>ERZ795056.3535-NODE-3535-length-16706-cov-5.769383_pt1 | contig 16706 bp, 10 predicted proteins | sample MGYA00375140_ERZ795056 | MGnify/ENA primary metagenome ERZ795056 (study PRJEB30185, sample SAMN05720227) | activated sludge metagenome | isolation source: Anaerobic digester | place: USA | collected 2015-03-09 ... | reverse complement strand
GCGTGCACGAGCAGGCGCGAGCCGGCGTTGCAGTTCTCGCCCTGGTTGTAAAAAATGCCGTAGGCGGCGCCGGCGATCGCTCGCTCGAGGTCGGCGTCGGCGAAGACGATGTTGGGTGATTTGCCGCCGAGCTCGAGCTGGGTCGGGCGCAGGAGCTCGGCGCGGGCGTGCAGGACCTTGCGGCCGGTGACGACGCCGCCGGTGAAGGCGAGCACGTCGACGTCGGGGTGGCAGGAGAGCGGGCCGCCGGCGGAGGCGCCGGTGCCGGTGACGACGTTGAAGACGCCGGGGGGCACACCGGCGGCGAGGGCCAGCTCGGCGGCCGCGAGCAGGGTGAGGCTGGTGAGCTCGCTGGGCTTGAGGACGACGCTGCAGCCGCAGCACAGGGCCGGGGCGAACTTCCAGGCGCCGACGTAGAGCGGGAAGTTCCACGGGGTGATCTGGCCGACGACGCCGACGGGCTCGCGCAGGACCATGCCGAGGTTGTTGCCGGGGACGCGGGCGGTCTGGCCGAAGATCTGGGAGGCGAGGCCGGCGTAGTATTCGAGGATCTCGGCGGTGCCGGTGATGTCGATGCGGGCCTCGGCGATCGGCTTGCCGCTGTCGCGGGTCTCGAGCCAGGCGAGCGCCTCGGCCTCGTCGCGGATCGCCCGGGCGAGGGCCCACAGGACGCGGCCGCGGTGCGCCGGGTCGGCCCGCGACCACACGCCCGAATCGAAGCTGGCGCGCGCGGCCCGGACGGCGCGCTCGACGTCGGCGGCGTCGCCCGCGGGGATGTGGCTGAAGATCTCGCCGGTGGAGGGGTCCTCGACGGGCAGTGTGTCGCCGCTGACGGGCGGGGTGACGCGGCCGTCGATCACGTGGCCACGCGGGTGGAGGAAACGAGCGGCGCCGGGGGGGACGGGTGCGATGGTCATGCGATTGGCCGGGAGTCTAACCCGCAATGGCGCTGGCTGTGTTCACACCTGCTCGCCCGTATGACGACCATCCGCAGTTCTGGGAGGACCCCGAGGTCAGGGTTCGTGAATTCATGTGCGTGGGCCGCCCCACGCCTTCAACGCCGCCACCGCGAAGAACAGCGCGAACAGCCCGTCTCCAACGCCATAGATGGCGAAGAACACCCCGGCCAACGGGTCCGCTGCGAAGAGTTCAGGCAGACGCAGCGCGTTGCCGCTCATCCACACCAGCCATGATCCGGCGAAGAACAGCTTCTCCACCGCGAACACGGCGCTCACCCCCGGGGCCGCCCGCCAGCTGGCCGCCTGTGCGGCGTATGCGAGGCCCCACACCATCACGAGCATGCAGCCCTGGCGGGAGAACAGGTCAGGGTCGATCGCGAAGAACACCTCGCTGGTGAAGAGCCGCGTGAATACGAGAATGCCAACGATGTTGAACGCGGCGGCGAGGTGAAACCCGAGGCGGACGGAGGTGTCGTTCATCCCCGCATGCTACCGCAGACGCGACCGGTTCGAACTGTGAGTTGTGCGCGGTCGCGCGGGGCAGACTATCGCGGATGGTTCCAGCGTCTTCTGATCGGTGAAGAGCACCTGCTGAATCTTCGCATCCTTGATGGCTGCCATGTCGTGACACAGGCTTCAAGCCAGCACAGCCGATCCTATCGCCTCGAATCGCCTGCGCCGAAGCGAACGTGCTTCACGAGCCCGAGCGCGTGTAGCGGGACCAGAGCCACTTGCGTGTAGCGCTTGAACCATTGGTGCAGGCGCACATTCGAGAAGACGCTGTCGTACTCCGAGTCGGTCGCGGTATCGTACATCGGGCTGCGGACCTCGAACCGACCCTCGCCGAGCGCAAGCACCTCGTCCACGTCGCCCACCCGCAGGAGCGCGGCGATCCTTTGGTTCGTCGCGGCGTCCCTCTCGCCGGCATCGACGATCACCACACAGCGTCCGCGAACATCGCGGCGACTCAGCGTTTCTTTGTAGCTCGCGCCGTCGAACGCGAACGGCAGCCCGGCTTGCCACACGTGTTCACTATGCACGTACCGCCGCCTCACCCGGCGCCAGACGATGATCACGGCCACCCACACGCCGAGGACGGCCGCCCAGATCAACGCCTCGGCGCGGCCTAACCAGCTCGGCAGCGGATCGTGCAAAAACACCGCGGTGCAGGCCACCACGAACAGCGTCGCCAGGATCAAGGGGATCCGAACGCGTCCGGGCGGCGTCCCCAGGAATGAACGGGCGTACACGCGTTCCGGTGCGTCAGGCTCGTCCGATTTCGACCCGTTGGGCCCTGGCTTATCGACCATGATGCGTCCTCGAGGATCTTCGCCGACGATGAGCTGCGGAGCGATCGGATGACATGGCCGATGTCACTTGTTGACGCGATGTTCGATGAGCTTGGCGCCGGGCGTACTGGATGAGGCCGACCCCGTCGTCGTACCACATCGCGGCCTCCCACGTCCTCGCCCTGACGCGGCACGTAGCCGAACGGCCTCGCGCACCCGGGCATCTCGCCCGCCTGTGCATCCGCTCGGCCGCCCGCCGCCGGTCACCAAGTCGCCGAGATCGCTGCTCAGGCCAGACCGCGGCACGGGGGGACTGTTAACCGGGTGAGCCACGAGCATCGCCTTATCGTCGCTTCGTCGCGCGGTCACGGAGCGTATGCGACACAATCGCGCCGCGATCCGCCGGGGCGAGGTCTTATGATAGGCTCCCGGCGATGTTCTTCCCGAGTACCAGCGCCGACGACATCCGGGAGGTGCTCGCGCGTTACGCCGTCCTGGCGCCGCCACAGCCGGCGCCGGGGCCCGCCGACTGGCAGCGTCTGCGGGACAAGCTCGGCCTGGCCGCCGCGTTCGCGCCGACGTTGAAGGGCGTCAACCAACATCGGTGGCGACCCGGTGCACCCAGGCGGGCCGCGGAGATCGATGCGCACGAACTGCGGATCGGCGTGACCTTCCCGGCCGAGTACCGCGCATTCTTGCGCGAGATCGGCGACCGCGCCCCCGGTCCGAACGGCACGCTGCGCTGCCTGTCCGGGGACTACGGCGACATCGCCCGCACCCGCGCGCGCTGGGACGGATTCTTCGCCCGCCTGGCCGCCGTCGCCAACTCAAGATCACTCCCCGTACTCGCCCTGAATGATCTCCAGGACCGCCGCGGTCTCGTTGGCCACGCGGGCGGTGATGCTCAGTGAACCGCCGAGGTACGACATCATGTGCATATTCTCGAAGCCGATCGAATCACCCACGCTCTTGCCCACAAAGTCGAGCGGATAGCTCGAGGTGAATCGCTCCGGATAATCCGCCACATCGAGGCTCTGCGTCGACCGGGCGAACACCGCGACGTCCGGGGTGATATGACAGGTCGCGCAGTCGATCGACTCCGACGAGTGCACGCCCGGATGTAGCACCCGCACGACCGGCTTGAATGCCGCCGCCATCTCCACCGGATCCGAGAGTGAGAAGATCTTGGTCACGTCGTCGGGGTGGCTCACGGGTGGCGTGAGCACAGCGTTCCAGGTGCCGCCGACGATCGTCACGAGGCCCTGCTCGGTGACCCCCGTCGTCGAGATCTGCATATTTTGCCACGCGCCCTCCGGCTTCTCCTTGAGGGAGAACACCCAGCGCACCTCCGGGGTGGCGAGCCGGCGAAACTCCGTCACGCGCACCAGCGTCGCGGGGCCGGCGTACTTCACCACCAGGGCGGCGAGCCGCTGCGCGTAGGCGCCAGCGAGCCCGGTCGACAGCAGCAGCGGGTGAACATCGAGCGGCACCTCGGGGTCGCTGACGTGCTCGGCGCGGATATCTCGCAGCTCGTCCAGCACGGCCGCGAACGCGTCCGGCGTCAGGCGATAGAACCCGTGCAGCGCCCCGTCGCGCGCGATCAAACTCGTCGGTCCCGGCATCAGCGACTGAAACACCAGGCGAATGTCGGGCTGACACACCGTGCCGGCCGGCGGCGGCGCCAGTTCACCGGGACAGGGGTCGAAGCGGACCGCGACCACGCGGAGCGTGGCGAGCCGCGCAGCGTCGTCGGCCAGCGGCGTGCGCTCGTCGAGCTCGGGCACGCCGTCTGCGAACAGCGCCGGCGGCAGCAGCGGACCGCCGTTGCCCGCATCTGTCGCCGCCAGTAATCTCTCGACCTCGTCCACGGGCGGCAGCGGATAGATGACGCTCACGTCGACGTTGCGCAGCGCCGTCGAATTGATCGGCGGCGAAGTGGTGGTCGGCGCCTCGGAGGTCGCTCCGCCGGACGACGAGCCGGACGTCGCCTCGAACGTCGTCGAGGAGCCGGACAAAGACTGCTCCGGCGCCGAACATCCGGTCACCACCGCCGCGACCAGCACCACCAGCCACTGGCCTCCGGGAGGCACGCCACGCCTCGCCTCTGCAGGGGATAGAACGCCCAGGGAGTCCCGGATTCGCGCCAGAGCCATGGCCGCAACCCTATACCCATCCGCCCGGGGCCCCAAGGGTGATCGGGCGGGTTCGCGCGTTCGACGGAGGTGGGCGCGGAGGGGTAGGATGCGGGTGTTCGATGCCTGCGGAGACCCCGGACATCAGCAGCGTGGGCGAGGCGCTCGAGGGGCTGGTGCACCAGTTCGCGGACCCGTGGGCCTTCCTGCGCGAGCTGGTCCAGAACTCGATGGACGCGGGCAGCGAGCAGATCGACGTGCGCATCGATCATGACGCCGCGCTCGGGATGATGGTGATCGAGGTGGCCGACGCGGGGGAGGGGATGAACCGCGAGATCATCGACAACAAGCTGACGCGGCTGTTCTCGTCGACGAAGGAGGGCGATTACACCAAGATCGGGCGCTTCGGGATCGGCTTCGTATCGGTGTTTGCGATCGACCCGGACCTGGTCTGCGTGGACACCGGGCGGGCGGGCGAATGGTGGCGGGTGGTGTTTCGCCGCGACCGCAGCTTTGAGCGCATCCGCCTGACGGACCCGGTCGAGGGCACGACGGTGCGGCTGTACCGGAAGGCCAGCGCGCAGGACGTCGCGGCGGCGCGAGCCAGGGCCCGCGCGACGCTCGGATATTGGTGTAAGCACGTGCGCATCGAGCTGCGCCTCGATGGCGAGCTGATGAGCGGGGCGCTCGACCTCGAGGGGCTGTGCAAGGTCCTGCACCGGCAGGAGGGCACACACCTGGTGATGGCGCTGGTGCCCGAGGCGGCGGCGCTGCGCGGCTATTATCACGGCGGTTTGACGCTGCACGAAGAGCACGATGAGGCGCTGCCGCACGTGGCATTCAAGCTCGACTCGCGCTTCCTCGAGCATTCGCTGGCGCGGGACAATGTGATCCGCGACGAGAACTACGCGAAGGCGATGGCGATCGTCGGCGAGGTGGCGCGCACGCAGCTGGTGAGCGCGCTGCGGGCGACGCTCGAGCGTGGCGTCGCGGGGCTGGACGCGGGGGCGCGGGAGCTGCTGTTTCGCGGCGCGGCGCGGCACGTGAATCGCAGCGAGGAGGCGTGGCTGCGGGCGGCGCTGGTGCCGATGCTCGGGGGTCCGGCGGCGTCGCTGGCGTCGCTGCGGGGCGGCAAGCTGTGGCGGGCGACGCGGATGTCGCCGGTGGTCGAGAAGCTGCTGGCGGATGGTCAGCGGGTGGTCGCATGCGCGGCGGGGGACGCGGTCGAGGCGTTCGTGATCGCGGGGCTGGGCGAGCGGCCGGCGGACGTCGCGGGGCTGTGTACGGCGGTGGCGCTGCCCGAGGAGGCGCTGGCGGGGTGGAGCGCGCTGCGGGTGGCGCTGGCGCAGCTGCTCAAGGCGGGCGGGTGGAAGGTGCGCGAGGTGGCGGTGGGGTCGCTCGACTTTGTGGATTCGCCGGTGCGCGGTCGGTCGGCGATCTCGCAGGGGAAGTTCGGCGAGCTGACGCCGCTGGCGGAGATCGATCAGATGGCGAGCGGGTGGCTGGTGAGCGGGCGGGTGCTGGTGCTGGCGGCCGAGCACGAGGCGCTGCAGCACCTGCGCGTGGTGGCGACGCGCGAGCCGGAGCTGGCGGCCTACCTGGCGCTCAAGCTGTTCTTCCTGCACGGCGAGGTCGGGTCGGCCTCGGACGCGAAGTTGGCGACGACGGCCGCGCAGGCGCGGTGGAGGAGGTGTGATGGCGGAGCCGAATGAGCCAGGCGAGCTGCTGGCGGCGCTGCGGGCCGGCGGCGAGGTCGACTCGCGCGGGCGCTTCACCCTCGACCGCGCGCAGGCGCGGGCGAAGATGCAGAAGTTCCAGCTGGTCGATCCGCGGCGATATGTGCTCGAGCTGGTGCAGGCGGCGACGCTGCGCGGGGCGGCGGCGATCGCCTTCGATATCGACGCCGACGATATGCGCATGGTCTTCGGCGGGGACAGCTTCACGGGCGAGGAGCTCGCCGAGCTGTGGGGGTCGATCTTCGCCGACGGCGAGGAGCGGGGGCTGCGGGGGCTGCGGCAGCTGGCGCTGGGGCTGAACGCGGCGCTGGGCCTGGGGCCGCGGCGGATCACGGTGCGCAGCGGCGGGCATCAGCTGGTCCTGCGGCCCGGTGCCGATGAGGTGGTGACGGCGATCGACCCGCCGGTGGTGGGCACGACGATCCACGTCGAGCAGCGGATGCGGGTCGGTCTGTTGTTGGATTTTTTCCGGAACATCGGCGGCCGGCTGGCGGAGGAGGTGCACCTGCGGGAGCGGTGTGCACATACCGAGGTGGCGGTGTCGCTGGACGGTGTGGCGATCGCAGGCGGGCTGCGGGTCGCCGGGGCGCTCGCGGAGCATGCATTCTCGGGGCGAGAGATCCGCGGGGCGATCGCCATGGTGCCCGGGGCGTCGCCGGCGACGCTGCGATTGATCAAAGATGGGGTGTGGATCGATACGCTGCCGCTCGAGATGTGCGGCCCGGGGATCGTGGCGGTGGTCGAGGGCGAGCGGCTGCGGCGCGACGTGTCGCTGGCGAGGATCGTCGCCGACCCGGCGCTGGCGCAGCTGGTCGGGCAGGTCCGGGCGCAACGCTGGGCATTGATGGGGCGACTGGTCGAGGCGGTGCAGGCCGGCACCCTGCCTGCCGCGCCGACGATGGCGCGGGTGCAGGCGGAGGCGCTGCAGTTCCTGCGCCCGCGGGACCTGCGAAAGCGGCCGGAGGCGGCGATCGTGGCGGCGGCGCTGCGTTGGCCGGAGGCGCGGACCGGGACGCAGGCGCAGCAATTTGTGACGCTCGCCGCGATGGCGACGCAGATCGAGGCGGCGCGGGGCGAGGGCGATGGCGGGGCGGCGGAGGCGGACGAGGAAACTGCGCAGATTCAGCCAGCGCAGGATCAGGCGAATCGACCGGTGCTGAGATATGCCTCGAAGGCATTTCCGGAGCTGGCGCCGGAGGGGCCGGGGATCGCCGTGCTGGACGTGGAGACGGCGGGGTCGCTCGGGCGGATCCTCGGCTGCGCCGTGGAGTCGGCGGACGCCGCGTTGACGCGGGCGAGCGTGCGAGCCCACGCGCGCAAGGCGTGGTTGCGACGAGTCATGCCGGCGCGCTTGCCCGACGATCGCCGATATCTGCTGCGTGGGGCGATCGTGGGGGAGGGGATCCGCGGGGAGGTGGGGATCGGGGTCGCTGCGGGCGAGGACCCGCCGCGGCCGGAGGGGACGACGTGGCTGCTGCGCGAGGGCTGCCTGCTGACACGCATGGAGCTCGCCTGGGGGGTGGCGGCGCTCGATGTGGTGCTCGAAGGGAGCTTCACGCCGGGGGAGCTCTACGAGGACGTGGTCGGCGACGCGGCGCTGGTGCGGGCGGTGTTGCAGGCGATCGCCGCGCTGGCGGTGCCGCTGGCGGCGCTGGTGGAGGCCTCGCGCGGGGGGCCGCTGGTGGCGGCGGTGCGCGGGCTCGTGAAGTCGTGGTTGCTGCTGGTGCTCGACGGCGACACGCGGAGCGGGCTGTGGGAGGCGCTGAAGGTCGCGCCGCAGCTGCGGCCGGACGCGGCGGCGGTGCAGACGGTGTTGCCCTCGCCGGAGCAGCTGCGTGCGGGCGGCGCGGTGTTTGATGGGATGTTGCAGATGCCGATGTTCGCGGACTTCGATCGGTCGTGGCGATCGCTGGACGAGGTGGCGCGGCGGCAGACGGGGCGCGGGCTGCGGGAATTGCGGCGATCGATGGCGCCGGATCCGGCGCTGGGGCGGGAGCTGGCGCGGCTGGACCGCGGCGAGCGGAAGATCCTCGCGGCCGTGTTGGGCGGGGAGGCGACGTGGAGCCTCTGGGTGCCATCGATGGCGGGGCGACGACGGGCGCGCAAGTTCTGGTCGCAGCCGGCGGAGACGATGGACGAGGTAGCGGCGCGCATGCAGGCCGAGCTGGCGGGGGCCGGGCTCCCCGCGTCGTTGTGGTCGCGCCGGATCCGTGGCGAGGGGATCGATGGGGTGATCGTGATGGCCCACGCGAGCGTGCCCCCGGGGGTCCTGCCACGCGCGGCGCAGATCGATCTGCGCTTCGAGGGGCGCACGCTGCTGACACGCTCGGTCGAGCTCGGGATCTGGCCGATCATGGGCGCGGTGGAGGCGAAGGGGCTGGCGCCCGCGCCGGAGTGGCAGGACGTGGAGGACGAGGCGGTGGTGGCCGCGGTGATGGCGGTGGTGCGCGCGCAGGCGTGGGCGCTGGTGGCCGGGCTGCTGGCGGCGCATGGCGATGCACTGGCGCGCTGGCGCTGGGTGGCGGCGCCGCTGCTGCTGCGATTGGCGGAGGAGGACGGCGATCGGTTCGCGGCCACGCAGGTGCCGGGGCTGACGGGGCTGCCGCTGTTGCACACGCTGGCCGGGGGCGCGCTGAGCATCGATGAGGTGGAGGCGCTGCTGCGCAAGCATCGGCGGATCGAGTGTGTGCCGCCGACGACGCCGACGATGGAGCTCGGGGCGCCGCCGGTGCTGCGGGAGACGGATGCCGTGGTGGCGGCGCTGCGCCAGCGCTTCGGGGACGAGCGGGTCGTCGACGGGGCTGAGCGGTTGCGGATGCGTGCCCGCGAAGAGAAGCTCGTGGGCTTGCCCACGGTGGAGCGGGTGGCGCTCGATCCCTCGCAGGTGTGGGCGGCGGTGCCGCTGGCGGTGGACGGGCAGAAGGGGGTCCGCGGGGAGGTGGGGCTCTCGTGTGTGCGGACGGCGGGGCTGTCGCTATCGTTGTGTGTGCGCGGGAAGCAGGTCGGCGTATTTACGCACGAGGACTTCCCGGCGCCCATGGAGGCGATCATCGCGGACGACGATCTGCCGCTCGACGCGCAAGGCACGGTCGATCGGCGCAGCAAACGATATGGGCAGCATATTCGCCGGTGCCGAAGAATGTTGGCCGATCTGATCGGGAGATTGTGCGCAGATTACGGGCAGGCGACGGGCGAGCGGCGAGCGCGTGCGCGTGCGCTGCTGCTCGGTTACGCCGGGGAGCGGATGGAGCAGGCGGCGAAAGGGAACATCACGACGGACAGGGGGCTGGGCGCGGTGCGGAGTGTGCCGCTGCTGCTCGATGTCTTCGGCGAGTATCATTCGCTGGCGGCGATCGAGGCGCTGGGGCGGGTGGACGCGGTCGGGCCGTCGGCGGCGGCGCCCGGGCGCGACCTCGAGTTGGAGCGGCCGATCTTGCGGGTGGACGCGGCGGCGGAGCGTTGCGTGGCCGGGATGAAGGTGCGGCGGATCGACGAGCGCTGGGAGGCCGAGCTGGCGACGCTGCGCGCGCTGGTGGAGGCGCCGCGCCTCGAGCTCCCGGATCTGCGCTCGGTGGCGTGGGTGGAGCGCAAGGCGACGATCGCGGGTGGGCTGCAGGCGCAGCTGTGGATCGCCCGCGCGCCGGCGGAGGCGGAGGCGCTGGTGTTCACGCGGGCGGGGCGGGAGGTCGGGCGGGTGGCGCTGCTGGCGGCGCTGCCGTGCTCGGGGACCGTGCAGGGGGATGGGCTCGTCATCGGCGAGGCGGTGGAGCTCGATGCGCGGCAACGTTGCAGCTTGGCGAAGCAGATCTGCATGCTCTACGAGGCGCTGGCGAAGCAGCTGCGGGCGGATCGATTTGCCGGAGAGGAGCGCGAGCGCGTGCAGGTGCGGCTGGTCGAGGCGGACGCTGCGCTGGCGGCCGAGGAGGCGTCGCTGCTCAAGTCGATCGGCAAGCCGCTCGAGCAATTGCAGGCGGCGCTGGCGGGGATCGTATCGCCGGCGCTGCGCAAGGCGAGGGTGGCCAGGCCGGCGGCGCCGCGTCCGGTGGCGACGCCCGTCGTGATGGAGCAGCCGGCGAAGAGGGTGGCGGCGACGCCCGAGCCGGCGGCGGCGGTGGTCGTGGTGCCCGGGGTGGCGCCGGCGAGCGACGTGGTGGCGCCGATCAAGCTCGATCCGGAGGCACGCCTGCTGGCGGCGGTGCGGGCCGAGCTCGCGTGGGCGCGGGCGCGGCACGGGAGCTTGCTCGACGCGCTGGGGCTCGATCGCCTGGCGATCGGCGAGGCGGCGGGGGCTGGCATCGCGGTGTTCAATGCGGGGGTGTTGTTGCAGCGGAAGCACCCGCTGGTCGAGCGGATGCTGAAGCGGCTCGGCGCGAGTGGGGAGGTCGATCCGATCGACCTGAGCTTCGTGGTTTGTGCGGTGTATACATTGATGAATGAGGTGGCGGAGGAGATCGACGCGGAGGATGAGCAAGCCTTCGTGGGGCGAATGGCGGAGAGCCTGGCGCTCGGGCTACGGCGGTGATTTTGTGGTGACGCCCAGTCAGTCAGGTGCGTGCTTCCCCTCGCGCCCTGCGGTGCGGGCCCCGAGGGTCCGCAATTCTGGGCGCGGCGAATGCTTGGCGGTAGGCACCGTTTTGTTGACAAAAACGCCCCCGGTGTTACCAATGCCGGGTCGGGACCGGAGATGACGATGCACTGGCTCGTGCAGCGCAGCATGTACCGCGAGCAGGGCGAGGCCGTCCTGCTCGAGACGTTGGAGCGCTTCGGGATTCCGCACGACGTGGTCTCGGTGAGCCGGGAGACCGGTCTGCTGGAGCCGGACGTGTCGCCGCAGGGCCTGGTGTTCGTGTGCGGCACGTACCACCTTGCCCGCGTCGCGGCCGAGCGGGGCTGGCTGCCCGGCACCTTCATGAACGAGGATCACGACCACCGGGCATGGGTCGCCAACTGGGGCGCCCGCATGCTGAACGCGGGCGCGGTGACCTGCCGCGTCGCCGACCTGAACCCCGCTTCGGGACGGGTGTTCCTGCGTCCGGCGGGAGACAACAAGTACTTCGACGGCCGTGTGCTGGACGCCGGGGCAGCCGTGGCATGGCGGGACGCCATCGTGGCGGGCTGCGCATCGCCGTTCCCCTGTTCCGAGCGCGTCGGCCCGGACACGGTGGTCACCCACGGCCCGGCCTTCGAGATTTACCGGGAGACGCGGTTCTTCGTGGTGGACGGCGTGGTGGTGACGGGCTCGACCTACCGATACTGCGGGAACGTGGTCTCCTCGCCTGACGTGGACCCGGCGGCGCGCGACCTCGTGCGCGAGGCCATCTCGGTCTGGCAGCCGGCCCGCGGGTTCGTGGTGGACGCCGCGCTGACGGATTCTGGCTGGCGAATCGTCGAGGTCAACTGCCTCAACACGGCGGGCTTCTACGGCGCCGACGTCCAGCGGCTGGTGATGGCGATCGAGTCGATGGAGTTCTGACGGCCCCAGGGCGCCTCGCCCTCCGTCGTCGAGAGGCGCACCCCGTCTCGATCCGGCGGGTGCTCATCGCCTTGATCGGAGCGGGCATCCGCAGCCCATGCGAACGTGACCACAATCGCAATCCTCGCTCATCGTGGTCCGAGTCGGACGGTCGTCGGCTCATCCGTGACCAGCACATGGCCCTCCGGTGGAGCCTCCACGACAAGGCCGTGGTGCTCGTCGCCGGGGGACGCGACGCCCAGCACGGTGACCTCCTCGCCGAGCTCGATCGCACCCTCGATGTAGCGCAGCGTGCGATTCATGGCACCAGGGCCGATCGGATTCTCGCCAAGTCGCTCGAGCAGGGCGGCCTCCTGGGGTGTGGGGTTGTCGAGGAGGCCGGAGCGGCTGTTGCGGTCGACGACGAGGGCGACGCGCGCGGCGCTCATGCGCACCCGGGCGACGCCTGACGCGTCGCGCAGCAGGAAGTCGACCGAGCGCTCCTCGCGGTGTACATCGATCCACGGGTCGCTCATTTGCGGCCGATATTGTCGCTCCTCGACGAGGATGCGGTAATGGACGCAGCGCCGGCCGCTGAGCGGAGCCAGGAGCACCTCCTCGAGTGGTTCGGCCCGGCCGGTCAATCGCACTGTCGTTCCCTGGAGCGCCCCGGCTACCGTCTGGATCGGCGCCGCGGCGAGCTGACGATGGATGCGGCTGTCGCGTGAGAAGAACATCCCCCACACGATCCCGCCGAACGCCACGCCAAGAACCGCGATCAGGGCAAGTGACTCCCAGGTCATGCCCGCGGAGGGTAACACGGACTCTCTCAATTTTGACCTCGACTATGTGCGGACAGTACGCGGCGTCGGTTATCGCTTCGTCGCCGAACCGAACGAAGCGCCCGACACGACGTAACCGCCCGGCGCGGGCTGTGCTGTCGAGAGCGGCGAGCGCGCTCGGCCTCGCGGCGCTAATCCCAGCGGGTCCACGGCGCGATCGCCCAGGCGTCGGCAGCGTCACGTACGGCCCCGAGGTACATCGCGTCATCGGCGAAGAAGCCGTCGCTCGGCGGACGCACGGCGTCGGTCGTGATCGCCGCCCCGGGTCCGAGTGTGGTGTTCGCGGGAACCATGCAGCCGGGGATCCCCGGGTCGCGCATCGTCACTGCGGCTGCGAACTGGCCGACCTCGTCGAGCCCGTCGTCATCGTCGGCCAGGAGCCCGCCTGGCGCCTCGGCCTGGGCGACACCGGAGACCAGCGCGAAGCCCAGTGCGCCGTGCAGGGTGAGCGCTGTGCCGGGGTCGCGGATGTCGATCGCGGCGTCGAAGCCGGCGACGATCAGATTGCCGAGCATCGCCCGCGATCCGTGACGCAGGACCACACCGATGTGCTCGCGTGCAAGCGGGCGACCACGGCCGCACAGGGTGACATTATAGATCTGGGGCGCGCTCACCGGCGTGTGGTCGCTGCCGGCGGGATCGTTGTCGCCCTCGATCCCGTGGGCGCTGTCCTCTGTCGGCCCGCCGCCGCGCATCAACAGGAACTGCAGGCGACCGGTGTAGCCGAGGTCCCAGTCGAAGCCGTCGTCGCCCGGGTCCTGGCACAGCAGGTGGTGGGCGTCGACGGTGCCGCCGAAGAACTCGAAGCAGTCGTCGCCGGTGTGACGGACCTGCACGTGGTCGAAGACGGTGCCGCGGCCGACCCCTGCCAGGGTCACACCATTGATCTCGTTGTTGGGTCCGAGCAGCGTGCCGCTGTATTCGACGCGAACGTGACGGAGCACGCCGCTGCTGTCCTCCGGGTCATCACCGCCGTACTCGCCTCCTCTGGCGATCCCCTCGACCTTGCCGAGCATCGGTCGGCCCCGGGCATCGCGCAGGTTGGTCGGCGCGCGACCGAGGAGCAGCAGACCGCCCCAGTCGCCGGCGCGACGCTCATCCGGCGGTGCGGCGCTGGTGAACACGATCGGCCGATCGGGCGTGCCCTCGGCGATGATCCGGGCCCCGGGCTGGACGACCAGCACACCGAGGCTGTCACGGTCGCCGACGATCGTCGTGCCGGCATCGATGGTCAGGGTGGCGCCGGGCCGCACGAAGGTCATGAAGCTGAGGCGATAACGCTTGTCGCAGGTCAGTCGCGCGTCGCCCTCGATCTCACCGGACAGCTCGACCTCGGGCTTGTCGGCCCGCGTGCAGTCGGGCGGCGGGGCCGAGCGATCGACGTTCGGTCGCTCCGCGGGCTCCGTATACGACAACAGCAGTCCGACAGCCGCCACACTGAGCAACGCACAAACCAGCAGGCCGAGCATCAGCCCGCTGCTGGTGCTCCGGGGCAGGGCTTCGGGGTCGGTCGTTGTCTCGTCCCGGGTCGCCGACGGGTTCGCGCCCCGGGGGAGCCCATCGGGACGGGTCGGCTCATCGGGGTGATGCACGGCCTCCACGTGGCTGCTCGATCCCGTGAACAGCGCGAGATCCAGCACGGGCGCCTCGTCGGCGTCGACCACGGCAGCACTCCGCAGCTGCAGCGCGATCAGCTGGCGCAGCGCCTCGCGCTCGCTGGTGAAAGCCTGTGATACCAACAAGCCGAGCTCGCGTCGCGACGGTCGCGGACCGGCGATGTGCCGGGTCAGGGCCTCGGCGAACTCGGCCGCGGTCGCCGGACGATCGGTGAGATTCGGCGCGAGCGCCCGCTCGCACAGCGCCCGCAGCTCCGGCTCACACGATGTCCCTTCCGGGAGGACGGGGATCTCGGCCTCGCGCAGGCGCTGGACGATCGCCACCTCGCTGAGACCCGGCCACATCCGCCGCTGCGCGAGCGCCTCCCACAGCATCACCCCGACCGCAAAGATATCCGTGCGGCGGTCGACCGGCTCGCCCCGCGCCTGCTCCGGCGCCGAATACGAGGCCTTGCCCTTAAAAGTCCCGACCGCGGTCGAACCGTCATCGTCGGCCGCATGGGCGATGCCGAAGTCGACGAGCTTCACCTGACCCGAGTAGGTCACGACCACGTTGTGGGGCGTCGCGTCGCGGTGAACGAGACCGAGCGGACGGCCGTCGTAGTCGCACAGCTCGTGCGCATGGTGCAGCCCAGCGAGCACCTCGGCGAGCACCCACAAGTGGAGATTGCGCGGCAGGCCCTCTGGCGCGAGGCGGCGTAGCACACGGTGGAGCGGCTGGCCGTCGAGGAACTCCATGGTCATGCATGGCCGGCCGCCGGTGTCGTCGATCGCGTAGGTCTGGACCACGTTCTCGTGGGCCATGCGGGCGGCGATCCGGGCTTCGTGCAGGAACATCGTCCGGTGTTCGGCGCTGTCGGCGAAGCCCGGTCGCAGCTCCTTGAGGACGAGCAGCTTGTGGAAGTCGCCGACACCGCGTGCGACCACGAGGTGCACGTCGGCCATCCCGCCGTGACCGATCACCGCGAGGCGTCTGTACTTGCGATTTGGTGTCATCCGGGGCCGGAAGCTGCCACGCCGAACCAACCACAGCAAGTCACATTCCGGTTGATTCGATGTGCTTGACCCGACACCGCGCGCTCGCGCCCGGCCGCGACAAATCATGCATCATTGTTGCCTGGCTGTGACCGTGGATCGCCGGTCCTCGACACTTCGTCGCTTCACAATGGATCGATGGACCCGGCGATGAGGCCGGGTTTAACCTGGTCTGAGCTGGATCACACGTCGACCGATGCTCATGACCGTATTCGTCGGTATGGGAGAAGTCATGACAAGCTCGTCCGTGTTCCGGCCTGCTCGGCTCCTGGGCGGTGCTCTCCTCTGCGCCGGTCTGTGCGGCTGCGGCGCACCGCCGAAGGCGGCGCGCCATCTCGACCCGCAATTGCCGTGGTTCGCCGACAATCGCGAGCGCATCGACGCACTGCTCGACAAGCACGCGGGCGCGGCACAGCCGCGTCCTGTCGCCGTGTTCGACTGGGACAATACGGTGATCAAGAATGATGTCGGCGACATCACCATATTCTGGATGTTGCGCAACGATCAGGTGCTGCAGCCGCCGGACCGGAATTGGGCGGTGACCAGCCCGTTTCTGACGGGCGCCGCCCAGCAGGCGCTGAGCCTGGCCTGCGGCCCGTTGGCCGAGCCCGGGCAGCCGCTGCCGACGGCCCAGCCGCAGGGCCTCGCCTGCGCCGACGAGATCATGGCGGTCTACGGCAAGGCGGCCACTGGTGCGGGGGCACCGGCGTTTGCCGGCTGGAACCACCGCACGATGGAGCCGGCATACGCGTGGAACGTCGCGCTCCATGCCGGCCACACGCCGGCCGAGATCAAGGGCTTCGCCGCCGCGGCGATCGCCGAGGCGCTGAAGGTCGAGGTCGGGGCGGTGCAGTCCGTGGGTTCGCGCGCGGACACGAATGCATATGTGCGCATCTACGAGCCGATCCGCGACCTCATCGGCGCGCTGCAGGCCGATCGATTCGAGGTTTGGGTGCTCTCGGCCTCGGCTCAGCCGGTGGTCGAGGCCTTCGCCGCGCAGGTGGGCGTGCCGGCCGAGCGGGTCATCGGCATCCGCGCGATCGTCGGCGCCGATGGCAAGCTCACCCGCGCCCTCGAGGGCTGCGGGGCCGTCGCCGATGGTGCCAATACGCTGATCACCTACGTGGACGGCAAGCGCTGCTGGATGAACAAGGTCATCTTCGGGGTCCAGGGCGCCGCGGCCGCGGCCGTCCAGACCGACCCCGCAAAGCGGCCCGTGTTCGCGGCCGGCGACTCGAACACGGATGTGGCGTTCCTGCAGGACGCGACCGGGCTCAAGCTGGTCCTCAATCGTCACAAGAGCGAGCTGATGTGCAACGCGTATCATAACGTCGGTGGCAACTGGCTCATCAACCCGATGTTCATCGCGCCGCAGGCGAAGCAGGCGGACAATTATCCCTGCTCCGCGTCCGCCTGTACGGACGCGACGGGTGCGGGCGTGGCTTGCAAGGACGAGCGCGGCGGGCCGATCCCCGATCAGCCGGACACGGTATTCTGAAAGCACGGGGTGTATTGCGCCGTGGCCGAAGTCAAGACGACCGTCGGCGGTCTCGACAGCCCGTGAGTCCCCAGGACTCACGGGCTTCGACCCAAGGACAGCGCGGCGTCGAGTCGGTCCTTCTCGGACGTCATCATCCACGTGCCC
>ERZ795056.3522-NODE-3522-length-16750-cov-43.609584_pt1 | contig 16750 bp, 15 predicted proteins | sample MGYA00375140_ERZ795056 | MGnify/ENA primary metagenome ERZ795056 (study PRJEB30185, sample SAMN05720227) | activated sludge metagenome | isolation source: Anaerobic digester | place: USA | collected 2015-03-09 ... | reverse complement strand
GCGCAAGCTCAATCCGGTTGCCACCTGGAATCGCGCCGTTCTTGGCAGTAATCCCGAACGCCCATGGCTCAACCACTGCCGCGACGGCAATGAACACGGCGGCCAGGCCAATCATGCTGTGCATGAACGCAACCAGCTCAGGCATCTTGGTCATTTCGACGCGTTTGGCCATTACCGCACCAAGACCACCGCCCACAACCAGTCCGAGCAAAACGTAGGTCAAACCAGCCGCTGAGTCGTTGGCCAATTTGTAGATCAACGCGCAAGTCGTGACCGCCGCAATGGCCATGCCGAGCATGCCGAAGCGATTTCCCTTAATCGAGGTAGTCGGATGCGAGAGCCCTTTTAGCGCCTGAATGAAGAAAACCGACGCGACGAGATAGAGAAGAACGACGAGGTTCATGCTCATTTGGCGGCCTCCGACTTCACTTCTTTTTTCTCTTTCTTCTTAAACATTTCAAGCATGCGCTTGGTGACTAAAAAGCCACCGAACACGTTCACGGCAGCCAGCGCCACCGCCAATACGCCCATCGTTTTTCCGAGGGTGGTTTCCGTCAATGCCGCTGCGAGCATCGCGCCCACAATAATGATGGCCGAGATGGCGTTGGTCACGGCCATGAGTGGCGTATGCAGCGCAGGCGTGACATTCCAGACAACGTGGTAGCCGACGTAAATGGCCAGCACGAAAATGATGAGGTTGATAACGATATGGTCTACGCCGCTCATTTCTTGTCTCCCGTGACGAGTGTGGCCGCAACGATGTCGTCCTCAAGATTGATACTGAATGCACCAGTTTTGAAATCGACCAGCAATTTCAAGAAATCCAGCAAATTGCGCGAGTAGAGCGCGCTGGCGTCCTGCGGCAACAACGCCGCGAGATTAGTGTGGCCAACGAGCGTTACTCCGTGCTTCACCGCGACTTGATCTTTAACCGTTAACGGGCAATTGCCGCCCTGCTCTGCGGCCAAATCGATGATGACCGAGCCCGGTTTCATCGCTTTAACCATCTCTTCGGTCACCAGCACCGGCGCTGGGCGACCGGGAATCAGTGCCGTGGTGATGACCACATCGGCGAGCGCGACTTTCTTGGCGACTTCTGCTCGCTGCCGCGCCATCCAACTCTCCGGCATCGGTTTGGCATAGCCGCCCACGCCAACCGCTGCTTCGCGCTCCTCATCGGTTTCATAAGGAACGTCAATGAATTTCGCGCCGAGCGATTCAACCTGCTCTTTGACCGATGGGCGAACGTCGGACGCCTCAATGACCGCGCCGAGGCGCTTGGCGGTTGCGATAGCTTGCAGGCCGGCCACCCCGACGCCGAGGATCACGACGCGTGCCGCTTTCACGGTGCCCGCCGCCGTCATCAGCATCGGGAAAAATTTCGGGTAATGGTTCGCCGCCAGAATCACCGCCTTGTAGCCCGCGATGTTTGCTTGCGACGAGAGCACGTCCATGCTCTGCGCGCGCGTCGTGCGCGGCGCTTTGTCCATCGAAAAGCCATTGACGCCGCGCGCCTTGATGGCCGCGATGCCTTCCGAGTTGAAGGGGTTGAGTAATCCCACGACGCTCGCGCCAGACTTGATCGAAGCCAACTCGGATTCGTTAGGGCCGCGCACTTTGAACACAATGTCGCTGGCAGCAAGTACTGCTTGTGCGGTGGATACGATGGTCGCCCCTGCGGCGGCATACGCGTCGTCGAGCAAGCTCGAGGCATTTCCCGCTCCAGATTCGATGACAACGCTGATGCCCGGAATTGCGGCCATCTTTTTTACGGTTTCAGGCGTCGCTGCAACGCGCGTTTCGCCGCTGGCGGTTTCCTTGATGATGCCAATCTGCATCGGGCACCTCCCCTTTTTTTGTTGACGCAAATGAGTTTATCCGCTTTTCGATTTCATTTTTCGGGATAACCCTGAGCGAATCGTGAACGCGGCGGCGACGACTTACAGTAAATTAACAAGGTTAACTTTTGGAGAAATATATGTTTAGTTTGAAACGACTCGGATTTGCTGTTGCGCTGGCCGTTGGCTTGACGGCAACGCTGGCGAATGCTGCGAGCCTCAAAGGCGCCGCGCAAAACGACATTCTGACCGCCGATCCACACTCGCAGAACCACGCGACGACTAACGCAATCCTCATGCACACGTACGAGGGACTTACGCGCTACAACGCAAAGCATGAAGTCGAGCCGGCGTTGGCCACCAAGTGGACCTACATTTCGCCAACACAAGTACGGTTCGAATTACGCAAAGGCGTCAAGTTTCACGACGGCACGAACTTCACCGCTGACGACGTCGTGTTTAGTTTTAATCGCATCAAGCAGCCGCAAGGCACGATGCAGATCTACATCGCCGGCGTGAGTGACGTGAAGAAAATCGACGACTACACAGTTGATTTCATCATGCCTGCACCGAACCCAATCTTGCTTCGAAACATCATTGACTTCCGCATAATGAGTAAGTCGTGGGCTGAGAAAAACAAGGCGACGAACATTCAAGATTTCAAGGCCAAAGAGGACACGTATGCGTCTCGCAACGCGATGGGCACCGGCCCGTACGTGTGGAAGAGCTGGTCACCAGAGCAAAAAATTGAGTTCACCGACAACCCGAACTGGTGGGGCAAGAAGGACGGCAACGTCACGAGTTACACATACCTTCCTATTAAGGCCGACGCCACGCGGATATCCGCGCTGATTGCGGGCGACGTTGATCTGGTGACGGAAGTTCCGCCACAAGACGTTGAGCGCCTAAAGAAAGAGCCCAAGTTGAAGGTGGTTGAAGGGCTCGAAGTGCGCACCATGTTCCTCGGCATGGATCAGTGGAGCGACGAGGCCAAGTACACCAACGTGAAGGGGAAAAACCCGTTCAAGGACAAGCGCGTTCGTGAAGCACTTTCGCTGGCGATTGACCGCGAAGCAATCAAAAAATCAATCATGCGCGGCCTCTCGGTGCCAGCGGGCATCATGGTCGCTCCGGGCGTAAACGGCCACAGCAACGACATCGACAAGGCGGAATTTAACGTCGCTAAAGCGAAAAAGCTGCTGGCCGATGCGGGCTATCCCAATGGCTTTGAGCTGACGCTCGACTGCCCGAACAATCGCTACGTAAACGATGAGAAAGTGTGCCAAGCGGTGGTCGCGATGTGGGCCAAAATTGGCCTCAAGCCAAAGCTCAACTCGATGAACTTTTCACCGTACATCGCCAAGATTCAAAACTTCGACACTAGCGTTTATATGTTGGGTTGGGGCGTGGCCACATACGACGCGCTGTACTCGTTGCAGTCGCTCGTACGCACCAAAACTACCGGCGCGGATGGTAACTTCAACCTCGGGCGCATCAACGACACTCGTCTAGACGCCATCATCGACCAACTCAAAACCGAACCCGACGTGACCAAGCGCAATGCGCTCATCCGCCGCGCGCTCGAGCGCACCAAGGAAGAGTCGTACTACGTCACGCTGCATCACCAAGTTCGTCCTTGGGCGATGAAAAAAGAAGTGACGACGGTGCACCGCTCGGACGACCGCCCCGAAGCGCGCTTCGCGAAAATCTCCGGCGGGGGTTCGTAATCCAAAGGTTTGCCGCGTCGCGCGGCGGAGAAAATGGCACCTCCGGGTGCCATTTTTTCTGCGCTGCTCACATCGACGAGCGAGCCGGTCGCATGAGTCACCTCGCGACCGCTACAACCGAAACACGCTTATACAACTTTCTATGGAAAACGACTGCCAGGCGGTCGTTTCAGCCATTTTTTATGAATACTCGATAATAGAGAAAAATCAGCTGTATCGACGGTCTGGCGGTCGTTGCATACATAAAGTTATTGACGATGCTGTCGCGCCGTATGCGGCGCGCGCATGCTCAACTCTGCGTCACAAGAAACCGAAAGAAGTTAAGCAATGAAACTAGGCATAGAAGGCAAATGGGCACTGGTGTGCGCCGCGAGCAAAGGTTTGGGCAAAGGCTGCGCACGCGCATTGGTCGCCGAGGGCGTGAACGTGGTAATCACGGCGCGCGGCGCCGATGCCTTGGAAGCGACCGCCGCCGAGCTGCGCGCCGCGAACCCAGCCGTGAAGGTCATCGCGGTTGCTGGCGACATCACCACACCGGAAGGTCGCGCGGCCGCGCTGGCAGCTGCACCGTATTTCGACATTCTGGTCAACAACGCTGGCGGCCCGCCGCCAGGCGATTTTCGGAACTGGACACGCGACGATTGGATCAAGGCGGTCGACGCGAACATGCTGACGCCGATCGAACTGATGAAAGCCGTGATCGACGGTATGTGCGAGCGCGGATTTGGTCGCATTGTCAACATCACGTCCGGCGCGGTGAAGGCCCCTATCGACACGCTAGGCCTCTCTAACGGCGCGCGCAGCGGACTCACTGGCTTTGTCGCTGGACTGGCACGCCAACAGAAAGTGGCGAGCCGAAACGTCACGATTAACGGCCTACTCCCTGGCCCCTTCGACACAGATCGCATGAACACGATGCTCGCCAATTGGGCCAAACGCGACGACAAACCTGTTGCTGATGTCGCCGCCGCGCGGCTCAGCAAAAATCCCACGAAACGCATGGGCACCATCGACGAATTCGGAGCAACCTGCGCGTTTTTGTGCAGTCAACACGCAAGTTTCATCACCGGCCAAAACATTCTGATGGACGGCGGCGAATATCCAGGCACGTTCTAACCAAAGGAGCGGGCGCCCTACCCGTTCGCGCGCTGCGCAGCGATCACTTCCATCCGAACCTGCTCAGTGAGCTCTGCCTTGATGTCCATGAATGTCGGCGTCGTCTTCACTGAGTAGCTGCGCGGGTGCGGCATCGGCACAGCGCGGTCGAGCTTGATCCGCCCTGGCCGCGCACTCATGACCATCACGCGACTGCCCATGAACACCGCCTCGTCGATGTCGTGCGTCACGAATAGCACCGTCTTGCGCTCAGCCTCCCAAATGCCGAGCAGAAGCTCCTGCATGAGTTCGCGCGTCTGATGATCGAGCGCGCCAAAAGGCTCGTCCATGAGCAGCATGCGCGGATTGTTCGCGAGCGCACGCGCCAGCGCTGTGCGCTGCTGCATGCCCCCGGAAAGCTGCTTCGGAAAGTGACTCTCAAAGCCGCGCAAGCCGACTTTTTGAATGAAGGCGTTGGCAATGTCAAGTTGCTCCGCACGCGGCAGATTGCGCTCACGCAGGCCAAAGCACACGTTCTCGAGCACCGTGAGCCACGGAAATAACGTGTAGCTCTGAAACACCATGCCGCGATCTGGACCGGGACCAGTAATGCGCTTGCCGTCGAGCAGGACTTCACCCGAGGACTGCTGATCGAGGCCGGCGACGATTCGGAGCAGCGTGCTTTTGCCGCATCCAGATGGTCCCAAAATCGTAATGAAATCGTTTTCGGCAACGTCAAGATCTGTGGCTTGAAGCGCGACAGTCGGCGCGCGGCCTTCGGACGAGAAAGTGCGCGATACGCCGCGAACGGAAAGGATGTTCATACGGTCATTTCCCCAACGCGGCCCACGGAAAAAATTTCCGATTGGCGAACTTAAACAGCATGTCGCTCGCTAGACCAATGAGACCAATCACGATGATGCCAAAAATAATTTGATCGGTCGCGAGTAAGGCTTGGCTGTCGGTAATCATGTGCCCGATGCCGCTTGAGGCACCGATCAGTTCCGCGACGATGACGTAGGTCCACGCCCAGCCGAGCACCATGCGCAAAATTTCCGCGATCTCGGGCGCTGCGCCGGGGATCAGCACGCGCTTAACCAAGCTCGCGTCGGTCGCACCCAAGGTGTAAGCAGCTTCGACCAAATCGCGGCGGGTGTTGCCGACGACAACAGCGATCATCAGCACCAGTTGGAAGAACGAACCGATAAAAATCACCGCAAGTTTTTGTGCTTCACCGATGCCCGCCCACAAAATAAGCAAAGGAATGAACGCCGACGCTGGCAGGTAGCGAGCGAACGAGATGAACGGCTCGAAAAAAGCCTCTATCGGCTTGTACGCACCCATCATCACACCCAACGGCAACGCAAGCAAAGCCGCAAGGAGGAAGCCCCCAACCACGCGCCAAACGGTCATCCCGATGTCCTTGGCGAACCCCATTTCAGCCAAAAGCGTGTAACCGCTCTTAACCATCATGACGGGGTCTGCCAGAAACGTTTTGGAGACGAAGCCACCGAATGTCGCTATCGACCATACGGTAACGAACACAACGAAGAAGGAAATGCCAAGCGCGACGCGCGCGCTCGGCGTTACGGGAGTGAGCGGGCGCATCGCGTTCGCTGCTTACTTGATGAAGCGCGTGTCGGCGAGTTTCGACAAATCCGGAATGGATTTGATGATGCCGGCTTCAAGCAACAAATCTGCAGCTTCCTTGCTGAACTGAGCATGCTCGCCGGAGAAGAATTTTTGGTTGGCGGCTTTGTCTTGCCAGCGCAAGAAGGATGCGCTCTTGGCGAACGCTTCGCCCGTTTGCTTTACGTCTGCGCCCATGATTTCATAACTCTTTTTTGGGTCCGACTGGATCATTGCGAGCGCATCAAAATAGCCGTTGGCTAGGGCTTGTGCCGCTTTCGGATTCTCGGCCAAGAACTTCGGCGTGCAGCCGAACGTGTCCATCACCATTGGGTAATCGAGTGTCGTCGCGATGATTTTTCCTGCTTCTGGCTTCGCGCGAACCGACGAAAGATATGGCTCGTACGTCATACCCGCATCAATATCGGCATTGCCCGCAATCATCGCATTGGCCGCCGCTTGCGGTTCAAGGTTCACGACTTTCACGTCCTTCACCGACATGCCATTCTTCTTGAGCATCCAAGCGAGCGCGAAATACGGCGAAGTACCTGGTGCACTGGCCGCAACAGTCTTACCCTTCAAGTCAGTGATCTTCGAAATGGCAGGCTTTACAACCATGCCGTCCGCGCCAAAGCTTTTGTCGAGCTGAAAGATTTGCGTGGTCGCAACGCCCGCGGCGTTCCATCCGATCCAAGTTTCAACCGTCGTCGCGGCGCACTGCACGTCGCCCGAAGCAATTGCTAGGTGACGATCTTTCTGTGGAATTTTCTTAATAGCAACATCCAGTCCGTGCTTCTTGAAAAGTCCTGCCTCCTTAGCCAGCGTGAGTGGTGCGAACCCCGTCCACCCGGACATACCAATTGTCACCTTGGTGTCTTGGGCTAACACGGGAGCGGAGGAGACCGCAACAAGTGCAAATGCGATGAGCGTTTTTTTCATGAGAATTTCCTTTGGAAAAATTTAAACGTTGGTTGTAAGGTCTAAGCAGGTATCCACAGGGCAGGTAATTCGGATTGCGCAGGCAAGGATCGAAACACCTTCGACAGCGCGCCGTTGCGCACGAGAAGTGTCGCACGTTCGATCTCCGGCGCCATGTAGCGATCCTGATCGATTGAACGACATTGAGCACGTAGCAAAGCGTGTGCCTCTTCTAGCGCGTTCGACGACTTCAGAGGACGCAAAAACTCAATCCCCTGCGCCGCCGCCAGCAGTTCGATGCCCAAGATGTGCGCCGTGTTCGAAATCATTGCCTGCAAACGCCGCGCGGCGAAGGTCGCCATCGAGACGTGATCTTCTTGGTTCGCAGATGTCGGCAGACTGTCCACGCTTGCGGGATGCGCGAGTGATTTATTTTCACTGGCGAGCGATGCAGCAGTGACATGAGCAATCATGAAGCCAGAATTGAGCCCCGCGTCGGCCGTCAAGAACGGCGGTAGTCGCGACACGCTGCCGTCAATGAGCATGGCAACGCGCCTCTCGGCAATTGCCCCCACCTCAGCGATCGCAACGGCCATCGCATCGGCCGCCAGTGCGACAGGCTCCGCGTGGAAATTCCCGCCAGAAATCATCTCTTGCGTATCGGCGAACACCAACGGATTGTCAGTCACCGCATTGGCTTCGCGCAGCAACACCAATGCGGCATGGCGCAGCTGATCGAGGCATGCACCGATGACCTGCGGCTGACAGCGCAGGCAATACGGATCTTGTACACGGTCGTCGCCCTCAGTGTGCGACTGTCGGATGGCGCTGCCCGAAAGAAGCGCTCGGTAATACTTGGCCACATCAATCTGCCCAGGCTGCCCGCGTACGGCATGAATGCGAGGATCAAACGGGCCGTCGCTTCCACGTGCCGCGTCAACCGTCAGAGCTCCAATCACAAGTGCAGATTCAAGCACCGGTTCGAATGTCAACAACGCATGTATCGCCAGGGCCGTTGAAGTCTGCGTGCCGTTAATGAGCGCGAGCCCTTCCTTAGCCGCAAGTCTCAACGGCGCGATGCCCGCCCTCTGCAACGCAGGCCCGGCTGGGATGCGTTGCCCCTGTGGGTCCAGCATTTCGCCTTCGCCCAATAATGCGAGCGTCATGTGCGAAAGCGGCGCCAAATCTCCAGATGCGCCGACGGAGCCTTGGCTGGGTACGCACGGCACTAGACCGGCGTTGTAGACGGCGATCAACGTGTCAATTACAACGTCACGCACGCCCGAGTAGCCCCGCGCAAGGCTTGCGGCTTTGAGCGCCAGCATCAGACGAACGACGGCTGGTGCCAATGGCTCGCCGACCCCAACTGAGTGCGAGCGAATCAGATTGAGTTGCAGAGTGTCAAGATCAGTCGCGCTGATACGCTTGTTGGCGAGCTTTCCGAAACCGGTATTGACGCCGTAGACTGGCGCGTCCCCGGCCGCAGCATCAGCAACGACTTGGTGGCTGGCGCGGATCACCTCGCGTGCCGACGGATGCAGCGCAACCGCAACGCCGCCGCTGTGAAGAACCGACAAATCTTCCAACGTGAGCGCGCCGGGATTGAGCGTGAAAATGGTCACAGTGTGCCCTGTTCGTTGCAAAAATTAAGCCGAAACCATGGGCAAATTCAAGCCCCATTGGCGGGCGCTTTGTTTTGCGATTTCGTAGCCAGCATCCGCATGGCGCATCACGCCCGTAGCGGGATCGTTCCACAACACACGTTCTATTCGTGTCGCGGCGGCGTCCGTTCCGTCGCACACAATCACAACGCCGGAATGCTGTGAATAACCCATGCCCACGCCGCCGCCATGATGCAGCGACACCCATGTCGCACCACCCGCAGTGTTCAAAAGCGCATTGAGAAGCGGCCAGTCGGACACCGCGTCGGAACCGTCCATCATCGATTCCGTTTCGCGATTTGGCGAGGCAACCGATCCCGAGTCGAGATGATCGCGACCGATAACAATCGGCGCCTTAAGCTCGCCAGACTTGACCATCTCGTTGAACGCCAAGCCTGCCCGATGACGCTCGCCAAGGCCGATCCAACAAATGCGCGCAGGGAGCCCTTGAAACGCGATGCGCTCACCCGCCATGTCGAGCCAGCGGTGCAGATGCGCGTCTTCGGGGAACAACTCCTTCATCTTCGCATCAGTCTTTCTGATGTCTTCCGGGTCGCCCGATAACGCGACCCAGCGAAACGGTCCTTTGCCGCTGCAAAACAGCGGGCGAATGTAGGCAGGCACAAAACCCGGAAAGTCGAACGCGTTCTTCACGCCACGATCAAACGCGACTTGGCGAATGTTGTTGCCGTAATCCACCGTGGGAATGCCCAACGCTGAGAAATCAAGCATTGCCTGAACGTGCACAGCGCACGACGCCGCGGCTGCATCACGCAAACCCGCGAACTTCGACTCGTCCGCACGCGCGGCCTGCCACTGCTGCAAAGTCCAACCCGATGGCAAGTAGCCATTCACTAAATCATGCGCGGACGTTTGATCCGTCACTAGGTCGGGTTGAATACTTCCGTTCTTCGCGCGGCGAACCAGTTCGGGGAAAACGTCTGCGGCGTTGCCCAACAAACCGATCGAAACCGCGCGTTTTTCTGCGGTGTATTTTTTGATGCGCGCAAGCGCATCATCTAGGTCGGTTGCTTGTTCGTCCAAATAACGTGTCTTCAAGCGAAAATCAATACGCGACTGTTGGCACTCGACATTGAGCGAACAGGCACCCGCGAATGTGGCCGCCAGAGGCTGCGCGCCGCCCATACCACCGAGGCCGGCCGTCAAAATCCATTTACCTGCCAAACTGCCGCCGAAGTGTTGACGTCCGGCCTCGACGAAAGTCTCATAGGTGCCCTGCACAATACCTTGGCTGCCGATGTAAATCCACGAACCCGCTGTCATCTGGCCGTACATCATGAGGCCCTTACGATCGAGCTCGTTGAAGTGCTCCCACGTCGCCCATTTCGGCACCAGATTTGAGTTCGCGAGCAGCACGCGCGGTGCATCTACGTGTGTGCGAAACACGCCGACCGGTTTGCCCGATTGGATAAGGAGCGTTTCATCTTCGTTGAGTTCGCGCAGGCTCTTGAGAATTGCCTCGAAACAATCCCAATTGCGCGCTGCCTTGCCAATGCCACCGTACACCACTAACGCGTCCGGGTTCTCGGCGACCTCTGGGTCAAGATTGTTCTGCAGCATGCGATACGCCGCTTCAATCAACCAGTTCTTGCAGGTGATTGCGGTGCCGTGCGGTGCGCGTACGGTGCGCGGCATTGCGTGAATCGGGGGGTGCTTCGGGTCAGTCATCGCGGCCTCCAGAACAGTCGAGGAATCAGAATCCGCCGAACTATACTTGTCTAGACAAGTTTGTGCAAGTAGGGAAAAACTGGGTTACCATGGCGACATGAAAGCCTCGTTCGTGTCTGAATCAAAGACCTCTCGACCAGCCGAACCGGCCGCAGCAGGCTCCCGCATGGCACCGTTTGAGCGTATCAAGCAGCACTTGAAAGGCAACCTCGAATCAGGGCTGTGGCCACCCGGCACGCTTATGCCCTCGGAAGCCGACTTGGTCGCGGAATTTGGCGTTAGTCGAATGACGGTCAATCGGGCGCTTCGCGAACTCCAACTAGAAGGCTTGGTTGACCGGATTCAGGGCGTCGGCACCTTTGCAGCGCAACTGCATCGCGTTTCGTCCTCTTTAGTAATTCGCGATATTCATGAAGAGATTGTTGCGCGTGGACACACTCATCACGCAACGATTCATCTCGCCCGCGAAGAAATAGCAAGCGCCGCGTCAGCACAGCGACTTGGCGTCGACGTGGGCGCGCACGTTTTTCACACCATCATCGTGCACTATGAAAACGGCGTACCGTTGCAGTGCGAAGATCGCTTGGTTAACGCGCTCTGCGCACCGAACTACTTGTCGGTAGATTTCACCCAAATGACGCCGACGCACTATCTGCTCGACGTCGCGCCATTGTGGGAAGCCAGATTCTCGGTGCAAGCCGGACTTGCCACTTCTCGCGAAGCGAAACTACTTGGCCTTAAGGCGTCTGACCCCTGCCTCATTGTGCAACGGCGCACCATCAACAAGGTCATGCCCATTACCCAGGCTAGGCTGGTACACCCGGCGGGTCGCTATCAAATTGATGGAGTCTTCAAACCGTGACGCTGCACACGAGATGCCTGCACGATGTTGCGCCACAGCCATGGAAAAACGGTGGCGGCGAGACGCGCGAGCTTCTGACCTGGCCGCAAAAAAACGGATGGGCGCTTCGCTTAAGTGTCGCCGACATCACACGAAACGGGCCATTTTCTGAGTTCAAGAACATCAGGCGTTGGATCGCCGTGCTCGAAGGAACCGGCATGCACCTCGGCGAGCCGTTTAACCAAAGCGTTGTTCCTGGCATGCCGCCATTTCAGTTCGATGGTCAATACGCCGCACCCTGCGAGCTAATTGATGGTCCCACGCGAGACTTGAACTTGATGATTGATTCGCAACAGGGTAAGGGTGAAATGCGCGTGCTTTCTTGCACGACGAGCGCACAACCGTTTGCGCCGTTGCACACACACCACGAAACAAGTCCACCGAGTATTGTTGGCGTTTTTTGTCTGAGCGAAATTAAGATTCAAACGCTCGAGGCGCAAATAGCCGCACCACCCTGTTCACTCGTTTGGAGCGACGAAGATACGCGCAGCTGGCAGGCACACTTTGTTGGCCAAGCGTGGACGTTCCAATGCACACTGAACGCGCTAGGTACATCTAACTCATGAAAGAAAAAATAACCCTTTGGCGCAACGCGCAGATTGCTTCTTTCACGGGCAACCAACCGTGGGGCTGGATTGCCAATGGTGCCATCGTCACGTGCGACGACAAAATCAAGTGGATCGGCCCACTGGCCGAAATACCGCACTCAAATCGCGATGTGATCGCCTCCGAGCACGACCTGAAGGGCGCCTGCGTCACACCCGCACTCGTCGACTGCCACACGCACCTCATCTACGCAGGCAACCGCGCCCGTGAGTTCGAGCTGCGTTTGCAAGGTGCGTCGTACGAAGAAATCGCCAAAGCCGGCGGTGGCATTCGCTCTACCGTTGCCGCTACGCGCGCCGCGACCGACGACGCATTGTTGACGTTAGCGATTGGTCGTGCGCGTACGCTCATGCGTGAAGGCGTCGGCACGATTGAAATCAAGTCAGGATATGGCTTATCGGAAATCGATGAAGCTCGATCATTGCGCATCGCACGGCGGCTCGGCACCGAACTACCCATAAGTGTGCAAACCACATTTTTAGGTGCCCACGCGGTCCCGCCCGAATTCGAAAGTCGCATTGACGACTACGTGAATGCGGTTTGTGAGTGGATGCCACGTTTACATGCAGAGGGTTTGATTGACGCGGTCGACGTGTTCTGCGAACGCATTGGCTTTTCATACGACCAGACCCGCCGCGTGTTTGAAGCGGCTCGCGATCTCGGGTTACCGGTGAAGCTTCATGCTGAACAATTGAGCGATCAAAACGGGGCTGCGTTAGCCGCGGAATTCAACGCGCTCAGTTGCGATCATCTCGAGTATTTGAGTGACGCGGGCGTTGCTGCGATGGCCGCAGCCGGAACTGTCGCAGTACTGTTGCCAGGCGCATACTATTTTCTGCGTGAGACGCAAATGCCACCCATCAATGCGCTTCGTGCGGCTGGCGTGCCCATCGCATTGGCGACAGACCATAACCCCGGTTCTTCGCCCACGCTATCGCCGCTTTTGATGATGAACATGGCGTGCACGCTCTTTCGTATGACGCCCGAAGAGGCGTGGCGCGGCTTCACGGTCAATGCGGCTAGAGCATTAGGATTAGCGGGCACATGCGGCGTATTGGAAGCCGGCGCGTGCGCAGATTTCGCGGTCTGGGACGCCGATCATCCGCGCGACCTCGCCTATCGATTTGGGCACCAACCGCTTCAGCAACTCGTCATTGGTGGGAACACTATTTCGTAATGAAAAATTCTGTATTTACCCTTTCACACGGCACTACGCCGTTGGTGCTCAGCCTGCCGCATGTTGGCACGACCATTCCCGAAGCGCTGAGGTCAGACTACGTCGACCGCGCGCTGCAAGTCGAAGACACCGACTGGCATTTGGAAACGCTTTATGCGTTCGCGGTGAAGCTCGGAGCGTCGATTTTGGTTCCACACACGTCTCGCTACGTGATTGACATCAATCGGCCACCGGACGACGCACCGATGTATCCGGGCGCGTCGAATACTGAACTCTGCCCAACCCGATTTTTCAGTGGCGAATCGCTCTATCGCGAGGGCAAGGCGCCCGATGCGAATGAGGTGAACCGCCGACGCGAGACCTATTGGCAGCCTTATCACGACGCCCTCGCAGCAGAGCTTGCCCGCGTGCGCGGCGTTTTTGGCTTCGCGCTGCTGTGGGATGGCCACAGCATTCGCTCGGAAATTCCCTGGCTCTTTGAAGGCAAACTGCCAGACCTAAATATGGGCACCGCAATCGGCATGAGCTGCGCGCCCTCGTTGCGCGAAAACCTAGTCGACGTGCTTCGAAGAACCACTGCATTCACGCACGCTGCCGACGGCCGATTCAAAGGCGGTTACATCACACGTCGGTACGGTCGGCCTGCCGAGAACATCCATGCGGTTCAATTGGAAATGTGCCAATCACTCTACATGCGAGAGACCCGGCCATACGACTATCTACCTGACAACGCAGCTACCGTGATTCCGGTGCTGGAACAACTGCTAACCACCATGCTGGCGTGGAGGCCGCGTTGAGCGCAGCGACGCACGCGGGCACCGCTGCGCGAGCCCTGTGGACGGCGCAAGCGTGGTTGGGCGGCGACTCGTCGCAAGCGTGGGCGAAGGATGTCCTGTTAGAGATTGACTCGAGCGGTCATTGGTCGCGCATTGAAACGGGTGTGCCGCGCGAGGTAGCGTCGCAATCTGATGCGTCGCTCGTTGACGGCCCTTTGCTGCCGGGCCTTGTCAACGCGCATAGCCACGCTTTCCAGCGCGCCTTTGCGGGTTTAGCCGAGCGTCGCGACAACGAGCACGACGACTTTTGGAGTTGGCGCGACCGGATGTATCGCGTCGCGCTCGCGATCTCGCCTTCGCAGCTAAAGGCCGTTGCATCACAGCTCTATCTCGAAATGCTTCGCGGCGGCTACACGCATGTGTGCGAATTTCATTACCTGCATCACGCTCTCGACGGCAAAGCTTACGACGACCCAATGATGATGTCGTGGATGCTTGCCGAGGCTGCAAGCGACGTGGGCATAGGTCTGACGCTGCTGCCTGTTCTCTATGAACGCGCTGGTTTTTCCGCGCCATCGCTGCGTGATGACCAACGCCGCTTCGCGAGCAATTCCGTTTGGGTGTTGGATGCCGCGCGACGTATCGACGATCACGCGACTCGCACACAAGGCGCGCCGCTCAACAGCGGTGTTGCCATTCATTCTCTTCGCGCCGCAACACCCGTGTCGATGCGCGCGTTGATCGACGCAGCAACGGGCCCGATCCACATTCACGTCGCCGAACAAACCGGCGAAGTCAGTGAGTGCATCAAGGTCACCGGCATGCGCCCGGTGCAGTGGCTCGCCCAGCATCACGCGCTCGACACGCGATGGCAGCTCGTCCATGCCACCCACGTCACCCAAGAAGAAATTGACGCCGTTGCGCGCGCTGGCGCATGCGCCGTCATCTGCCCGAGCACCGAGGCCAATCTGGGCGATGGCACCACCGAAATGCCTGCGTGGCTCGCCGCTGGAACCACACTTTCCATCGGCTCGGACAGTCACGTCACCCGAGACTGGCGCGAAGAATTGCGCTTGCTTGAATACGGCCAGCGGTTAAACCTGCGCCAACGCAACGTTTGCGCGTCGCCAACCGATGGCCACGCCTCCACCGCAGAACGCCTGTTCGCCCGCATCACCACCGGTGGCGCAAACGCAACGGGCTGCGCGTCATGGGGGCTCACCGTCGGTGCGCGAGCCGACGCGGTAGTTGCGAACACACACCAAGCCGCACTTCTCGGCGTGCCAGCCGCGCGCACTTTGGACGCAATGGTGTTCAACAGTCCATCGAAACGATTCGACGACGTGCTCGTCGCGGGCCGTTGGGCGCTGCGCAGTGCTGTACACCCAGTAGAAGCCGCGATCCACGCAAATTTCGCCAGTGCGATGCGCGCACTCTGGAATGGCGCTCACGACTAGAAGACCGTCGCAGCCGCCGTTACGCTGGTGAGCCGTTTTTTCGACATTTACGCCTTGAGAGGTACAGCCAACCCTACAAGGCATTTCCATGCGTGTTGACGACGCCAGCATCAAGCTACAAGTAGTCCAGCGACCACGGCAATTCGTGGCTAACACGACACCGCGCGAAGTCACCATGACCTCAACGCCGTTTCAAGTTGACGTGCGCGCAACCGTGCACGCTGACGCATCGGTCCCGCCGCTGAGCGGCGGCCCCGTGTCTCGCCAAAATCCGCGCAATACCCGATGGAAACTTGGATTCATGCAGGTCCAAATTCTTGAGAACGCGTGGGCGTATTACCGTGGAGCCCAACCAAGCGACGGCTGCGTGCTCGACGATCTATCAGGATTCCGGGCCGAGAAAATATGTCGCGACTATTCGCCGCTCTCAAATACCGAGTGGTACGAAGGCAGCTCGATTCTGGAAGACTGCTACGGAATTCCGGACCTAACCCGCCAGCCGCCGTGGAATGTCGAGCTGATATTCGGTGATAGCCCGCGCCAATCGCTTGCGACACGAACGTATAACCGCCACACCAACTGCGACAACCATCTGGTCGAAGCTCGGTTTGCCGCAGCGTTTTTGACCACGGTCACGGAACAAGTCACGCCTGGGCTGCTCAAGCATCATCGTCACTTTTTCTGGAGCGTCATCTGGCACGTTCAGGCCCTCCCCGCAACGAGACCGAATAGCTTGCCGCAATACAAGACGCTTCCTGGAACCGGATTTTGGATGTCCCCGATTCACCACAACGCGCCGCGCGACGCGCGATACCTAGCGACGCTCAACAACACCAGCTACACGCAGTCGTGTAACTCGATTGCCAGCGGAAGTAGTCGCGCCACGAGCGCCTCGACGTGGCAGCGCTTTCCTCGTATGGATGAGCGAGACAAGCGATTCTAGGTCAACCAAAGTACACGCCGCGCTACAGGCGCCGGAACCACCAACGCTAACCACCCTCGGTGAGCTGGGCACTTTGCAAGACGCCGAAAACATACTCGAATTTGCGTCGACTCCGAGAAAGTCGGTGCATCCACTGTGGTCTGCCCACAATACTGTTTGCTTAACGGGTAGGTGACGACTCGGCGTCGTCCAATGCAACGGGGAACCGCGGCCGAGTCGGCGACTACAAACCGCTTCATTCAACAGCATTGGGTCAATCCCGCCGCGCGAAATCGATAAAACCTTGCTTCACATTCACGCCCAGCAGCTCCACGCGCACCTTGCGTCCGACTT
>ERZ795056.3521-NODE-3521-length-16751-cov-10.262578_pt1 | contig 16751 bp, 12 predicted proteins | sample MGYA00375140_ERZ795056 | MGnify/ENA primary metagenome ERZ795056 (study PRJEB30185, sample SAMN05720227) | activated sludge metagenome | isolation source: Anaerobic digester | place: USA | collected 2015-03-09 ... | reverse complement strand
CTGAAAGTTTGGTTCAGAATGGCACTTAATTTTTGGTTTGCCAGGTCAAAACAGGTGGAATTGATTTGTTAGATACTCAGATATGGTACGCACCTGAAAACCCAATCTCATGCAATCCCATCCCCAAACAATCCCGGAGATTGAACGATTTCCCGTTTGGCTTCTTCGGTGTTGAATTGGCTCCGGCATTTGGGACACATAAAAATGTACTCAAAATAATAGCTCTGGCCAGGATGAAAGTTCCGCTTTGCAGGAATGTGTTTCACCACAGGTGTCTGGCAATTCCGGCATGGGTCTCCTTCTTTCAGGACTTTTCCTTTCGATCCATTTTGGGCTGAAGAATGTAAGCCTGAATCTGAGAGAACTTGATTTTCTGCCCGATATCCCTCATCTTCAATCCCTTCCTGAGTTTGGATGGCTTCTGTCGCCATTTGGTCGCAGCGTTCATTTTCCGGGTGGCCGTTATGCCCCCTGACCCAGTTGAATGTCACCTCTTGTTGTTCGACGAGTTCCAGCAGACGGGACCACAAGTCCGCATTGGGGACTGGCTCTCCTTTCTTAAACCAGTTTTTCTCTTTCCAGCTCAAAGCCCAGCCTTTTTCGATTCCATTCACAACATATTGCGAATCAGAATGCACGGTCACACGGCATTTTTGCTTCAGCTTTTCCAGTCCGGAAATTACAGCCAGCAATTCCATCCGGTTGTTCGTAGTGAGCCGGTAGGCCTGGGAAAACTCTTTGTACTTTCCTTTGGCACGAAGCATAATGGCCCAAGCTCCTTTTCCAGGATTTGGATCTGCCCCACCGTCTGTAAAGAGATCAACGTCAATCCGTTCGGCTTCTGATGGATTCATTCAGTTCCTGTTCTTTTCTGTAATCACCTTCAAATAAAAATGTGGAAAAGATTTATTCGAATTTTTTCTCTCGTATTTAACATGGCAACGTTTGAATCTGAGGTTCTGCTTGACTTTCCCGGCTTTTTTTAAACCTTCCTTTCTGTTTCGGGTTTTACCGTTTTGTTTTGCGGCCTCATTTCAACGCCGGTCTTCGAACTGAATACATGACTCTCCACATAAAGCGCATTCCTCTTTTCTTCTTTTTCCTCTTTCTTCTTGTTTCACATCTGCTTCCGGCTCAGTCGGGAAGCAAAGCCACACTCTCTGGTTACATCAAATCAGCGGGAGATGGAGAGGCCCTCATCGGTGCCGGTGTGTATGTGGAAGAACTGAAAAAAGGAGCCACCACCAATGTGTACGGCTTTTACAGTCTTACCCTCCCAAAAGGTCGGTATACGGTAAAGTTTATTTTCCTTGGATACCAGACCCAAACCCAGACACTTGATCTGGAATCCAGCCATACAGTTAACATCGATCTGGCCGAAGAAGTGCGACAGGCCAAAGAAGTGGTGATCACCGGCGAACAAAGAGAGGTGGAAGCCAATGTGAAATCCACCCAGATGGGTGTCACCAAAATGGACATCAAAACCATCAGCAAAATTCCACCACTCCTGGGTGAAGTTGATGTGATCCGATCCATTCAGCTGCTGCCGGGTGTTTCGACAGTAGGTGAGGGAGCCTCTGGTTTCAACGTGCGTGGCGGAAGCATTGACCAGAACCTGATCCTGTTGGATGAGGCACCGGTTTACAATTCATCCCACCTGTTTGGCTTTTTCTCGGTTTTCAATCCCGATGCGGTAAAAGATGTGAAACTGGTAAAAGGCGGAATCCCGGCCCAATATGGCGGACGGATCTCTTCTCTGCTCGACATCCGGATGAAGGAAGGAAACTCCAAAAAATTCGAGCTCAATGGCGGAATTGGTTTGTTGTCCAGCCGCTTTGCCATCGAAGGCCCCATTCTCAAGGACAAGATGTCGTTCATTGTGGCAGGGCGCCGTACCTATTTCGACTTGTTTTTTCCACTTTCTTCCGACGACCAACTGGCCAGTACAGTGGCCTATTTTTATGATCTAACCGCAAAAGTCAACTACAAAATTGACGAGAAAAATACCGTTTTTGCTTCCGGGTATTTTGGCCGGGATAAGTTCGGTTTTGGTTCCGCCTTCGGATTTGAATGGGGAAATTCCACCACATCCCTTCGGTGGAACCATGTATTTGGAAGTAAGCTCTTTTCAAACCTCACCGCTTTTTACAGCAAATACGATTATGCCCTCAATATCAAGGCAGATGACGATGGATTCAATTGGAAATCCACCATCGAAAACCAAAGTGTGAAGCCCGAATTCACCTGGTACCTGAATGACAAAAACACCATCACGTTTGGAGGCCAGATGTTGTATTACAACTTTCTTCCGGGACGAACCAGCATTCTCAGCAATGGTGCAAGCCGCATAAATGAACTCAACCGCAAGTATGCCTTTGAAAACTCACTGTTTGCCAGCAACGATATGACGGTTTCCAAACGACTTAGTCTTACCTACGGACTCCGCTACTCCAACTTCGCCAATGTTGGGACTGGTACCAAACTGATTCTTGGAGATACCACAGCTGGCATCAAACGCCCTGTCCGTGACTTCCAGGCCATCTCAAGTGGAAAGATTCTTGCCCAGTTCGGGAATTTCGAACCTCGCTTTTCAGCTAAATATGAACTGACAGACGAGTCATCCATCAAGGCTAGTTACAACCGCATGGCCCAGTACATCCACCTGCTGAGTAATACCCAGGCTTCTGTTCCTCTCGATGTCTGGACACCAAGCACAAACAATATTAAACCTCAGATTGGAGATCAGGTGGCACTGGGATACTTCCATAATTTCACATGGATGGCGAATGAGTTCGAATTTTCATCGGAAGTATTCTACAAGGAAATGCAGAACCAGATCGACTACATCGATGGGGCTGATCTACTCCTCAACCGCACTCTGGAGGCCGAACTCCTCAGCGGAAAAGGACGAGCCTATGGTCTGGAGCTTTACCTGAAAAAACGGAAAGGGGCCTTCACCGGATGGATTTCGTACACGCTCAGCCGGACCGAGCGTCAGGTTTCAGGCATCAACAACAAAGACTGGTATCCTACCCGATTCAACAAAACCCACAATCTTTATCTGGTAGGAAGTTACGAGATCAATCGCGTCTGGAGTGCCTCTGCTAATTTTGTTTTCAGCACCGGCGTGCCAGGAACCTTTCCGACAAACCGGATCGAATACCAGGGATTTATCATTCCGCACAATTCTGAGAATCTTCGGAATAATTACACGTTGCCAGCCTATCACCGCCTCGATATTTCGGCCACATATGATCCCAACAAGGACTCACAGAAGCGTTGGAAAGGCAGCTGGACCTTTGGGATTTACAATGTGTATGCACGACGAAATCCTTTTGGCATTTATTTCCAGCAAACACCTCCGTCTGATAATCCATCGAGAGACGATCGGGTAACGCAAAGCACCAATACCCAGGCCATCCGCTTCTCGATTCTCGGTACATTAGTTCCATCTGTCACCTATAATTTCACATTTTAAGCCATGAAAACATCCATCTTTTTTCGTTCGCTTATCGGGGTTGTCCTTTCATTGTCTTTGATATCCTGTGAAGACGTCGTTTCGGTAGATCTCGACCCAGGTCAGAGTCAACTGGCTGTCGATGCACTGGTAATGGTAAACGATGGCCCTCAAACCATTCGCCTGACGATGACCAATGCTTATTTTGATAATGGAACCCAAGCTGCCGGAGCATCCGGCGCCACGGTGAAAATGATCAGCAGTACAGGTCAGGAACTGATTTTTGCAGAAGACACGAACAATCCGGGTAACTATGTATTTCCCGATACCGTCCGTGGAAAAACAGGTGAGTTGTTTGGTTTGCTGATTGATTATAAAGGCCAGAAATATCAGTCGGGTTCCATGCTTGTGCGGGGTACAAAGGTTGATAGCTTATATCAGGAAGAACGCAAAGCGGAATTTGGCAATGAAGCAGGTACCTACCTTTATCTGAGGGCGAATGACTCGCTTGGTGTCGGCGATTTTTGCTGGATCCGTTACTCTCTCAATGGCAAACGGGATCTTCGTCCGGGACGGATTTTAGTGGCTGCCGATGCTGCATTTAATCCGGGCGATGCCGATGGACTGGAATTTATTTATCCTGTACGAAACTCTATAAACAGCAATAAGCCTTACCTGTTTGGCGATAAAATCGACGTTGAGTTGGTTTCCATTGATGCCGAGAACTTCCGGTTTTTAACAGAAATGCAGACGCAGATCAACAACACAGGTTTGTTTGCTGAACCAGCTTCCAATGTTCGAAGCAACATTTTCAACGCCGATAAAAACTCCAAAGTGCAGGCCGTTGGTTGTTTTGGAATCACAAGAGTTTCGAGAGCCAGTGTAACGATTCAGTAGAAATATTCATTCCTGAAATTTCAATACTGTGCATCCTGATTCGGTTGGTCGAACAAGGCTTGTCGATCGAAGGTGACTTTCGTAGATTGCCATCTCTACTACGGCCACTATGTTAGTTATTCGAACCCTTCTTATTTTACTGCTTCTGGGTTGGACTTCTCTTTCGTCCGGACAGTCATTTTCGTTTTCCGGTTTTCAGAATGTTCAGGTCAGAGTTAATGATGAACCACTGGCAAATCCATTCTCGGGTTCTTACAATTCCGGACAATTCTGGCCATGCGATCTGGATAACGATGGCACCGATGATCTGTTGGTGTATGACAAATCGGGTCGCAAGGTGCTGACCTTCATGTCGAAAATGGTTGGTGGCAACCCTTCCTGGGTGTATAATCCAGACTATGAAGATATGGTTCCTCCCATTGAATCCTGGCTCAGTACCGCAGATTTCAATTGTGATGGAAAGCAGGATATTTTCACACAAACCTCTGCTGGTATCAAAGTGTACAGGAATGCATCATCCGGCATCGGACAAGCTGCTTTCGTGCTCGAAGTGGATGGTTTGATGAGTCAGGGTTTCAATGGCCCTATCAACATTCAGGTCAATCCATATGGCGCACCGGCCTTCAGCGATGTCGACAGCGACGGAGATCTTGACATTTTATGTTTTGATTTTTCGGGGAATACAGTTGAGTACCATAAAAACCTGGCCACCGTTTGTGGAGATTTTCAGTTTAAAAAAGATTCCTGTGTCTTTGGCCGGTTCGCCACCAAACCTGCCTGCGGACAAATTCGTCTGAACACCGGCTGCGAAGGGCAACGTCCTGCTGGTGGTGGAGATGATGAAGAGCAAATTGCTGTGGCGGCACGCATTCAGCACATTGGTTCACAGCTTTCGGCTCTGGATCTGGATGGCGATGGCGATAAAGATCTGCTGGTGGGTGATCTGAGTTGCTCCTTGCTCAACCGACTGATCAATGGTGGCTCAGCGTTGGATGCGGTTATCACGGAGGCGGATACGCTGTTTCCTTCTGCCAGTCAGTATGTTCGGGTCAATGTGTTTCCTTCTGCTTATCAGTTGGATGCCAATCAGGATGGGAAGGACGACCTTGTTATCACACCCACATTTTTCAGCAACTATTCGGATGGATTTGTAAACAACAGCAAAGTCGGGACTCATTTATACCTCAACCAAAGTACAGGGATTGTCCCTGACTTTCAGTTGATCGAAAAGGACTTTATTCAGAATCAAACCATTGAAATTGGGGAAGAGGCCATTCCTGCTTTTGCTGATGTGGATGCAGACGGTGATCAGGATCTGTTCGTCGGACACCTGGGTATTAAAAACGGTGCCATCCTGAAAAGTTCTGTGTACTTCTACCGGAATACCGGCTCTTCCACACTGCCGGAATTTACTTTGGTCAGTACCGATTATATGGGTCTGTCTACTCTTTCCCTGAAGAGGATTCGCCCCCTGTTCCATGATTTTAACAACGATGGAGCCATTGATTTCGCCTGGATCGCTTCACCAGGAACGATTCAGACCGACAGTACCCGGCTTTATTTTCTCCTCAATCAGAGTTCTGCCGGCCAGCCGGTTTCACTTCCTGCACTCAGCCAGCGTCAGGTTTTTCCTTTTGCGTTTACCCTGTACGATTGCCCGCTGTTCACAGACATCGACGGCGATTCCAAAGCGGACATGCTGGTGGCAAAATATACTGGTAAAATTCAGTATTACCGCCAGGTAAATCCCTGGCCATCGCTTTCCTACCAATTGGTAAACTCCAACTATGGCAACATTGCCCGGGCACCATTTGCCACCAATCCGGTGCTGGCTTTGGGCGATGTCGACCTGAACGGGCAGCCGGATTTGCTGGTTGGCGACTTCACAGGCAGCCTCAAAGGATACCGTGATTTTAAAATTCAGCCAACTACTGGCTTTCCTGTGGATAGTAATACATTTTACAATCAGGTATATGCCAGCCGGATTCATCATTCCTGGGGAAATTTTGTTTCGCCAGCTCTGGCGGATCTCAATGCCGATGGCTTTCCCGATCTGGCTGTCGGACTCAGTGGAGGGGGGCTTAACCTGCTTGTCAACCGACTGGGACCGAATGCAGTGAAAGACAGAGAGTTTGTTTCCTTGTGGTCGGTTTATCCCAATCCTTTGTCAGGCAACCGGTTTTTGAAATGGAAAGGTCCTTTGCCGGACGGTTTCGAATTGTATGATCCTCTTGGACGCAAAATTCTGGAATCGTCGGTTGTAACAGAGGAAGGAATCGGGATGCCGTCCGGATTACCGGCTGGTCTTTACCATTTCGTTTTACATAAATCAGGAAAAAGGCAGGTGTTTCACCTGTCCATGAACACATATGAGTAATTATCTTCTTACCCAGTACAGCCACGGGGCTGGCTGCGGGTGCAAATTGTCGCCCAAAGTTCTTGAATCCATCGTACAGCGATTCGATGCAGTTCAGCATTTTCAGTCTCTGCTGGTAGGCAATGAGGGAAAGGACGATGCCGCAGTGTACCAGATCAACGATGAGCAGGCGATTATCAGCACCACAGATTTTTTCATGCCGATTGTGGATGATGGTTTTGACTTCGGACAGATTGCCTCTGCCAATGCCATTTCGGATGTGTATGCCATGGGTGGAACTCCGTTGATGGCCATTGCCATTCTTGGCTGGCCCATTGATAAATTACCTGCGGAAGAAGCAGCACGTGTTCTGGAAGGAAGTCGTGCCATTTGTGCAGAGGCAGGAATTCCGCTGGCGGGTGGCCACAGCATTGATTGCCCGGAACCGGTTTTCGGTCTTGCGGTAACCGGAATGGTGCATCCAAAGAAAATCAAGCGGAATCTGGGCGCAAGGCCAGGAGATGTTTTATATCTGACCAAGCCCATTGGCGTGGGGATTCTTTCCACAGCACAGAAACGAGGACTGGCTGATGACCACGCAAGAAACGTTGCCAGAGACAGTATGGTGAAACTGAATTCATTCGGAGCAAAGCTGGCTGATCGTCCTGAAGTTCGGGCTTTGACCGATGTGACGGGCTTCGGGCTGTTGGGCCATTTGTCTGAAATGTGTGAAGCCGGAGAAGTCTCTGCTGATATTTCGTTTGAGCTGGTCCCAAAGATTCCGGAGGCGGGAGAGTATCTGGATAAAAAGTGTGTTCCGGGAGGCACCAACCGGAATCTGGACAGTTATGGTTCGAAAGTAGGAGGGGGTACAGAACGCGAACGTGCCTGGTTGGCCGATCCTCAAACCAGCGGTGGGTTGCTGATTGCTGTAGCGCCGGAGGAGGCGGATAATTTTGAAAAATTCGCAACCGAAAACGGTTTCGGATTAAAATCGTTTGGAAAAATGATGGAAAAAGGTGAATTCTTGATTCAGATCAAGTAAAAGACCGAATGATGAGAGATGAAATCATTAACGATTTCGCAACAAACACTCTTACTTTTTGCCAATTTGCTAATAAGGAAAAGTCATTCTTAAGGGTTGTCGAAATTTTCTGCAAGTGCTTGTTATTCAGAAAGGGCGGTCTACTTTTGTCTCATTAGTAAGCTGTTTAAGCCGCCTGATAATTATACCAATTCTAACCGAAAGCCGAAATCGGCACTATTAACCAATACGGAAATCCGGCCTCAAAAGGGTCGGATTTCTGCTTTTTAGCCCCTTTGCTGAAAGAGGCTAAATTATGGAAAGGCTAACCTGTATTTTCTGAAATACTTTCCTTTCGAGAAATTCAAACACATTCTGCATCGATGTTTCGGGCACAAAAAAAGTCCCGGAATACGGGACTTTCTTTGAATTGAATTTGTTCAGGAATTTCTACCCTAATCTTTTCTGAAGCTCTTCATCCAGAGCCGTCAGAAATTCTTCTGTGTAGAGATAGTGCTCGCTATGGGTCACTTTGTTTCCATGGATACAAACGGCCAGATCTTTTGTCATCTTTCCTGATTCCACCACATCCACACACACTTTTTCCAGTGTCTGGCAGAAGTGAATCAATTCGTTGTTTCCATCCAGTTTGCCACGGAATTCCAGACCACGGGTCCAGGCGAAAATACTCGCAATTGGATTGGTCGACGTTGGTTTTCCAGCCTGGTGATCCCGGTAGTGACGGGTTACAGTTCCATGAGCTGCTTCCGCTTCCATGGTTTTGCCATCGGGTGTGATCAAAACTGAAGTCATCAGTCCCAAAGAACCAAAGCCCTGAGCCACTGTATCCGACTGCACATCGCCGTCATAATTTTTACAGGCCCAAACAAAGTTACCGTTCCATTTCAGAGCTGAGGCAACCATGTCATCGATCAGGCGGTGTTCGTACACGATACCGGCTGCCTCGAATTTTGACTTGTAATCACTTTGGTAAATCTCTTCGAAAATGTCCTTGAACCGACCATCGTATTTTTTCAGGATGGTGTTTTTGGTGCTCAGGTACAATGGCCATCCTTTTGATAAGGCTTGATTAAAGCAGGAATGAGCAAATCCACGGATCGACTCATCTGTGTTGTACATAGCCAGGGCCACGCCGTCACCTTTGAAGTTGAATACTTCGTGCTGAATAACCTCACCGTTCTCACCTTCAAATTTGATGGTCAGCTTTCCTTTTCCTTTGGTTACAAAATCAGTGGCACGGTACTGATCACCAAATGCATGACGACCAATGCAAATCGGTGCTGTCCAGTTTGGAACCAGACGGGGAACATTGGAACAAACGATCGGCTCACGGAAAACAGTTCCGTCCAGAATATTCCGGATGGTACCGTTCGGACTTTTCCACATTTGCTTCAGGTTGAATTCCTTCACCCTTGCTTCATCAGGTGTAATGGTGGCACATTTAATACCAACTCCATATTTGCGGATGGCTTCAGCCGCATCGATGGTGACCTGGTCGTTGGTTTCGTCCCGGTATTCCATACCCAGATCGTAGTATTTAATGTCTACATCCAGATACGGTAAAATCAGTTTGTCTTTGATGAATTTCCAGATGATCCGGGTCATTTCATCGCCGTCAAGCTCAACGACCGGATTGGCTACTTTAATTTTTTGCATGAAGATTGGTACTTTTTCATTCAATGAGGGTGCAAAAGAAAACAATCCCCGTCGGTTTCGAAAGTCAAAAAAAAAGAGGACACTCAAATGTCCTCTTTTCCTGTTCCACTCCGGTTGGCCGGCAGCGATTTCTTATTTTACACGGTCTACTTTTACCTGGTCACCAACCCGCAAAGCAGCATCTTCTTTCTGGTTGACCTGCAGAAAACGGTCGATTTTCATTCCGAATTTTCGTGCAATGCTGTACGATGAATCTCCTGGTTTCACTTCATACACGTCAAAGCTTTCCGGCAACGAAGCGGGTGAAAGGGTTTTTGTTTCAACTGATTTTTCAACAGATTTAGCCAATGCAGTTCTTTCAACCCGGATTTTCTGACCCACTTTCAATTCGCGGCTGATACCGGAATTCCAGGTCATCAGGCTATCTAAATTCTTTTTGTAATGCCGGCTGATCTGATACCAGGTCATGCCCTGCGCCACCACAATTTCTCCATTTTCCGGAAAAGGCATTGAAACTGTTGTCTTCTGAACCAAAGGAGGTGTTGATCGAACAGCTTCTGCCGTAGCTGAATTGCTGTTTGATGCCAGCATTACAGGTTCTGGTTTTGGTTGAGGTATCGGTGCAGGTTTCGTTTCTTCTGCCACCACTTCAATTTCGATTTCATCGGTGGCAGTTTTATCAGCGGCCGATTCCGCTGCTTCAGATCTCAATGTATCGGCACCCAGAATGGCTTTGGCATCATGTTCCACAGTTTTCAGGTCCACCGGCACTGGAACTGGTTTTGCTTCGGGTGCCACGGTTTCAGATTTCGGAAGCACAACAGGTTGGCGGGCAATTACATCCATTTTTGGAACATCCGGAACAGGTTCATACTTAATCGCCACTTCTTCCGGACGTGTATGGCGCAACCACAGAACACGACCAGGCTTCAGTTTTTCAGGACGGGGCATCCGGTTTTTCGCCATCAGAGAATTCAGCTTCAAACCGTATCGCTGTGCCACCTCCCACAAAGTCTCGCCACGCTGAACAGTGTGAAACGGGATTTTGGACTTCCTTTTTTTATGATCGGCATAGTACACTTCACCCGGCACAATCGGATCGAAAATCCGCAAATCGTTGTATTCCAGGAATTCATCCCGACTAATTCCAGCAAGTAAAGCCAGCTTTGCCGAGTTGTCGCCTTTTTTGGCTTGTATGGCTTTGATTCCATTCCAGTCAAAAAATACCGGAATTTCTGTCTGTCCATTAGCAAGCACCACAGGTTCTGGCTGTGTAACTGGTTTTTCAATCAGACCAAAAAAGATCTTGTCCCGCCATGGATCCAGTTTCTCAACCGGAGGAGATGCCTTTACATACAAAGGGGAATCATACACAACTCCGTCCTCTGCTTTAAGTGGAAGTATAAGCGTATAATCTTTATCACCGGGAACGTATCCTTTTAAAATCCAACGGTTGTAAAACAGGAGCTGGTCTGCCGGATAATTGGTTTCAGCTGCCAGTTGTTCCACTGATTTATTTTCACATTCTGAGTATTCCTGAACTCTCAGATTTGGAGTAGCTGTATTCCGGTATAAATGCGGCTCGAAGGCAATTTTGTGTGCTACGAATTTCAGGATATACCAATGTGTATTTTCGTCAATATCCAGAGTTTTGGATCCAATTTTGGTGGGATCAATCAGGGCTTTGGCACCTCCTAGTCCAGCGTAATAAGCAAGAAGAGAATACGGCCAGTTCTGCATGTAGTTGTTATGGCGCATCAGGTATTTGGCAGCCGATCGGGAGGAAGACACAATGTTCATCCGTTCATCGATTTCTTCGTCAACGCGAAGTCCCATTTCTGTGGCCGTTTCTTTTTTAAACTGCCAGTATCCGACCGCATTTGATGAAGACACCTGGTGCGAAACCAGACTGGATTCCTGAATCACAAGGTATTTAAAATCCTCAGGAAGACCTTCTTCCTGAAAAACGCGTTCCACAATCGGAAGATAGGCATCCGCCCGGTCAACCATCTGCCGGAAATATTTGTTGTTGCCCGTCAGTTTGGTGACGTAAGCTGTCAATGTTGGCTTGGCACCTTCCCGGATGTTCAATTCCACATCTGCCATCCGGAGTTTATCCGGTATCTGTACCTGAAGCTGTGCGTTTGCCGGTACCATACTGAAAACCAGGCAAAAGGCTAAGAAATTAAAAATGAGTCTCAAAACGTAGATCGATTAATCAATTGGTAGAACAAAGGTCGCTCAAAGTACTGATGCTGTGTAGTATGCCTTTTGAAGAAATGCTTACATGTGGAAAAGTCGTTTTCTTTCAACACCTGAACCTGACTCATTCCCATACGTTCAGGGAATTGTCATGAAACGTTGGTGATCCTGAAAAATTAGATAACACAAAATATTTGCCAGTTTTTGATGATCAATTTGCAGCAAGGTTTTTCTTGCCTGACCACTGATTCCGGGATGTTCTGACTCATCCCTGTTGAATGGATTTGGTTTGAAAAGTGAATTCTTTCAACACCCGATGAATAAGTTTTGCTCTCAATTTGATTAAGATCAGGAATTGAAATTTGGAAGAAACGGCGGTTTGTGGATTCTTTGAACCGAAAAACAACAATAACTGCAGCCAGCTGGGAATTTTTTTTGAACAGCTGTTTGCGTTTTTACCTGAAATGCAACCAAATTCAAAGTCAACCCTGGTGATCGGGGCATCCGAAAATCCTTACCGTTATTCATGGATGGCGGTGAATATGTTAAAAGAATACGGACATAAAGTTCATGCCATAGGCATCCGACCTGGCAATGTGAATGGCGTTGAAATACTGACAGGACATCCGGTTATTGAAAACCTTCATACCATTTCATTGTATGTAGGTGCCCAACACCAGCCAAACCTGTATTCTTACATTCTGAGCTTGAATCCGGTTCGGGTCATTTTCAATCCGGGAACAGAGAATCCGGAGTTGGTTGATCTGCTGATAAATGCAGGTGTCGCCATTGAAGAAGCCTGCACGCTTGTGTTGCTTCGCACGGGCTTGTTTTAGCAAATGTATATCATTCATAGCCATCGCTGTCGAAACGGTGGCCAAAGGATTTTTATGATGAATTTTGTTTATTGCCTGAATGAACCGGACACTCGGACTTCTGTTTGTTATTCTGATTCTCGGATTCGCTTCATGCAGTCCGGTCACGCTGGTCAAACCTCTTGAAAAGAATCAGAAAGCGGTGACTGCCAGTCTGGGAGGTCCGATGATTGTGTATTCGGATTTGCCCATTCCCATTCCGTTTTGTAATGCCGGATTTTCATATGGAATCAATTCCAGGGTTACGGCCAGTGCACAGTTGGGTTTGACTTCACTTGCATTTGGTGTATTCCAACTGGATCCAGGGATTCTTTATGGAATCCAAATGCCTGAAAACAACAACCAGATCGGAGTATCTGCTTTTGGGAAAACCCATTTCATGTTTGATAAATGGGAAGGAAATTTCCGCTGGTATCCGGAGCTTGGAATTCAGACGTACAAAGAATGGGGAAAAAACCTGGCCTACCTTGGTGCATCCGGCTGGTTTGAAACACGATACCCGGCAGAACAAAGAGCTGCCGGAAACGTGTGGGTGCCAATGCTCAATTTTGGGTACACGCGGCAAAACACGAAATGGAATCTCACGGCAGAAGCAAAATGGATTGCACCGAATATCAGCAAGGAAGATATTGTGGTCGATTTTATAGGGCCAGGAACCCATGGTGCGTTGGGCCTGTATTTTGGTTTGGTCAGGAAATTTTGATAGGCGATGAAACAACTGTCCATTCTTTTTTTGATAACCGTTCTGACATCCTGCCTACGTCTGGATTCCAATCTTTTCAATCCGGAGGAAAAGATTACAGCCTACCAGCTAGATGATTATAAAGGTGAAAGGGAATGCCCGGATTTGCCGGCTCAATTCCACATTCCTGACAGCCTCATTTACTTGTTTCAACTGGAGTCAGACAACAATGGAGACAAAGCCCGGATCTGGTGTATTTATCTGGGGGACAAAGACCGGATTTCTGAGGATACTGTCATTTTGTATTGCCATGGGAATAAGAACCATATGGACAACTACTGGAACAGGGCCAGGCTTTTGGCCAATGTAAATGGTAAAAACAGGTACGGTGTTTTGATGATGGATTACCGGGGTTTTGGACTGAGTGATGGAACTCCAACAGAAAACAATATGTATGCCGATGTGGAAACCTGTATCAAATGGCTGAAAAACAACGGGATAAGGGACGGAAACCTGATGGTGTATGGTTATAGTCTCGGGTCGGCACCTGCAATAAAACTGTCAGTAAAAAACAGTGGAGTCCCAATTTCTAAGCTCATACTGGAGGCACCTTACGGCAATGCCCAAACCATGGTGGAAGATGCCGCAAAATTATCCCTGCCTTCTTCTTACTACACCAATGTGAAAGTGAACAATGCCGAAGAAATCAAAAAAGTAACCGTCCCGTTCTGCTGGTTTCATGGGGCAAACGATGAATTTCTGAGTATGCCTGTTCATGGAAAGAAAGTGTACGACAATTACCAGGGTCCTTACAAAGAAGCCCATATTGTGGAAGGTGCGATTCACAATAACCTTCCGTCCGTAATGGGTTATGAAGAATACCTTTTGAATGTTGGCCGTTTCATTCGTCAATAGGTTCCTCTGCCTCTGGTTCGGGTGGTGCATTTAAAATGTCCATCAGCTGGGCATACAACCAGTATCGTTTAAAGCGCTCAGTGAACAAAGCATCCATTTGGGGCTCATAGGTGCCGAGCAGACCTTCTTCCCTGGCCATATCCAGAAATATCTTCCAGTTTTTAAAGAGATTGTTGAGAAAGGGCTCGTAATCATGGACATAGGTTTGGTAATATGAAATGGCGTTTTTCACCTGGAACCAGTACATATCGACCAAATCTTCTCTGAACGCTGAAATGAGCGAAAACTCTTTCAGGATCTTATTCACCTTACTGGACCTTGCTTTGCCGGTTCCCCTTTTTGGGAAATATTCCTTGTAAATTTCTCTCTGGTACTTCTCCACAATGGTTGTGCCTTCCAGGCCAAACTCCATCGTAAGGTACATTTTCGCCACTGGAAACCGACGGGTCACTTCAGTAAGAAGCCGGAGTAGTTCCTCCGGGTCCTGCTTTTCCAGTTCTTTTACCAGACTCTTTTTGGCCATATTCTCAATCCGGCATTTCGTTGAAATAATCAATAATCCCTCTTTTGATTATCTGCTCCCGGTCTTCATCTGTTTTCTTATCTGTCGGTTCAAATGCAGGCCAGCTTGTTTCAGACGGTATCTTTTTGAAAAATCCCTGTCGTTCTAAAACCGTCAATACTCCCAGATTGATGAGATCCAGCTTTTCTTCCTTATTCTGGGAATTCTTCACCTCAGGACTTTCCTGGTAGCCAATCATCAACAGAATGGCCTCCAGCGTTGGCTTTTTCTGGAACCGGCGGATAAACCGGAACTCAACGGACTTGTATTCTGCTTCTATGGATTTTTCCAAAACCTGAATTTGTCGATAAAACGGATGGCAAGTTATTCAGGACGGATCTTATTTGCAGTCTCAAAATCAAAAAGAGTGGACCTTCTCAGAAAGTACCACGCCAGCCAGTATTGTTGCAGCGTTTGAAGGTAGTTGATCAGGGCATCGTCTTTTTCCTGCTGTGCAATGGTAAGGTTGGTTATGTCGATTTTCCCGATCAGGTACCGGTTTTTTGCCATTTCATATCGGCGCTGTGCTATGGTATCGGTTTTGGCAGAAATATCGAGACTGGTCTGAAGCTGCCGCAACTGCATCACCTGATTAAACACTTCGATGTCAATCTGGTTCTTCTGGTTTTTGATGCTTTCCATGGTCGCATTCAGTTCATTTTCAGCAATCTTAACAAGTGCTTTATTTCTGCCTCCGTTTTGAAGAGGAACATTGATTCCTACAAAAGCACTTTGCTGGCTCTGAAGATCTTTGAATGCATTCGGAAGAGAGGTTGCCGTCTGGTTATACCCAACTGAAAGCGTGAGATCAGCTGTGAATCTCCTGGAAATCTGAGATGCCCGGAGGTTCATTCTCGCCATGTTTTCATTCATTTCCAGCGTTTTGTAATCGCTCCGGTTTTCCCTTGCTTCTGACCTTGCCTTTTCAGGGTCTATAGAAGGACGGGGAACCTGAAAGGGAAGAACAACCGTTATTTTTCCAGTATTTTCATATTCACCTAACAGATTCCGGAGTTCTTTTTCACTGGTGAGTTTTTTTACTTTCGATTGCTCCACCGAATTCCGTGCGTTCATCAAACCCAGTTCCACCTGCAACAGTTCGTTTTCGGCGATTTTACCGATTCCGAATCTGCCCTGGCTGATCCTGAAAATGGTGTCGTTGTTACGAAGGTTATACTCGGAATTTTGCAGCTGCACTTCCGAAATCAGGAGTTCAAAATACTTTTGGGTTACCTGAATGTTGAGATCTTCCAGCCTTTCCAACTGAAGGCGGGTGGCTTCATCGTAGCTGATTTTCTGTTGTTCCCAGTTCCATTTAATGCGGTTGATGCGGAACAGAGGTTGAGAATAGGACAGAAATAAAGGGGCGGACCGCCAGTAATACTTTGGGTTATTGCCTTGGCTTTCAAACAGATCGATACGACTTAGTCCCGAGTTGAGAGAGAGAGTCCCACCTGTTGCCAGCAAATTCTGGCTTAATGACAATGTGCCGGAAGAATAGTTCTGACTTTGAGGGCGAAAAAGAATGCTTCCATCTGGTTGAGAAATCTGGTTAATGGCTCTGGTAAATCCCGGAATCTGGGCATTCAGATCCAGTTGGGGAAGCAGAAGTGCCCGGTTCGATTTGAACCGCCATTGTTCGGCCTGGTACTGGGACTTAATCTGTCGGGAAATGGGGCTGTTTGACCTTGCTTTTTGCAAAGCTTCCGACAGTGTGAGTGTTTGAGCCTGCCCCATAGGGCTGGTCAGAATGGTTAGGTTGAGAGCACATAAGAAAGCAATGAATGCGTTCAAATGAGGAACTGAAAATCGGTATCGCATGAATGTGTACGAAGGGCTCCATTTTTCTCCGGAAAGCCAATTAAATTATGGTTTCCGGAGAAATGAGAGGACGAATGGCAATGATTGAAACCCCAGTAACTAAAAACAGGGTGAATTATTTTTCAACCCACAGTTTTCCATTCCGGATTTCCTGACCCTTCAACTGGAAGAAATACATTCCTGCCTGCAGACCCTGTGCTGAAATAAGGTATTCGGTTCCTTGGATTCCTTTTATCTCCTTTATCTTTTTTCCTTGCGTATCAAAAATTACCAGTGTCAGTGA
>ERZ795056.3515-NODE-3515-length-16765-cov-5.359665_pt1 | contig 16765 bp, 26 predicted proteins | sample MGYA00375140_ERZ795056 | MGnify/ENA primary metagenome ERZ795056 (study PRJEB30185, sample SAMN05720227) | activated sludge metagenome | isolation source: Anaerobic digester | place: USA | collected 2015-03-09 ... | reverse complement strand
GACCTTCCGGCATTCTTCGGCAGCTTAGTACCTTTCGGGTAACAAGCCTCCAGAGCCTCGATAAGCGTGAAGCGCCGCTTTCCCTTCTTGATCATCCGTGCAATCGCTTCCTCACGCGGGCTTCGGAATACTTGGCTCACTTAGGCTTCCTCCATTTCCCGCCGACAAAGTCTAATCCGCCATCCATTACAGCGTCAGCTTCCTCGCGCGTCATCTTTCTTCCGGGGCAATCCGTCGGCAGGCTCGCTTCCCCACCACCACAGACGGTACAAGAGGCAAGCCCACCGTCGCAGAACATGCAGTTGCGCTCCCCGTTACACTGGCACTTATACAGGATGTGCTTCGTTGCCATCACATATCCCCCATGATCATTTGTTCGATGTCACGAAGCGACATCTTCGTTGTGACGTCCATAACGCGATCACGCAATTGAGCGTCGCGTTGAAGAACCTGCTTGATGCGCCGGTCCACTGTACCACGCGCAATCAGGTCGATGTACAGCATTGAGTCGGTGTGCATGCCGATCCGGTTTGTGCGATCCTCCGATTGCCAGCGGAACTGGGAAGAGAAGGAGTTGGAATAGTACACGATTGTGCGTGTGCGCTTCTGGAGCCCGTCCACACCTGTGCCGCCTTTGTCGGGCGTGCCCACGAAGAAACGGGCGTGGCCGCTTAGGTAGAGTGACTTTTGGTAATCGTTCTCTGCTTGTGTGTTGCCGCCATAGTATGACACAGCGTGACCTTCTAGGTGCTCGCATATCTTCTCGACGTCATGCCGGAAGCGACACCAGATAACCATGGGCCCTTCGCGCTGCTCGATAATCTCCATCAGCGCCGGCAAGCGTGCGTCTTCGATTTCCTCGATGTTGCCTTCCATCGAGAGATAGCCGCATGCGATTTGCTGAAGGCGCATGACCATGACGGCCGCATTTGCGACGGTGAGGTGGGTGCCGTCCTTGAATGAAGTCAGAAACTCCTTCTTGAGCTTGTTGTAGTGGGCGGCTTGTGCCTTGCTCATTTCGAAGACGCGCTCAGAGAATATTTTCGGCGGCAGACCCAACTCATCCTTGCTTGCGCGGAAGATGTACGGGTTGACCTTGGTCATTAGTTCATCGACATTTTTAGATCCGACGACTTGCCGGCCTTCGAAGCCTCCCATGATGCAGTAATTGGCGCGGAACGTTGTCACATAGCGGTGGCCGATGATGCGTTCATCAAGCAGCTTGAATTGGCCCCACAGGTTGACAAGGTTCTTGAACACAGGCGTGCCAGTGAGAAGGAGAACGCCCCACGCCCGGACACAGAGCTTGTATAGCGCCTTTGAGCGCCCGCTACCTGCGTTCGCATAGTTGTGGCTCTCGTCTGGAATGATCAGGGTGGGTGCCCGTGTCACATACTCCATCATCATCGCGAATGGCTTGTCATGAATAAGCGCATCACGATTGAATGAGATCACCTGAAGCTTCTTCTTGACGGGCTTGGGCAATTCCTTGAACGGCCATGTCGCCTTATCGTAAGCCACAACACAATGCTCCTGCAGCGCGCTCTCCTTCTCGCTTGTGCTCTCCGTCCATTGGGAGTGAACCCCCTTCGGAGCGAAGACAAGCACCTGCGTAATGTCGCCGCGCAAGAAAGCGTCAGCCGCTAGGTCCAACGCAACCTTCGTTTTCCCGGTGCCCATTTCCATGAACATCGCAAAACGGTTCCTTCCCCGTCCTGCGTTGAAGGCTCGAAGTTGGAGCGGGTAAGGCTCCGTCTTGAACTTGAAATCCTTCGGCATGACGGGCGGGGCTGTGTGCTCTGGCGCTGCTTCCTCGTTGCGCGAGGGGGCTTCAAGCTTTGGCCCACCGAAGTATTTCGTGAACATGTCGAGGTTGTGCTGTGTCGCATCGAACGCGAACGCACCCGACACCCAACGCTTCGGCCCTTCCAGATGCGAGTTGAACTCAGCCAGTATCATTGGCTTGTCCTCTAGGTACTCACCGGGGATTTGCGCCCGTTTCCCTTTCATGACGATTGGCGCTGACTCAGGAGAGACATCCTCCCCAAGCATATCGTCAAGCGACAAGTCCTTCAGTTTCTTCTTCATGCGTCACCCTTCGTGTGTATGCAATCGTCCCAGATGAACTGGTGGTCCTTGTAGATGAACTCTGAAACGAAGTAACAGGCACAATCGCCTGTGGCATCTTCCTTATTCGTTTCAGCTATCTCTCTCGTTGGATACTTCGTGGGCCATAGCCAACGTCCATCCGGAAGCCTCGTCCATCGGCAAGTTGGCAACCCCATCTTTGTATCGATCACAAAGACGTTCTGCCAATATCCGCCGCTGATAGGCTTCTCCACCTTCGGTTTGTCTGAGGTGATAACACCGTTGGCTGGATATCGCTTTGTCATCTTCCCTCCACAATCCAATATACCTTGACGGTGATGCCCTTCTTCCGGGCATGTGGCTTTATCCACTGGCGGAAGAGTAGCAACGCCTCGCCCTTCGCGGCTCCTTGGTTCTCAGGTATGCCGGGGACAATGAACGTCTTCCCGTCATAGCTGTGGCGCGTGACCACTGAGATGAACTCTCGCAGCGGCTCCTCTCTTCCACGCGCCACAATCAACAATCCCTTTGGACGCTTCTTGTGAAACGAAACCAAACCCATAGCGTCGCACATCGCCCACATCACGCAGCCTTTCTCGCTACCGATCGGTTGAGGTTGAAGTGGATCCATGCGTCCAGCTTTATCCAATCTTCCTCCCCAAGTGTCATTGACAGACTTGTGTAGTCGATCCTTCCAGACTGAAGCGGGTGCTTCCTCTTTATCGTCACGACCAAGTCGCTTCCAGCCTGCTCAACCTCCAGCGTCGCTAGCCCGACTGTTGCGTTGGCGCGGTTGAACGCTTTCGGCTTCCTGTTGTCGCGATCCAGAAACTGGATCATGTGACGCTTCTTTCGCGGTGTAACCATTTCAGAACTCCAAAAACCATTAGCTAGTAGCGAAGGGCCCACGGGCCGGATTTACCCCCAAGTTTCACCCTTTCTTCCTTCCTCTCTCTTTTTCCCCTCTCCCATTTCAAGAAGGTAAAAAGGGGGTAAAATCCGGACCCGGCCCTGTTTTCCCGTTATATTCGTGCTAGGGCGCTTCCGCCGTCCAGACCCTCGGGGAGCCGGGGAACCGGAACGTCACGCGTGTACGTTTGGTGGTCCGGCTTCAGCACGCAGCGTGGTTGTACAAGTGTCGCTTTCATGGCGCTTATTCCTCCCCGTCATATTCGCTGGTGTAGTCGCCGTCCTTGTATTCATTGCTGCTGTTGTAAGCGCCCAAGATGATCTCAGCTGCATCGAGGAATGCCGTCATCACCTTTCGCTTCTCGATGCCGTATCCAAATTCGCTGATACGCCTCCGCTGTTGACCAATCGTTCCCTCTTGGCAGCCACCCTTGATTGTGCCGTCTTCAAGAAGATAGCAAGTGTGGTCGCCGCGCATGAAGATGAACAAGACCTTCTTACCGTCGACGTGCGAGCGATTGAATGCCACACCCTTGAGATCAGCATAATTGAGTATCGATCCTTCAAGATTCGCCCCAGCAAGGTTCGTGTAGCGCATGTCGGCCTGCTCGAAACGCGAGTGGAAAAACTTCGCACGAAGAAACGTCGATTGAGAAAGATCAGCATCTTTGAAGTTGGAACCTTTAATTGTTGCTCCCACGAAGTCGGATGACGTCATGTCTTTGTTTTCAATTTCGTCAGTCATTGGTAGTTCCTCCGTTACCGCTCCCACCATGGGAGCGTCCAGTTAGCGAGAGTGGCCACAACCAGTGCCATGATGCATGAAACAAGGACGATGCCCCAAACTGTGAGAACAATCCTCACAGCCTCAGACAGACCCTTTCGTGTGCGCTTCTTACTCATGTGTGACCCCCTAGGCGGAAAACCCGCCTTCCCGCCGCCTAATCGAAATAGCCGAAAAAGGAAAGGAAAGCCAGCGAGGAAGCCGGGGATAAAGAAAAACCCCGCCTTTTTAGGGGCGGGGCTCTCGTCTCTAGGCGTCTCGGGAAGGCTAGTTGAAGATAACGAGTTTAACTTGGCGGGCGGTTTCCTTGGCCTTGTTGGCTGAAAGATAATCGCCTAGTTCCTTACCCTCTGGGGTATTAACTTCGCAGACGATAGCCCAGTAAATTTCCCGAGCGAATTTTGTTTTCCAATCGCGCTGATCCTTAGCCGAGTAGTCGGTGAAGGCGGCGATACGGTCCTTAGCAACTTCGTTGATCTTCACTTTCAAGGCGTTCGAGAAAGTCATTTCCGTCTCCTTTTCAATAAGACAGTTATACGGGAATTGATCAATATCTCAAATACACCTTGTTCGCTAAATCGTGGCCGCCTAGGGGTGTCTTCCGGCGCGCACCCCTTTCTAGCTCTCTCCTTGAGAAGCCTCTAGGCGGCCACCGTAGGCCCACCGGCGCAAAGAAAAACCCCGCCTTTATGGGGCGGGGTTTAGCTAGCCTACAAAGAGCCGGTATTGAGTCTCGTTATTTGGCTGTAATGTGGCCCTTGTTGATATCCCACATCATGTGGGACGTCCCGAAAGCGGGATGCTGGCGAAGGTCTTCGTATTTGATCCCCTTCTTGCCGGCTTTCCGGATCGGTTCGAGGAAATGCCAACCGGCAGTCTGATCGCGTCGCGGATTTTCCTTGATCGTTTCCGGCGTCGCGTAAATCGTTTTGCCGGACATGACAGAAGTACGCCCCCGACCTTCGGCGCTAGCGGCGGCTTTCTTCGCCGGAGCTTTGGCGGCTTTCTTCGTTGCGGTTTTCATTTCGGTGGTCTCCTTTTTGGCCGATTGCTTCGGCGGGTTTTTGACGTCTGCGGTAGTCTTGGAGTTCGCCGCTTTCGCGGGCGGAAGTTTTTTGACGAGAGTGATATTCTTGCCGCGCGTAACTGCGGTAACGTCTTTGGGCGTACCTTTCGGGAAGTCAGCGGGGTTCGTAATCGTCTCGCCTTTGTCGAGGCGATCTTGGATCGCGCTTTCGCGCAAAAATTCCTGCTCCTTCTTGAACGCCTCAGTTTCAATCGGCAGCGATTGGCGTTGCTTCTTGCCGATGGCCATGTTTTTCGGTCCTTTGTTATCAAGGCAACCCAGCGTTGCCTAAAGCCCGATATACGCCAACTATCATGAAAGAAAAGCAAAAAAGCAACGGAGTTATCCCCTGGTTTGGCCTGAAAAAATCCTTTGAAATCCGTGACTTATAGATTGCCGGGGATAACCTCGTGGCCATACAAGGCGAATTACTAGACCCGGTTTACAACCCTAATCCCCCGAAAACCCGGACCACGTGGCCGGGCGGGGCTTTAGGAAAGGACCACCCAACATGGCTACCAAGCCAGCTAAAACTGTCGCAAAGAAGGCACCCGCGAAGCAAGCAGCGAGCGGGACCGCTTTGGTGAAACCGAAGTCCACTGCGCTCGCTCACAGCGACGCGGAGATGTTCGGAAGCGTCGCGGGAATGGGCATGGAGAAAGTCACCAATCGTGATCTCATCATCCCCCGCATCGGCATCCTTCAGAAGCTGTCGCCTGAACTCGACAAGAAGCACGCGAAGTTTATCGCAGGCGCGAGTGAAGGCGACTTCTGCAACGTGGGCATGAATGAAGTGCTCCCGTCGCTGCTCAACTTCGTTCCCTGCTTCTTCCAGAAGCAATGGCTGGAATGGGCACCGCGCAAATCCGGCGAAGGACTGCGTGGCATCCACGACACAGACGCCATCATGAAGAAGACGCGGAAGGACGATAAAGGCGCGAACGTCCTTCCCAACAAGAACTACATCGTGGAGACGTCACAGCTGTATGTGATCCTCCTTCTCGATGACGATGTGCGCATGCCGGCATTCATTCCCTTCGTGTCGACGCAGCACAAGAAGGTCCGCCAACTTCTCACCGACTCACGCCGCATTATGATCCAGCGTGGTGACGGTTCGAAGTTCAACCCGCCCCTCTTCTATCGCTCGTGGGAAGCCACGACCGTCGAGGAAGACAACAACGAAGGCGCGTGGATGGGTTGGAAGCTGGCGCCTGTGGGGCCGCTGTCTGATCTGGAGAATGCGCGTGAGGTATTTGATCACGCGAAGGAGTTCACCCAGCAGTGCATCGACGGCGTGGCGAAGGCTGACCATTCGGATGAAGACGCTGCTGCCGGCGCTTATGGCGGTGCGTCGGATGACGATGGCGACGACGAAAGCGAAATGTAATCGCTGTGGCGAAGCCTAAGACCAAAGCCGCTGCCCCTAAAAAGGCAGCGGTTAAGCCTTCGAAGAAGCCGGTGGCAAAGAGTGCGCCGGTAAAGAAGGCTCCCCCTCCGCCGATCCCTAAGCAGATGACGGGGAAGGCCCGCGCTGCGAAGAAGGGTGACAATGGTGCGCCTCAACTCGACTTCGACACAGGTCAGGAAAGCGTCAAGCGATCCCCAAAGGCCCTCCAATCCCTGATTGATAAGGGGAACGAGTTGCTGGACCTGCAAGATAAGATCGATAAGATCAGCGCGCTGCTTAGCGATACCCAAGCGCAGGCCAGCGAGATAGCGAATAAGGAGTTGCCGAAGATGATGGGTGACCTCCAGATGACTTCCATCGGCCTACGCGATGGGATGACGCTGGAGCTAACTGATAAGCTCATTGGAACGTTGCCGAAGGAACCAGCGGCGCGCGCCAAGGCGTTTGAGATCATCGAGGAACGAGAAGGAGGCGACATCATCAAATCCTTCCTGACAGTCGGCTTCTCCAAGTCTGAGTATGATCAGGCCCAAGCACTACAGGAGGAACTGAAGGAGCGCGAGTTGCCGGCTGAGCTGGAGATTAGCGTGAACCATCAGACCTTCCTCGCATGGGCCAAAGAGCACTTGGCAGACGATAGCAACAACGATGATCCGTTGCCGCTAGCAGACTTGGGGTTGAGCTTCATTCACTTTGCGAGGGTCAAGGAGCCCAAGAAGGCTAAGCCGCCGAAGAAGTGAACGAACGTTCGCCCTAGGTGGTGGGGTGCTGTGGTTGGTCCCTTCGGCACCCCACCTATCTTTTCAGGAGTTACGCATGACTGGATTTAGAATTGTTGGCGCAGGATTGGCGGGGCTTCTCGCTGCCAACATGCTCAGTAAGACCAAACACCCTGTCCATATCGTGGAGGCACAAGACAGCCTCCCGAACAACCACAGTGCTGTGTTGCGCTTCCGCTCGTCTATCGTATCGGACGTGACCGGCATTCCATTCAAGGAGGTGCGTGTTATGCGCACCGTCCAGAACTGGCGCAATGAACTGGCTGACTCCCTCTCATACGGGTTCAAGGCCACAGGCACAATCGCACTACGTTCCTCTGTTCGCGAGAACAAGGAAATGGCGACACGCTACATTGCGCCGCCCGATCTAATCGCCCAGCTTGCTGATGGCTTCATCATCCAGTTTGGTGTGTTCTCTGACTTCTCTGCGCCACGCACAATGCCGACTATCTCGACAATCCCGATGCCTGTGCTTGCGAAGGCTCTGGGCTATACGGGGTTCAAGGAAGCTGGCATTGAGTTCGCTAGTGTACCGGGGTTCAACATGAACTTCCGCATCCCCGGCATCGACGTCTATGGCTCTGTGTATCTTCCTACACCCGACACAATCTGGAACCGCGTCAGCGTTACAGGCGACAGAGTCACAGCGGAGTATTCGAACGTCAAGCCGCACATGGTCAACTCGTGGCTTGAGGGGATGAGTACGCGTGGGGACATTTCAGTCCAGCCCCGCTTCGCCGGGTACATTGACGAAGCACTCAACGCCATCGGCCTCATCGACGCTATCTCAACGCAGAAGGTTCTTGAGAATGACTTCAGCGTTCGCCGGCAGCAGTATCAGAAGATTATGCCCATCCCTGATCGGGAGCGCAAGCGCTTCATGCTGTGGGCGAGTGAGGTTCATTCTATCTACTCCCTAGGCCGCTTCGCTACGTGGCGCCCTGGGCTTCTCCTTGACGATCTAGTCAACGACGTTCGCCAGATAGAGCGCATGGCGGGCGACGCTTATCACCGGCGCTTGAAAGGACTGTGAACATGAAAGACTACATCAAGCAAGCTCATCAAACGATGGCGCCATCAATCCACCCAGAGCGCGTCCATCTTGGGAACGTTGTTCAGTGTCTCAGTGAGTTGATCATCTGGACACAGAACCTCGACACGATCAAGAAAGGCCTGTTCTACAATCGCGCTCACAAGGAACTGGAGCCGGAAGACAACAACATCAATACGGCGTCCTACAATCTCGTGCTTCAGAACCTGAGCAATGATCACTATCAAGCTGTGGCAATCCTTCACGGCATCATCGGGAAGATCACCGAAGCAGGCGAACTGGCTGAGGCGCTTGTGGACGTTATCAAGCATCCGAAGAAGTTGGACATCATCAATGTCCGCGAAGAAGTTGGCGACGGCTTGTGGTATGATGCCATCTTGCTGAACGCCATCGGATCAGACTTCAATGACGCGATGGAAGTCAACATCAATAAGCTTCGTGCCCGCTTCCCGAACAGGTTCACGGAGTATGATGCCCTCAACCGCAACCTCAAGAACGAGCGTTCACAACTGGAGTAGGCAGGCTTTCAAAAGCCAGAATACTCTAACAGCACCCCAGAAAGGGACCGAACCATGTATAACGATACACGCATCACTCTGATCGAGTGCACCAACAAGGGCAACCCGCGCGCTGCGGCTGAGCTTTTGGTGTTCGCGAAGTCCACGCGCCTCAACATGTCGCCGGACAAGCTGGTGAAGCTTGCGCTGTGGACTGACGAAGCTATCTTGAATGAGTTGGAGGCTATCGCTTCCACAATCCCGTCCAGCTGGGAGTTCTTGGACTACACGTTCATGATCGAGAACGTCACCCGCGCGTTCACTCACCAATTCGTTCGCACGCGCCACGCCTCCTTCGCGCAGCAGACGATGCGCGTTCTGGATATGACCACCGGGATGGGCTGGGGCTTCGGCACTGGCCCGTCTATTCCGTTCGAAAGCGAGGCTGACGATTTGTACCGGCAGCACATGTACGCGACGAACGAGACGTACAAGAAGCTGATCAGCCTGGGCGTCAACATCGAGGATGCGCGCGGCGTCCTGCCCACGAACATCCACACGAACATCCTCGTGAAGATGAACTTGCGCACTCTGGTCGAGACGGTGCGCAAGCGTTCCTCTCCGCGCGTTCAGGGCGAGTACCGCCATGTGCTTGAGCAGATGACCAAGGCGGCGATTGAAGAGCATCCGTGGCTTCACCTGTTCTTTGATCGCACTGAGGATGCGCTGCGCGAGAAATTGTATCGGGAGATTGAGGAGTTGACCACACCACTCATTGGGCCTGATGGCGAGAAGATGCACTGGCCAGACAACATCTTGAGTGAGCAACGCCTCAAGATGATCAAGTTGGTCGACGAACTGTTTGGGAGAATTTGATGAGACGAACCTGCATGCCCTCCCAGCGTCCCATCAAGGATAGCTGGGAGCCATGCGGGGAGTGCTATCATTGCCTGAAGGACAAGGAGGCCCGCGACCTTCAGGCAAAAGCCTCCCGCGCTATCCCTTTCCCAGACGACGACAACAAGAGAAAGAACCAATGAACATCTACATCATCGACATCGACAACACCATCGCTGACTGCCGCTGGCGCCAACACCATGCGGAAGCGAAGGACTATGACACCTTCCACTCCCTGTGCTCCGAAGACAAGCCGATTGAAGCTGTGTGCCGGCTCGTTCGTGCCCTCGCGCTTCATGACGTTGTCATTCTCTGCACCGGCCGCAGCGAGAACAATCGCAGGGCGACGGAACTGTGGTGCGCGAAGCACGACCTTCGTGTGGACGAAATTCTCATGCGTCCAGAGCGCAATTATGAGCCGGCAGGGAAGGTGAAGGAAGCGCTGATCACGGAATACTTCAGTGGGCTCGAAAAGGCATTGGCTCAGGTGTGCCTCGTTATCGATGACAATGAGAAGGTGACTGAGCACCTTCGCAATCTCGGGTTCACCGTTCTCCAAACGGCTCAACTCGCACAGACAGCAGGAGCGTAACATGGAAAAGTCAGAGATCAGCGCCAACTACATCGAGGAAATGAAGGACAAGCAGTCCTTCATGCATCGATCAGTGCGCAATGCGCTCATCGTTGGCGCGAATGAAAGCAACATCGGCGGCACAATCGCTGATCGGCTACGCAGGCTCGATGCGCGCTATCAACACGTGGTCGAAATCGACAAGGAGCGTCATGATTTCTCGCAGCCATACACAACCTTCGCTGTCGACTTCGACACAGTGGTGTTTGCGAACGGCTTCACGCACCTCGATTGGTTCGAAGACATTCCGCTGGAAAAAATCAATCAGATCATTTCCGATAGCCTGACAGCGTCCATCGTTGGCGCACAATCCTACGTCAGAGACACAATCACGATGCCTTGGCAGAAAACCATCATCTTCATTGGATCGATGGCCTATCGGAATGTCCTGAACGGGAGCGCGGTCTATTGCGCCGCGAAGGCTGGGCTGTCGCACTTCGCTAAATGCCTTGCGTGGGAGTTGGCGCCGAAGGGCTACAACGTCTATTGCGTCCATCCTTCAAACACAGAAGGAACGCCCATGACGGAAGATACCATCAGAGGCCTGATGCGCTATCGCAACCTGTCGCGCGAGGAAGCTGTGGACTATTGGGGTGCTGTGCTCCCAAAGCGGAATTGGCTACAACCAGAAGACATCGCTGAGACAGTCGCATTCCTTGCTAGCGGGAAGGCCGATTACCTGTCGGGCGCCAACATTGATATGGCAGGGGGCCAGAGGTGAAGAAGGCAAAGCGAAAGGATGTAGCAGACATCCTAGACAACGCATTGGCGACCTATCGAGCGCGCATCGCAACCTACGGAGAAGACGCCAAGCACAGACATGGCGAAGTAATGAAGGCTCTTTTCCCGAACGGCTACACAGTGACAAGCGCCATCGACCATTCAAGGTTCAGCGTCATGAACATGATCGTAGCCAAGCTTGTCCGATACACCAACAACTACGACAAGCCTCACCAAGACAGCATCCACGACGCCGGCATCTATTGCCTCCTTCTTGAAGAACTAGATCAGGACCACAAACATGATTGACCATATTCTCAGCCTCGGTCTCAAGCGCCCGATCCCTGACTTGTATTATGCACCCTTCAAGAAGGGCGGCGTTGTGTTGAATGTCGGAGCCGGCAACAGCCACATTGAAGGCGCTATCTCCCTCGACAAATCCGACAAGTTCCTGCGCGAAGGGGACATTGTGTGGGATGCTGATGAGAAAAAGCCGCTTCCCTTCGCTGATGAGACTGTGGATGGCATTCATGCCCATCACTTCCTTGAGCATGTTGAAGACCCGTTGTGGGTGCTTTCGGAGTTCCAGCGCGTCTTGCGGCGTTCTGGCGTTGTGCAGGTCACTGTCCCTTACTATCGAAGCCAACTGGCCTTCCAAGACCTTACCCATCGGACGTTCTGGACAGAAGAGACTTGGCGCAACACGTTCCAAAATCCCTACTATGACACAGCAAAGGGATATGTGGCTTGGGAGTTCGAAGTTGGGTTCAACCTGATCGCTGGTCTTGTTGAACGCAACCTCATGCTCCTTACGCAATTGGTGAAGAAGTGATCCGGATCATTTTCGATACAGAGACGACTGGTCTGGTTCGCGCAGCAGCCACACCTATCGACAAACAACCGCACGTGATCGAGTTGTATGCGCTACTCGTGGACGGGCCGAAGTTGAAGAAGGTTGACGAGTTCCACTCACTCGTGAACCCGGGGCAGAAGCTGTCTGAAGAGATCACGAAGATCACGAAGATTGACGACGCCATGCTCAAGGGCCAACCTCGCTGGGCGAAGATACATGACGATGTGGTCAAGTTCTTCAAGCCAGCAATGATGGCGGCGGGTCACAACCTGACGTTCGACATGGACATGCTGAACCTTGAGACAAAGCGCATAGCGATCCAAGAAGCGATCAACGCGCAGAAGAAGAAAGGCACAGCGACGGTAGCACCGGCAGTCTTCCCGTGGCCCAAGTTCCGCCTGTGTACTGTCGAGGCCACAGAGCATCTTCTCGGAAGGCGCATGAAGCTGGCAGAGCTTCACCAGCACCTTCTTGGGGAAGGGTTCGATGGCGCCCACAGGGCGAAGGCTGACGTGGACGCGCTCCATGCGTGCATGATCGAATTGGTCAAGCGAGGGGAAATCCAGTGAGCGGGACAGCGATTGCGCGCACTGTACTTCCCACGCATATCAGGAGCGGCCTCACATACCGCTTCTGGTACACCAACTGGGAAGGCAAGCGGGGATACTATACAGGGCAGATGATCCACTTCTGGAGCGGCTCAACAACGTGGCACCCTGATCACCAGCTTCTGGTGAACATGTACACGAAGAAGGGCTACAGAGACTTCGCCTGCAATAGCATCGAGTGGGATACGTTCGAAAGGGCACCAGACCTATGAGCCAGCTACCTACGCTTGTGATAAAAGTGAACAGCGCCTTCGTGAATGGGCCCATCGAGTTCGACAACCAGCCCATGGCGCAGGAGATACTTGGGGAGTTCTACTCTGACGAGGCCAACGCCTACCGTGGCAAGCTGAAGGTGCGCGACGCGACAACAGGAGAAGTGATCAAGGGTGTTCGCGCCTTCAACGTTCGCGAAGGCTGGGTGAACACCGCTTCGAAAGTAATCAGCAACACAGGCGTGCGTCACGAACGGAAGATCACTGCTGCTCTCGAACTAGACCCGCCGAAGGGAAATTGAGTCATGCGAGTTAGAACTGGGTACAGCTTCCGCACCGCCATTGGCGATGTTGACGAAGCGGTGGCGAGGATCGTGGAGTTGAAATGGCCGGCAGCACCCATCGCTGATCGCGCATCCACGTTCGGCTGGGTGAGCTGGGACAAGGCTTGTAAGAAGGCGGGCATTCGCCCGGTGTTCGGGGTTGAGCTTGCGGTCACTGAGAGCATTCATGCGAAGAAGCCTGTTGTTGACTATTGGACCTTCTGGGCCATCGATGATATCGCTGACGTCAATCGTCTCGTGACCCTCGCCACATCCCAATTCCGCTATGAGCCTCTGCTCACCTATGAGCAGGCGCTTGAGGCGAAGGGGGTGTTCAAGATGGTAGGGTATCGGGCACGCCTTGACCTTATCCCGGCGAAAGCGGCGAAGGCGAATACCGTGGCCGTAGGGTGGGCTCCTTCGGCGGGGCTAGGATACCTGCGGGCGGCGGCTAAACGTGGCCTACGGCCCATAGAAACCTCGGATAACCGCTATCTAAAGGCGGGGGATGAGAGGTTGTATGAGATTGTGGCTGGGCGGAACGCCTCGCGCCAGACCTATCCCCAAACCCTCCTGAGCGACAAGGAGTGGGCAGCAGCAGTGATCCCAGTCGACGGCTGGGACGCGCGCGCAGCTATCGAGACGCGCAACGGGTGGCTGAAGAAGTGTAAGGCGGAATTGCGCAAGGCTGAACTGTACATCCCTGAGAAGAAGAAAACACTCAAGGCGATGTGTGAGCAGGGAGCGAAGAAGCTTGGCGTCAACCTGAAGGACAAAGTGTACAAAGCGAGGGTGGATCGTGAGCTTAAGCTTATCGCTGACAAAAAGTTTGAAGACTATTTCTATATCATCGCTGACGTTGTCCAGTGGGCCCGTGGACGGATGCTTGTTGGTCCGGCGCGCGGATCATCGTGCGGTTCGCTCGTTTGCTATCTGCTCGAAATCACCACTGTCGATCCCATTCCGTTTGGTCTCATCTTTGAACGGTTCATCGATGTCAATAGGAATGACCTTCCCGACATTGACATCGATTTCTCAGACACCCGTCGACACTTGGTTTTCGAATACATGGAACAAAAGTATGGCGCAGAGCATATTGCCCGATTGGGGGCTGTCGCCAAGTATCAACCCCGATCCAGCCTCAGTGAAGCAGGCGCTGCTCTGGATGTACCACGATTTCTCACCGACAAAGTTCTACAGGGCCTCATCGAAAGATCATCTGGGGACAGCCGTGCTCTTTCCACTCTCGAAGACACGCTCAAGGAAACTCCCAATGGACGTGAACTATTGGCTAAACACCCGGAAATCCTTATCGCAGGTGACATGGAAGGGATGCCACACCACTATACACAGCACGCCGCTGGGATCATCCTCACACAGCGTCCTGTATCCGACTATGTGGCTGTCGATGCGCAGAAGGGATCGGCGCATTGCGATAAGAAGGATGCGGAAGACCTAGGCCTGCTCAAGATCGATGCGCTGGGCCTCAAGCAGCTATCGATCATTGAAGACGTTCTGGAAATGATCGGGAAGCCCTACTCATGGTTGGACAAGCTGCCGCTTGACGACCAGAAGGCGTTCGACATCCTGAACGAAGGGAAGTGGTCGGGCATCTTCCAGTACACCGGGCCAGCCCTCATGTCGATCACAAAGACAATCCACGTGAGCCACATCAACGATATCATCAACATCACCGCCCTAGCTCGCCCAGGCCCCATGGCCACAGGCGGCGCCAATCGCTGGGCCCTACGCCACGAAGGGAAGCAGGCGGTGGACTACCCTCACCCGATCTTCAAGCCCTTCCTAGAGGACACGCTAGGCATCGTCGTGTACCAAGAGCAGGTCATGGAAATCGGGCGCCAGATCGGTGACCTGAATTGGGAGCAGGTGACTGCGCTTCGTAAGGCCATGTCCAAGTCTCTGGGCAAGGAGTTCTTCGATCAATATGGCGACCCGTTCAAGAAGGGGGCGATTGCGAAGGGTGTGCCGAAGAAGGATGCGGACAAGATTTGGGACGACTTGTGCGCCTACGGCTCGTGGGCCTTCAACAAGTCGCACTCCGTCGCCTACGGCCTTCTGAGCTATCAGACGCTGTACCTGAAGGCGCACTACCCGCTTCAGTTCGCAGCCGCGACGCTGAGCCATGAAGACGACGCAGACAAGATGCTGCGGATGCTTCGCGAACTTCACGCGGAGGGAATTACGTACAAGCCAGTGGACGCGGACAACTCCATCGACAAATGGAGCGTGGCGAATGGCAACCTGATTGGCCCGCTATCGAACGTGAAGGGGATTGGGCCGAAGATGATGGATCATATCCTGTCTTCGCGCAAGCAGAAGAAGCCGCTGTCCAACCGTGCCCAGAAGCTGCTCAACGACGCGAAGACAAAGTTGGATAGCCTATGGCCCATCGCTGATCGAATAAAGGTCATCATGCCTGATCCTTTGGCGCGGAACATCCGCACACCGTTCACTGACCTTAAGTTGGTCCAGCCGGTGCTTGAGTACGATGACAAGGGGCAGAAGGTGGACCGGGAATATTGCGTGATTGGTGTTGTGGATCGGATCGCGCCACGCGACAGCAACGACGCCCAGAAGGTGGCCTCCCGTGGATACGAAGTGAGGCCGGCAAAGGACGGCAACACGATGAACCTGAACATCACGCTGCGCGACGATACAGACGACATTCTCTGTATTGTGTCGCGATGGAAGTACAACGAGATTGCTCAGCCTGTCATCGATCGCGGCAAGCCCGGCAAGGCCATCTATGCGATCAAGGGGAAGTGCCCCGCTGACTTCCGGATGCTCTGGGTGGACAGCGTCAAGTATATTGGAGACATGGAATGACACCGGGAGAGATTGAAGCATATAAGGGCTGGTCGATGTTCGTGTGGGGCGTGGGCATCCTATGGTTCCTCTATCTCAATCGAAGGGGCAGGAAATGATCCGTATCACAGTGTCCACAGATATGGCGCCGCTGACCGGTGACGTCCGGAGGCGTGATCAGGCGAAGCGGGAGGCAGATGTGCTCGCTTACATCCTGAAGCAGTTTGGCTACAGGTTGGACAATATCGAGATAGCCGACTCAGAAACGGCACCCGGAAAGATCACAGTTACAAATACCACCTTCCGTAAGGATTTCGAATAATGGCCACGAAGACAAACAAAGTTTCCTCCCTCGCTGACGTTAAGGAGGTGGCGGTGTATCTCGCGCGCATCGGCGCAGAGGTTCGCTCGCTGCTTACCGCAGTGGTCAAGGAGAGCCATGGACGCTACTGGCGCGACCTAGCCGTCATCCGCTTCGCACGCGACGGCAACGTTCAAGCGCCCATCGAGTTCGCCCCCACAGACGTAGAGGCTCAAGGCATCCGTAGCGCCTTCACCTCTATCAAGTTGCCGTCGCCCACGCGCCCAAAGAAGCTTCCCAAGCTTCCCCCAGCCGTCGCGAAGGCAGACCCCTCTCAGGTGTTCTACTTCTATGGCGTCGACAAGGAGTTCATCATGCTCCAGCTTCGCGTCGAGAGCAAGGACGGCGGCCGCAATTACATTCCCTATTCCTACTGGGACGATGAGCAGTGGAGGGCGATGGAGCCGGAGGGCGACTTGCCGCTGTGGGGCTTGGATCAGCTTAAGGACGCCGCCACTGTGTTCATTCATGAGGGGGCGAAGGCGGCTAGGTTCTGCCGCGAAATGGTAGAGGGGAAGACGCCCGACGCGCGGGAGCGCCTGAAGCAACACCCGTGGGGCGAGGAACTATCCCACAGCGCCCACCTAGGATGGATCGGGGGCGCACTCTCGCCTACGCGCACAGACTGGTCCCAGCTTAAGCGGGCGGGTGTCCAGCGCGTCTATATCGTGAGCGACAACGACGACGCAGGCCTGACGGCTGTGCCGGCTATCTCGCAGGCTATCCGCCTCCCTACGTTCCACATTCAGTTC
>ERZ795056.3513-NODE-3513-length-16776-cov-16.104958_pt1 | contig 16776 bp, 15 predicted proteins | sample MGYA00375140_ERZ795056 | MGnify/ENA primary metagenome ERZ795056 (study PRJEB30185, sample SAMN05720227) | activated sludge metagenome | isolation source: Anaerobic digester | place: USA | collected 2015-03-09 ... | reverse complement strand
TCGACGTGATCCGCAGCCCCAGCACCTGGTTGAAAACAATCAGTTCTTCGAATATGTTTTTCAAACCCTCAATGAACTCGGGTTCAAATTCAATATCGGGCGCAACTTCGGTGTGTCGGGTCATGATTTGAGTGGTTTCTTTGCAATGCCCATGATTTTCGCAAGAATGCCCAGCATGACCTCATCGGCGCCACCGCCAATAGACGCCAGCCGCCCGTCGCGGTACATGCGGGAAACCTTGTTTTCCCACGTGTAGCCCATGCCGCCCCAGAACTGCAGACATCCATCTGGAATGACGCGGTTCAGCCTGCCAGCCTTGAGCTTGGCCATGGACGCCAGCTCGGTCACGTCCTGCCCCTGCACATACAGCTCGCAGGCGCGGTAGGTGAGTGCACGAAGGCTTTCCACCTCAGTCTTCATCTCGGCCAGCTTGAATTGCACCCACTGCTGGTCTGCCAGCGTGGCACCAAACAGTTTGCGCTCCTGTGCCCATTCCACCGTCCATTGAATGCAGTTGCTCAACGACTGGATGCAGCTCGCTGCTGCCCACAGGCGCTCCTCCTGAAACTGCATCATCTGGTAGATAAAGCCCTGCCCTTCCGCACCGATGCGGTAGCGCTGCGGCACGCGCACTTCGTCGAAATAGATCAACCCGGTGTCGCTGGCGTTCATGCCGATCTTTTTGATCTTGCGGGCTTTCTCGATACCGGGCGCGTCCATCGGCACCATTACCAGGCTCTTGTTTTTGTGCTGAGGCCCATCCCCCGTGTTCACTAGCATGCACATCCAGTCAGCCTGCAGGCTATTGGTGATCCACATCTTTTGCCCAGTGATCACGTAGTCGTCACCATCCTTGCGCGCGTGGCTTTTGATAGATGCCACATCGCTGCCAGCGCCCGGCTCGCTCACACCGATGCAGCCCACCGCGTCACCCGCAATCGCTGGCGTCAGGAATTCGCACTTGAGTTCTTCGCTGCCGAAGCGGGCCAGCGCGGGGGTACACATATCGGTCTGCACACCAATGGCCATGGGCACACCACCGCATTCAATGTGCCCCAGCGTTTCGGCCATGGCCAGACCATACGAGTAGTCCAGGCCCGCACCGCCATAGGCCTCGGGCTTGGTCAGCCCCAGCAAGCCCAGGTTACCCAGCTTCTTGAATACCTCATGCGCTGGAAAGATTTCGTTCGCTTCCCATTCATCGACATGGGGGTTGATCTCGGCGTCAATAAACCGCTTCAGTGTTTTCTGGATTTCCAGATGCTCGTGGGTGTAATTCATGGTGAACTGTTGCCCTTCAAAGAGAAAAAACTTTGGGGACGACAGCGCGATGGAACCCGTTATAAGGCCGAATGGCATCGCGCTGCTGCGCATCAGGCTGGGCAATCTTCATGGGCCAGCCCATTCGTACCTGTGGCCGCGCACCATCAATGCGCAACGTGCTGCCGGTGATGAAGGCAGCAGCCGGACTGAGCAGGAAGACGATGCCGGCTGATGTTTCGGCCTCAGTGCCGAATCGGCCCAGCGGCACGGTCTTGGCCATCTCGCGAAACATTGGGCCCACCTCGGGCGGGTAGTGGTCCATGCCGCTGGACGCGATATAACCCGGCGCCACGGCATTCACGCGCACGCCACTATGGGCCCATTCCACAGCTGCTGTTTCAGTGAAACTCACCATACCAGCCCGCGCGGCCCCACTGTGCCCCATGCCGGGCATGGAGCCCCACATGTCGGCCACGATGTTGACAATGCTCCCTCCGTTTCGCTGCATGGATTGCAGGTAACACTCGCGGGCCATCAGGAAACCACCGGTCAGGTTGGTATCAATGACCGCTTGCCAACCCTTGGCGCTGATGGATTCCAGTGGCGTGATGTACTGGCCGCCCGCGTTGTTGACTAGACCATCCACGCGGCCCTGCGTGGCCAGGACGGCAGCCACCGTCTGTTTAACAGCGTCTTCCTGCCGAATGTCACACACCTGAAAACTGACCGTGCCACCGTCTTGCACGATCTCGTCTTGAACGGTTTGGAGCTTCTCCACATTACGCCCCACCAGCACCACCTGCGCGCCCAGTGCACTCAGCTCATGCGCCACGCAACGGCCAATGCCCGAGCCACCGCCCGTGACCACAATCACTTTGCCGTTCATTAAACCTTGTGAATAAATGGAAGCATATGTCGTCATGCGGGCTCCGCGAAAAAAAGAGTCATCGCGGCGTCCGTCAAATCTTCAAGCGAAGCCGCCTTCTTTCTGTCAAACCACTGCACAGACCAGTTGAGTGCACCCAAGATCAGCAGCCGCGCCAGCGCAGCGGGTGTTTGCAACCGTCCACTGGCGTGCAGCGCCTCCAGCACAGGTACCCACGCCGCCTCGTACTCGCTTTGCAGCGCCGCCAGCGCGCTGCGCTGGCGGGCGTTGAGCGCTCGTGATTCGTAGAGCATCACGGGGATGAAGTCATTGCCGGGGCCTAACAGCACGTCGAAATGGGCACGCATCAACAGGCGAATTTGCATCATTGGTTCATCGGCGCGACCAGTGGCATTGGCTTGCATCGCCTTGTCCTGACGCTCCAGCGCCGAGCGCATGCCCTCCTCCATCACCGCATAGAGCAAATCATTCTTGCTCTTGAAATGATAAAACGGTGAGCCACTGTGCATGCCCACTGCCGCCGCAATATCGCGCGTAGTAGTGGCTCCAAAACCCTTGCGCCGGAAAAGCCTGGCCGCACACTGCAGCAACTGGTGCCGCCGGTTGCCATCGTCGCGCTCGTCAAGGGTCTTGCGCGGGCGTCCACGGGGACGTTTGTCCTGGATAAGTGGCTGGGCTAGGGTTGTCATGGCGCCCGACCATAACAAATTTGTGTATTTTTAGCAAGCAACCGCTTGGTAAAAATATTACAGCGATTTCGTGTTCACTTCTTCTGGGCTATGGCTCGTTTTAGTGTGGTCTAGCGCGACTGGACGCAGACCAGCAATATTGCGTCCAGTTCTCATCGTACTCGAATTGCTATGAAATAAGTAGCTGCTCACGCCTATCTGACGGCGGCCGGCGACTTAAAAATAGTCTCACATCTTCGAAAAATCCGGCCTCCGCTTATCCATGAACGCGGTGAAGGCCTCACGTGCGGCCGGTTCGCGTAGCATTCGGCCAAAACTCACCGCCTCTTCCCCAATTTGAGTCAGCACCTGAGCTGACTGGCCTTTCTTCATCAGGCGTTTGGTTTCGATCAACGAACTCAATGGTTTCGCGGCCAGCTTGCGCGCCTGCGACTGGGCAACGGCGTTGGCCTCGGTCGGTGGCACCACACGGTTCACCAGCCCCACTTCCATCGCCGCTTCAGCCATGAAAGGCTCACCCAGCAGCAGCGCTTCGGCTGCTCGGTGGTAACCCATCATTTGCGGAACCAGCAGGCTGGAGCCCGCTTCCGGGCACAGGCCCAGGTTCACAAACGGCATGGAGAACGCCGCGTTGTCGCCCGCATAAACAAGATCGCAATGAAATAGCATCGTCGTGCCAACACCGACAGCCGGGCCGCAGACTGCTGCCACCAGCGGCTTGGGAAACGTGGCAATACCCCGCAGAAAGCGGAATACCGGCGCGTCTTCGGTAGAAGGCTTGGCATTCAAAAAGTCACCAATATCGTTACCCGCACTGAAGATGGTTTCGTGACCCTGAAAGACAACCACGCGCACGGCAGCGTTGTCCTTGGCTGCCGCAAGCCCGTCTGCCATGCAGGCGTACATGTCGGCGGTGATGGAGTTCTTTTTATCTACCCGGTTCAGCGTGATGGTCACAACGCCGTTGGAGGTGTCGATCAGGATATCGGTCATGGTTGTTGTCTTCAGTTGGTCAGTGCGTCACGCACAAAATCGAGCCGGTCCTGGCCCCAAAACATCTCGTTGCCTACAAAAAAAGTGGGCGCGCCAAACACACCGCGCTCCACAGCGGCCAGCGTGACAGTTTTCAGTTCGTCCTTGATAGTCTGTTCGGAAGCCAATGCCAGCAGAGCCGTCGGGTCAAAGCCGGCCTCTGTCAATACAGCGCCCACAGTGACGGGATCGTTCAGGTTGCGCTCGTCAACCCAGATGCCCTGAAAGACGGTATCGCGGAAATGCTTCAAGGAAGGATCATTGCGCCGGTGCAGACCCAGGTCCATGCGCATCAGCGTAGTGGTGATGATGGGGAAAAACGGGTTCATGATGAGCCGCACGCCGTAGCGCCGGGCAAAGCGACTCATGTCTTTGAACAGATAACTTCCCTTGAGCGGCACGCTGGCTGGCGGGCGGTTGCCCGATGCCTGAAATACGCCACCCAGCAAAATGGGTTTCATGACTATGGTGGCGCCCGTTTCGCTGGCTAACCGTGGCAACTGCGTGTACGCCAGGTAAGCCGCCGGGCTGCCAAAGTCAAAATAGAAATCCACAGTTTTCGCCATCAGAACTTCTCCATGTAGGGGCGCAGGTCCAGCTCATGCGTCCATGCATCTCGTGGCTGGGTGTGCAACATCCAGTATTGGTCTGCAATGTGATCCGGATTAAGGATACCGTCCTGCGCTTTCAGCGCGTATCGCTCGGGAAAATTGTCGCGGATGAATTCCGTATCAATGGCCCCATCGATGATGCTGTGTGCCACATGGATGCCCCTTGGCCCCAGTTCCCGTGCCATGCTTTGCGCAAGAGCCCGCAGTGCGTGTTTGGCACCCGCAAAGGCTCCAAAATTGGCGCCTCCCCGCAACGAGGCAGTGGCCCCGGTGAAGATAATGGTTTGCGGACGATCCGGCGCAGTGCGCGTGACCATGCGCCTGGCCACCTCACGCCCGTTGAGAAAGCCGCTGAAGCAGGCCATCTCCCAGATTTTGAAGTACTTGCGCGATGTCTCTTCCAGAATGCTGCTGGGTGCGTTGGCGCCAATATTGAACACCAGCACTTCGATAGGACCGATGGTGGCTTCAATCTGCTCGACCAGGGCCACCACTTCCTCTTCCTTGCGGGCGTCCGACGCAAAGCCGTATGCCGTGCCGCCATCGGTCCTGATTTGTTCCAGCAGAGGCTGCAGCTTGTCCAGGCTGCGGCGTGTAGCACAGGCGGCATAGCCCCCACGTGCGAAGCGCCGCGCAATAGCGCCGCCGGTCGCGTCGCCCGCGCCAATCACCAGTGCAACTTTGTTCATGATTACCCCTAGTATTTCACGACAGATGCAACGTCATTCGGTCACCGGACGGGCCAGGCCATTAAACCACTGGCCGATGCGGGGCCACAGCAACACTTCGTGCTCGCGCCGGAACGGTCCGAAATGGCCGATCCGGCGCACAGCGAGGTCTGCCGGGGCAATGCACTGAACTTCACGCGGTGCATTTTCGTAGAGATTGATCAGGCTGTGCGTGCCGCGCAGGGTCATGAGTTCGTCGTCGGTGATCGACAGCGCCAGCACCGGGAAGGTCACATTGGCATATCGCAGACGAACGGCTTCACCCTCGGCACCTACGCTGTAGCGCGGGTTGAGGCACCACTTGCGCCACTGCATGATGACGCCGGCAGGCAAGTCACCCACTTTTTTCAGTCTGCGGCCCGGAAAGTAACCGCAAAGACGGGTAGCCAGCGGCACCAGGATAAACCAAAAATACGGCACGATGCGTTTGAGCTGGGGCGCATTTTCGCGCCAGTAGCCGCTGCCCGCAGCGACACTGAGCAGACCGCTAACCTTGTGCTGGTTGTTGATCAGCCCAGGCAGCTGCGCGCCAAGGCTATGACCCAGCAGATAAAGAGGCTGCTGCGGCAGCAAGGCGTGTGCGTGATCGATCACAGCCTCATAGTCACGTGTCCAGTCGAACAGGTTGGCCTTGAAGCCACGCAGGCTGCCATTGGGGGTGTCGGGAGCAGAATCACCCGATCCCCGATAGTCAAACGTGGCGACGCGCCAGCCCTGCCTGCTCAGCCACTGCGCAAACGGTGCGTAAAAATCCTGGCGCACACCCATGGCGCCACCAATGACCACACTGCCCCGGTCAGGGCTGTCAGGCTCGTAAATACGCAATGCAATTGACGCGCCGCCGGATGCCTGAATTGTCAAAGCGACCATGTTTGTCTCCTGAATGAAAATCGGCCACTCTGCGGTGACCTTCTTGCCATCGGGATCAGACGCGCTCGAAAATGCCTGCGGCGCCCTGCCCCATACCCACGCACATCGTGACCATTCCGTACTTCAACTGTTTGCGTTGTAACGCGTGAATCACCGTAGCGGCGCGAATGGCGCCAGTCGCACCCAGTGGATGACCCAACGCAATGGCGCCACCCATGGGGTTGACTTTGGTGGGGTCCAGCCCCAGCGTGTTGATGACCGCGAGCGACTGGGCCGCAAAGGCTTCATTCAGTTCGTACCAGTCAATGTCCTGCTGCTTCAAGCCTGCGTAACGGAGAGCAGCAGGAATGGCTTCAATAGGGCCAATGCCCATGATGTGCGGCGGCACACCTTTGCTGGCAAAGCTGACGAACCGGGCCAGTGGCTTCAGGCCAAACTGCTTTACCGCTTTTTCGCTGGCCAAAATCAGGGCGCCTGCACCGTCAGATGTTTGCGAACTGTTGCCAGCGGTGACAGAGCCCCGTGCCGCAAACACGGTTTTGAGTTTGGACAGCCCCTCCACGGTGGTGTCTGGGCGGGCACCTTCGTCCAAACTGACAGTGCGCGTAGTTGTGAAAACGTCACCGGTCTCCATGTCCGGTGTGCGCTCTGCCACTTCAATAGGCGTGATCTCGGCGGTAAAGTCGCCAGCTTTCATGGCGGCGATGGCCTTCATGTGTGACTGGTAAGCAAACTCATCCTGTGCAGCCCGACTCACCTTCCACTGGTTCGCCACCTTCTCTGCCGTAAGGCCCATGCCGTAGGCGATGCCAATGTTTTCATCGTTGTTGAACATGGCCGGTGACAACGATGGTGTGTTGCCCATCATCGGCACCATGCTCATGCTCTCCACGCCAGCGGCCATCATCACGTCGGCTTCGCCCACGCGGATGCGGTCAGCCGCCATCTGGATAGCACTGATTCCGGACGCGCAAAACCGGTTGACTGTGATGCCACCGACGCTGGTTGGCAGGCCAGCCAGCACCGCGCCAATACGGGCGACGTTGAGGCCTTGCGCCCCTTCGGGAATGGCGCAACCACAGATCAGGTCTTCGATGGTGGCCGGGTCCAGCGTTGGCACCTGGGCCAGCGCGGCTTGCAGGGCTTTGACCAGCAGGTCATCGGGACGCATGTTGCGGAAGAAGCCGCGGTGTGAGCGGCCAATGGGGGTGCGCGTTGCCGCGACGATGTAGGCTTCTTGAACTTGTTTCATGGTGACTTCTCTTATTCAGTTCAGCTGCTTCAGTTACGAAGAGGTTTGCCGGTGGACATCATTGCCATGATGCGTTCCTGCGTCTTGGGGTGCGTCAGCAGCGAGCAAAATGCTTTGCGCTCCAGCGCCATCAAATACTCTTCAGTGACCAAAGTACCGGCATCGACGTCGCCACCACACACCACGTTGGCGATCAGGCTGGCGATGTGAAAATCGTGTTCGCTGATGAAACCGCCGTCACGCATGTTGACCAGCGAGCCCTTGACGGTAGCGCAGCCGTTACGGCCAGCCACGGCAAAGGTGCGCTTGTGCGGGGCGCGGTAGCCCGAGTTGAACAGCGCCTTGGCCTCGTTGATGGCCACGAACAGTAACTCGTCCTTGTTGGGCACAATGACATCGGTATCCAGCAGGTAGCCCAGCTTGCGGCTCTCGATGGCACTGGTGCCAACCTTGGCCATTGCCGCTGCAGTAAAGCCTTCTGTGAGGAAGGGCAGAATATCCTTGTTGGTACTGGTCGCGGCATTTTCTGCAGCACGCCGGGCAATGTAGGCAAGGCCACCCGCGCCAGGCACCAGACCCACGCCGACCTCGACCAATCCGATGTAACTTTCCATAGCTGCAACCCGCTTGCTGGAGTACACCGCCATCTCGCAGCCGCCGCCCAGCGCCAGACCGCGAATGGCCGAAACCGTCGGCACGCTGGCGTAGCGCAGCTTCAGCATGGTGTTTTGCAATTCGTGCTCGGCGCCATCAATGGCGCTGACACCAGCCATCATGAACGCGGGCAACATGGCTTGCAGGTCAGCCCCGGCAGAAAACATGTCGTCGGGCGACCAGATCACCAGTCCCTTGTAATCGGCCTCGGCCATATCCACCGCCATGGCCAGGCCTTCGGCCACGTCCGGGCTGATGGCGTGCATCTTGGTTTTGATGCTGGCAATCACGATATCGCCATCCAGCGTCCACAATCGGATGGAATCGTCTTCATGCAGAGTTGTGCCTGCTGTCTGGGCTTGCACCGCATTTGCGCCGCGTACGTTCTCCGGGAAGTGCTGTCGGTCATAAACCGGCAACAAACGTCGCGGAATGAACTGGTTAGCCGACGCGCTCCACGAGCCTTGCTCGGTGTGCACGCCCCCTTTGCCACCATTGGCCTGCGCCACTGGACCCTCGAACACCCACTGCGGCAGCGGCTCCAGGCACAGGGCCTTGCCAGCATCAATATCTTCCTGAATCCACCGGGCCACCTGCAGCCAGCCCGCCTCTTGCCACAACTCGAAAGGGCCTTGCTGAAGGCCAAAGCCCCAGCGCATGGCGAAGTCCACGTCACGCGCTGTCTCGGCAACAGTGTGCAGATGGACCGCCGCATAGTGAAATTGGTCACGCAATATGGCCCACAGAAAGCGGGGTTCGGCACCTTCGGCATTGCGCAACAAATTAAGGCGCTCGCCTGCGGGCTTTTTCAGCATCCGGCCCACGACTTCATTGGCTTTGGCGCCGCTTGGCACATAGTCGCCCTGGCCATCGTTCGCTGCCGAGTCAAAGCGCAGAATGTCCCGTCCAGCCTTTTTGTAAAACCCGGCACCGGATTTCTGACCCAGGCTGCCAGCCGCCATCAGCTTGGATAGCGCCGCCGGTGTAGCAAAGTTGCCGTAGAAAGGATCTGTCTCTAGTGTCAGATTGTCCTGCAGGGTTTTGATAACGTGCGCCATGGTGTCCAGGCCCACTACGTCTGCCGTACGGAACGTACCCGAACTGGCGCGACCCAGTTTCTTGCCCGTGAGGTCATCCACCACGTCATAGGTCAGCCCGAAGTTTTCCACCTGCTTCATCGTGGCCAGCATGCCCGCAATACCGATGCGGTTGGCGATGAAATTAGGCGTGTCATGTGCCCGCACAACGCCTTTACCCAGCCCGCTAGTGACAAATGCTTCCAGGTCATCCAGCACTTTAGGCTGCGTGGTGGGCGTGTTGATCAGTTCCACCAGATACATGTACCGTGGTGGATTAAAGAAATGGATGCCACAGAATCGTGGTTTGATTTCTTCGGGCAGAGCTTCGCTCAGTTTGGTGATCGACAGCCCGGAGGTGTTGGACGCCACGATAGCGTGGGGCGCAACAAAGGGCGCGATCTTTTTGTACAGATCAAGCTTCCAGTCCATGCGCTCAGCGATGGCTTCTATGATCAGGTCGCAATCACGCAGTTGTTCCAGATGCTCTTCGTAGTTGGCCTGGCCAATCAGTACGGCGTCATCGGACACACCTAGTGGCGCAGGCTTGAGTTTCTTGAGGCCTTCAATCGCCTTGGTCACAATGCCGTTTTTTGGCCCCTCTTTGGCGGGCAGGTCAAACAGCACTACCGGCACCCTGACATTGACCAGGTGCGCAGCAATCTGTGCGCCCATCACACCCGCGCCCAGCACGGCAACTTTTTTTACTTGAAATCGGTTCATGAATTTTCCAGTTAGGGAGTAGTCTGGCTGCGTTATTCGACGCGAATCCACACTTGGGTGCGGTAGAACGGGCCAATATAGCCACGCATTTCGAGCTTCTTTCCGCCTTCTACGGGTTTCAGACGGCTGCGGTAAACCTTGCCATTGTTTGGGTCCACAATGTCGCCCCCATCCCAGACCGCCTTGTCGTCAGCGTTCTGTCGCAGGTTGCGAAGAATGGTCAGTCCGATCAGCGGTTTGTCTTTTCGTTCGTCACTGCATTTCTCGCAAACTGCGTCCGGCTTGACGGTGGGGTCCAGCACCTTCTCAATGGCACCACTGAAAACGCCTGCACTTTCCTTGATGCGCACCAGGGATTTTTCCTGTTTGGTATCGTCGTCAATGGTTCTCCACAGACCAATAGGCGTCATCTGCGCCCACGCCGCAGCGCAACATACGATGGACAACGCTGCAATCAGTGATCTCTTCATGGTCAGAGGTTCAGGCCAACGCTAGATCGGTATCCAAAAGCACCTTGCTGCCTGCACGCGCTGTCAGCATCAGCGTTGCCGTTTCCGGGAACAGCTTGGCGAAGTAAAAACGCGCCGTTTGCAATTTGGCCTGGTAGAACGGATCGGTGTTGCCTGCTGCAATCTCGCGCAAAGCCACTTGCGCCATGCGCGCCCAGAAGTAGCCAAACACCAGGTGACCAGCTACCCGAAGGTAGTCGACCGCAGCAGCGCCCACCTCATCAGGGTTTTGAAATCCCTTGAAGCCCAGCTCGGTGGTGAACTTGGTCATCTTGTCGCCCAGAAACGCGATGGGATTGATGAACTCGGCCATCTTCTCGTTGACACCTTCTTCTTCAACCAGGGCGGCTACCAGCTTGCCAAACTTCTTGAGCGTGGCGCCGTTATTGCCCAAGATCTTACGGCCCAGCAGGTCGAGACTCTGGATAGTGTTAGTACCCTCATAAATCATGTTGATGCGGTTGTCGCGCACAAACTGCTCCATGCCCCACTCCTTGATGAACCCATGACCCCCAAAAACCTGCATGCAGGCATTGGTGGAAATGTGGCCGTTGTCCGTCAGGAATGCCTTCACGATAGGCGTGAGCATGGACAACATTTCACCGCTGTCCTTGCGGACTTTTTCATCCGGGTGGTTGTGATCCTTGTCGAGTAGCACCGCACAATAAATGGCCAATGCGCGGCCACCTTCAGCATAGGCTTTGGCAGTGAGAAGCATCTTGCGCACGTCCGGGTGCACGATGATGGGGTCTGCCGGTTTGTCTTTTGCCTTGGGGCCGGACAGCGAACGCATCTGGATGCGGTCTTTGGCATAGGCCAGCGCGTTCTGGTACGCCACTTCAGTTAGGCCCAACGACTGGTTGCCAACGCCCAGGCGGGCGGCGTTCATCATCACGAACATGCCTTGCATGCCCTTGTTGGGTTGACCCACCAGGGTGCCGATGGCGCCATCAATAACGATCTGCGCTGTGGCATTGCCGTGGATGCCCATCTTGTGCTCCAAGCCGCCGCAGTAGATGCCATTGCGTGCGCCCAGACTGCCATCCTTATTCACGTTGAACTTGGGCACGATAAAGAGACTGACACCTTTAATGCCAGGAGGTGCGTCGGGTAACCGTGCCAGCACCAGATGGATGATGTTGGCCGCCATGTCGTGCTCACCAGCGCTGATGAAAATCTTGTTGCCGGTGATCTTGTAAGTGCCGTCAGGCTGTGGCTCGGCTTTTGTGCGCATCAAGCCCAGATCGGTACCGCAGTGGGGTTCGGTCAGGCACATGGTGCCCGTCCATTCGCCACTGGTCATCTTGTGCAGATAGGTGGCCTTCTGCTCGTCAGTACCGTGCGTATGCAAGGCAGCATAGGCGCCGTGGGTCAAGCCTGGGTACATGGTCCAAGCCTGATTGGCACTGTTGAGCATTTCATAAAAACACTGATTGATCACCAGCGGCAACCCCTGGCCACCAAAGGCCGGGTCACAGCTCAGCGCCGGCCAGCCCCCTTCAACGTATTTTTGATAAGCTGCCTTGAACCCGGCAGGCGTCTTCACTTCGTGGGTGACCGGGTCCAGCTTGCAGCCTTCGGCGTCGCCGCTCACATTGAGCGGAAAAGCAACCTCGGATGCAAACTTGCCAGCTTCTTCCAGCACAGCGTTGATGGTGGCGGCGTCAATATCTGAATACTTGGGAATTGTCTTGAGGTCATCGCTGACCTTGAACAGTTCGTGCATCACGAACTGCATGTCACGCAACGGGGGGTTATAGGTTGGCATGGTTGATTACTCCTTGGAATTGCGGATGACTGAAACAGGTTTGGCAGATTTGCGTCGGACGATTGTTGTTGGCGCGTCAGACCCAAAGCGGGAAATGATGTTGGCGAAACCGGTGTGGGCACGCTCAATGGAACCGGGATACTTTAGAAAACGGGCTTCGTAATGCAGGGCGAGGATTAGACCGTGGATTTCAAACGCCATCTGGTGCGCATCGGCGTCGGGGCGCAGTTGGCCCAACTCTTGCGCCTGCACTACCGCGCGATGTACGGCCGCCAGCCAGGTTTTGACGGAGTTAGCCAACGCGTCCCGAACCGGACCGGGCCGGTCGTCAAATTCCACCGCACCACTGATGTAAATGCAACCAGAGTCGATTTCGACCGAGGTGCGCTTCATCCAGTTGGCAAACAGTGCCCGCACCCTGGGCAATCCACGCTCCTCTTGCAGGGCAGGATAAAACACCTCATGCTCGAACCGGTCGTGGTATTCGCGAATCACCGATATCTGGAGTTCTTCGCGCGAGCCGAAATGGGCAAACACGCCAGATTTGCTCATGTGCGAGACCTCGGCCAGCGCCCCTATGCTTAGCCCCTCCAGCCCGATCTGAGTAGCCAGGCCCAACGCGGCATCCACAATGGCGGCTTTGGTTTGCTTGCCTTTCTGGACGGCTCGCCCGTGTGCCCCGGTCAAACGGCTAGGCTTGGCCGGGTCGGCAGGACTGGTCTTGGTCGATAGTGGATTGGCTGACATCAATTTCACAAAAAAGAACGACCGTTCTATTTTGCAGCAAATCGTGACACCTGATCCCCGGAAATAAGCTTCTAGGTACAGCCTTCTAGGCGAATTAGGGGTAAACCCTTGGTTTTGACCGACTCCAACCGGTCATCCAGCTACTACAGCATCAATGAGAGACTAGCTTCCAGGTACTCGGAGGGCATCCGCTTGAATCCGGAACGCGCAAAGCGCTGCATGCGACCCATGACAAACGCCGTGAGCGCCGACGCCTGTACCTGGGCATCCACGCTGGGTGTGGCTGAGCCTGAGGCGTCAGAGGACACGCGCAAACTTTGCTTGAGCGTGGACTCAATCTTGTCGAAAAACTGATTCATGCGCTGCTGTAGGCGTTCATTCTCAAACACCAGGGCGTCGCCAACCATCACGCGGGTCATGCCGGGGTTCTTCTCTGCAAACTGGATCAGCATGGAAATAACCTTGACCGCATGACGGCTGCCAGCGCCCGAGTCATCAGAAGCCAGGGTACTTTCTCGCTCGGCAATCTGGTTAACCAGTGAAAAGACTGTCTGCTCGATGAACTCGATCAGGCCTTCAAACATCTGCGCCTTGCTGGCGAAGTGACGGTACAAGGCGGCTTCGCTGACGTCCAGCCGGGCCGCCAAAGCGGCGGTGGTGATGCGCTCTGCACCCGGTTGCTCCAGCATGGAGGCCAGCGCCTGCAGAATCTGCACCCGCCGTTCGCCCGGTTTGGGACGTTTGCGCACCGGGGTAGCCGGTTCACTGCCAGCAGCAACAGGTAGGGGAGATGTTTCGGCGTCAGACATGGCTTCAGGATAAAGGTTGAAACAATTCTCGCACAGCGTGCCCAAGGGTTTTGCCTAGGGCAAAAACACCATCGTGACACGCAAACCGCGCCCACCCGGGCCCACACCCACGTTCAGCGCGCTGCCATGCACGTGTGCAATCTCCTGCGCTATGGCCAACCCGAGCCCGTTCCCCTGGCCAGCCACACCCGCGACCCGGTAAAAACGCTCCAGTACCCTGACCCGTTCGTCCGGTGGCACGCCCGGGCCGTCGTCCTCGACCTGGATGAATGGCCGAAGTGTGCCTTCGGAAGCTACCGCGGCCTTGCGGCCACAGCGAAGCGTCACCGTGCCGCCTTCGGGCGTGTACTTCACGGCGTTATCCAGCAGGTTCCCCACCATTTCGCGCAACAACCATTCGTGGCCCATGACATGAACCGAACTGACGTCAAGACCCAGGTCAATATGTTTGGCGGTAGCCGTGTTGAGGTGAACTTCCAGCAGGCTTTCACACACGTCTTTCAAGTCAAGTCTTTGCATGGGCTGGGTATCCAGAGCCAGCGCATCGGCGCGTGACAAGGCCAGCAGCTGATTAGCTAGCTGCGAAGTGCGGCGAACGGCGTCCCGCAGCTGGCCAACCTCGTTTACTCCTAAACTGATAGCTGATTGCGCATATTCCACGTGGGCTAGGGGCTTTTTTGGCTCTTTATCTGGAGTATTTTTTCTGTCTTGTGATGTTGTGTTGGCCGCCTGGGCCCACGCTTCCACCTGGGCTTGCAAGCCAGCCAGCGGTGTGCGTAACTGATGCGCAGCATCTGCAACAAAGCGCCGCTGGCTTTCGGCCTGTGCGTTCACCAGTTCCAGCAACCGGTTGATCGAAGACACCAGGGGGCGCACTTCCTCGGGCGAGGCCATCGTATCCAGCGCACTCAAATCGCGGGGCGAGCGGCGTTCCACAGCCTCTTTCAGTTCAATCAGCGGCCGCAGCGCGCGGCGTACAGCCCAATCGATGGCGAACACGGCGACCACGGCCAGTACCAGATTGGGCAACATTACTTTGAGAAACACGAGGCGCAGCCACTGTTGCCGCGTGTCAGAGCCATCGGCCAGGTACATCACCAGGTCGCCCGCCACCGTGCGCACCCGTTGTGTGACGATACGGTAGGTCACGCCATCTTCCACTTCACTCGAAAATTCGGGCTCCCAGGTTGATGGCAAGGCTCTGCCCAGCCAGGTCTCGCCAATCAATATCTGCCCCTCCAGATTGGCAATCCCAAACGCAGCAACACCAGGGCGCTGCTTGAGAAAATCCTCCACCGGTGGGGCCATTAGCAACACGGGCGCGTCAGCTGCAGCGGGCCCACGGGCAATCACTGAGTCGGCCAGTAGAGGGACCAGCCCCAGTAGCTGCCGATCCTGCTGCAATGCAGCATCCCCCGCCTGGCGGTAGTCGAACCATGTGTTGACACCCGCCAGCAGAATCAAGGGGACCAGCAGCAGCAACAGCAAACGCCGCCGCAACCCGGTACCAATGACCGCTGAGGTGTGCATGCGTCAACGGCCAGCGTCTGGCATCGGGGTCGGATCGTCACCGGTCATTTCAAGGCGATAACCAAACCCGCGAATTGACCTGAGCGCTATGCCAAAGGGTTCAAGCTTGCCACGCAGACGTGAGATGTAAACCTCAACCGCGTTGGGCGTAATTTCCTTGTCCCATCCGGTGAGTGCCTGCAAGAGTTTGTCTTTGTTGGCCGGTTTGGGGACTTGCAAGAGAAGGTACTCCATCACAGTCCATTCACGAGGGCCAAACTCGATCACTTGGCTGTGCGGGATATTGCCCGGCGATTGACCTGCAATGGGCGCAGATCGAATAAAGGCTTGTCGCTTGGCAGTGTCCATTTCCAGCGGCCCAAAGCCCAGTACAGCAGAAGTGGCAGCTTGCGAGCGCCGCAGCAAAGCACGCAGCCGGGCGAGCAACTCGGGCAACTCAAAAGGTTTGGTCATGTAATCGTCTGCGCCCATGTCCAGCCCCTGAACCCGGTCCTGCAGTGCATCGCGCGCGGTGAGAATCAGCACGGGCATTGCGAAGCCGGATTTACGCAGCTGCTGGGTCAGCGCCAGGCCATCCATCAGGGGTAGCCCGATATCGATAACGGCCACGTCAAACGCCTCAGTTCGCGTGGCTTCTATCGCCCGCTCGGCGCTGCCAACCCAATCAACCGCGTAGCCAGCATCCGTGAGACCCAGCTTGATGCCGCTGGCCACCATCACATCATCCTCAACCAACAAGAGTCGCATGATGCTATTTTGCGCCCTGGCAATCGAGAGCTGGCTTGCGTTTAGCTGACAGCCAATTAAGGATTAGTGGGACCGGATCATGGTGCCGTAGGCCTGATCGGTCAGGATTTCGAGCAGCAGCGCGTGTGGCACCCTGCCATCAATGATGTGCACGGCATTCACGCCACTCTTGGCTGCGTCCAGCGCGCCAGCAATCTTGGGCAACATGCCGCCGGAAATGGTGCCATCAGCAAACAGCTCGTCGATGCGGCGGGCGGTCAAATCGGTCAGTAACTGCCCCTGTTTGTCCAGCACGCCACTGATGTTAGTCAGCATCATCAGTTTTTCGGCCTTCAGAACCGTAGCCAGCTTGGCGGCCACGACGTCGGCGTTGATGTTGTAGCTTTCATTATTCTCGCCAAAGCCAATCGGGCTGATAACTGGAATAAAGGCATCGTCCTGAAGCGCCTTCACCACGCTGGGATCAACACTGACGATGTCACCGACCTGACCTACGTCGTGCTCTTTAGTGGGATCGGCGCTGTCCATCATCTTGAGCTTTTGTGCGCGGATCATGCCGCCATCGCGTCCAGTCAGGCCAACGGCTTTTCCGCCAGCCTGGTTGATCAATCCGACGATGTCCTGCTGAACTTCACCACCCAGAACCCACTCCACCACTTCCATGGTTTCAGCGTCGGTTACGCGCATGCCTTGAATGAATTCACCCTTTTTCCCAAGACGGTTCAAGGCATTTTCAATCTGTGGACCACCGCCGTGAACCACCACAGGGTTCATGCCGACCAGTTTCAGTAGTACCACGTCTTCTGCAAAATCCGCTTGTAGCGCGGGGTCGGTCATGGCGTTGCCGCCGTACTTGATAACGATGGTCTTCCCGTGAAACTT
>ERZ795056.3512-NODE-3512-length-16778-cov-6.375112_pt1 | contig 16778 bp, 13 predicted proteins | sample MGYA00375140_ERZ795056 | MGnify/ENA primary metagenome ERZ795056 (study PRJEB30185, sample SAMN05720227) | activated sludge metagenome | isolation source: Anaerobic digester | place: USA | collected 2015-03-09 ... | reverse complement strand
TGCATACATGCTGATTCCTTCGTTATCATCCGTAAAACCAGTCGTTCCAAATATGGCAAGTTCTTCGTTTCCTTTTTCAGGATTCGCATAATATTTGCGAATACCTACATTCTCATCGCAATAGTAAACATAACCCATTTTATCATCCACATAAATGGCTTCTATTTCCTTTACACCGCTGTATTTTCCAAAACGGCGTATTTCTTTTGCCTGAACGATTTCTTTTCCATTATCCATTAATTCGTATTGTGCCAGGTAGGTGCCATCGGTGGGCCCGGTTTTGCGACCGGCAATGGCATATATTTTTCCGGCGGGGGATTTGTACAACGCAATGCCCATCAGGTCGCGGTACATGGGTAAGGTATCGCCTACAAAAACGGGAATGCCACCTCCATCAACAGGTTTCATATCAGGAAGCGAAAAAACCCTGAGGTTTCCCGTTTGCCTTTCGGCAGCCACGGCAATATCAACCGGCTTTCCACCAAGCATTAAACCATATTCAATGTCCACATTGTTGGGTCTTTTTATTCCCTTTACACTATTAACTATTTTTCCATCGAGGTTAAAAACATACAAGCCGCCCAACGAATCTTTATCAGTACCCACTATCAGGCTTTGTGCCGGATCGGTAGGGTGAATCCATATAGCGGGATCATCGGTATCGTTGGGCACTGTATCGGTTATTACAGTCGCCTGAACCATTTGTGCACTATCACCCTGCACTTGCTTTTCGGCTTCGGTATTATTTTTAGTATTTGTACCGCACGACAACACGCCTAAAGCAAGGGTCAAACCAATTGACCTCCTGAAAAATTTCAACTTCATCAATGCTTATTTATCAATGGTTATTTGCTGAAAACCAGCGTTATCTCATCGGTTTCATCACCATCATATTCACCGGTCAGGGTAAGTTCAAGTTTGTCGCCGGTAATCTTAAATTCACCTTTATATACAAACTCTTCCAGTGTTTCATCAACCTGTTCAATTTCCCCAACAAATTCAATTTCACCATCAAGGGTTTGCAAATCCAGTTCTTCAAGATCGGCTTCTATTTCAATCACTTTGTTCTCCACATCTGAATCGCCGCATTCGGTAACGGTTTCGGTTTCTTTCAACACCACTTCCACTTTTACCTCATCGTATTCAACTGACAATAAAATTTCTTCTACCTCTGAGGCATCAAGGTTGGCGACATCTTCATTAATGGGTGAAAATAGTTTCTTGAAGGCAGCAAATTGCGCCGCATTGAGCGGGTCAAGTGCCCATTCACCGGAGATAGATTCATCGTCCAAAGGCTCGTAGGTAAAAGTAAATTCAGGATTAAAGGTTACTGCTTTATTGTTACCGCTTACACCAGTAAGTTCAAATTCAATAAAACGGTCATCGGTGTTTAATATATTATCGTCAAACAGATTTTCGTCCACTTCAAACTCAACTTCAATTTCTTCTACATCTTTGGGAAAGGTTACACTTCCCTTTCCTGTATTTCGGTCGAAAACAAGTTTAAGATCTACCCCATTATCTTCAGATGTAGTGCAATCATCCACTTCATAAAAGGCGGTTCCATCGAGTATGTAATCGCTGATTCTTGAAAAGCCTTCAAAATCGCTTACTTCGAAATTTACCGTTACATCATTTTCAAGTGGCACTATTTTTCCACCCAACTCTTCTCCATCCGGATCTACGCGATCATTCAGCACAAGTTTGAAACTAAACTTATCCTCATCCTCAAGGTCTCCATCTCCTTCATCATCAAAGCGGATTACCTGTGGAAATTCTTCGCTGGTAAGTGGTAATACTATATCGTCCTTTTCCTTATCACATCCTGCCACTAAAACCATTAAAATGAATAATAAACCTATACTTAAAAAACGTTTCATAATATTTTTATTTATGGTAAGTAAAATTTATTTGTCTGCTATTTTTTCAAGATCAAATTTCACCCCAAGCCTTGCCCACCATCCATAAAATTCTCTCTGCACATAGGTGTTCTCATTACCCTGATAGGTTTCAAAAGCCTGGTTGGTTACATTCAAAAATTCGGTAAACAACCTGAGTCTTTTATTAATCACATAGCTTGCACTCAGATCGAGTTGTGCACGGTTTTTTACATACAAATCTTCTTCTTTACTGCCACCCACTTCACTCAGGTAAGTTCCGTTAAAATTGAGCGCTGCACGTAACATGAATTTTTTGCTTTCATAAGCCAAAGAAAAATTTCCTACGTTATCAGCCTGACCGGGGAGTTTAATTTCTTCTTCTTCATCAGGCTTATCTTCATCGGCATCCCGGCTCTGAATAGTGGCTTTGCTATCGGTGTAGGTATAGTTGGCATACAAGCTGAGGTTCTTAAGAAAGCCCGGCAAAAAATCAAGTTTTCGTTGAAAGGCAAGCTCAATACCACCCACATTGGCCGTATTGCCATTTTGCGCCTGTATCACATCAATACTTTCAATAGTGGGTGTGCCGGCTAATGGATAGGGACTGCCGAAAATTACGCGGCGGTAAATGAAATCATCGAGTTTTTTGTAAAACAAGCCTGCTGACACAATACCCACATTTCCAAAATAATGCTCATACATGGCATCAAGGTTCAGCGCGCTTACCGGCTTTAATTGTGTATTTCCCAGTGTAGCTTCATTATCTTCCTGGTTTACTTCCTGTGCCGGAACAATTTCTTCGAAATTTGGCCTTGCATAGCTAAAGGTGGCCGCACCTCGCAGGTTAGAAAATTTACTTAATGCATAACGTGCCTGTACCTGTGGAAGGAAAAAATCGTAGGTAGTTCCACCACTTATGGGTGTTATAACATCAAGGTCGCCGGCGCCATCAATAATTACATCTTTACTATTATAATTTACTTTAGTGTTTTCGTAACGTACACCACCCAATAGCATCAGTTTTTTCCATTGCTGCCGGGCCATGGCATAAGCCGCATACACATCTTCTGTAGCATCGTATGCTTCTACTGCTTCGGTTATAGCCTTTCCTTCTACATCAAGCTCAAACAAACCCGGATTGGCATTAAAGAAATTGTTGAAACTGCTGGTATATAAAGGCCTACCTAAATTGTAGCGTCCTTTCAAAAACTCATCTTTAACCGCATCCTGATCAAAATCCGACGCATCCGGTACGCCACCTTCACTTTCATATACATCTTCGGTAATGCTATAGCTTTTCTCCTTAAAACGAACCTTTCCGCCGAATTTAAAAACCCCGGTGCTGTTTTTCAGGGTATAAGGTACCCCGATTTCAAACTTGGCAGTAAGGTTGCAGTCTTTGGCAAGGGTGTTGCCATAGGTTACATCATTAAACTCATAGTTGGTGTTGTCGTTAAAACCGGGAGCATTGATGGTTGGGAATTTGGGATCAGGAAAGGAAAGTTCGCTTGGAAGTTCTCCAATAAAACTCAGTTCGTGGTCGTAAGGTGTATTCTGACGGCCTTCGCTGTACTGCCCTTCATAATTCAGGTAAAACTTATCGAAATTGTGTTTGGCGCCAAGGTTAATGCTCAATATGTCCTGCGACTCAAAACGATCCTTGGTCATTTTTTCAATCTCTTCATCTTCCGGTACAAATACATACCTGCGACGCCATTCGCGATCAGTGAAACGGGTGTATAATCCGCGGAGGTAAACTTCGTTGCGGTTATTAAATTTATAATCTATGGTAGAACTTAATCCCATCCGGGTCCTTACCAATTCATAATCGCGCAGTTCTACTTCGTTATCGCCAACACTTTGTTCCCAGTTATCGCTGCCAAGGTGATTATGGTAATAGTTGGCATTTACCAGCACACCCAGTTTCTGGTCTTTACCAAAACGCTTGTCTGCCGATAGCTGACCCTGAATATTGGGCTGTTTCATGAGGCTGTTGTAGCCGCCCACTAAAGAACCATTCACGTGCAGGTTTTGATTATTGGCCTGACGTGTAATCAGGTTCACCGAACCGCCTACGGCATCGCCATCCATATCGGGAGTAAGGCTTTTGGTAACTTCAATACTGGCCAACTGATCGCTCGGTATGGCATCAAGCGCCACAAAACGTACACCGGCTTCGGGGCTTGGTATTTGCTCGCCATTTATATTCATGTTGGTAAACTGTGGTGCAAGACCTCTTACCAACACATACCTGCCTTCACCCTGATCGCGCTCAATATTTACACCCGGCACCCTTTGCAATGCCTCAGCGGCATTTGGATCGGGAAAACGACCTATCTGATCCGAAGAAATAACATTTTTTATATTATCGGCTGTTTTTTGCTGGTTAAGGGCCCTTGCCTGACCCTGCAAAAAACCGGTTACTTCCACTCCGCCCAATTCGCTGCTGGTGGATGAAAGGTTGATATTGAGCAATTTTGTTTCCCCGCTTTGTAATGAAACAGAAATGCTTGTATCGGTATATCCAAGATAGCTTACCTGTAATTGCTGGATACCCACGGGCAGCGATAAGGAAAAGTTTCCGTTTACATCGGCTACTGCAGAAAGTGTGGAACCCTTAACCAAAATGGTGGCACCACTTAATTTGCTCTTATTCTGTGTATCGCGGATGCTTCCTTTTAAAAACGCCCTGCCATTTTCGGCATCGGCCTGGGCTTGCAGCACAATGGCTGGTAAAAGGCTTATCCCGAAAAACAGTAGTTTAAGTTTCAACATAAATTGTCATTTGATTTCAAAGGCAAAATTGGATGGGCATTTTTCCAATGCCAAGGAATGGGCGTTAACAAATTGGGAACAGGCTCTTAAAGGGCGTAAATAAAAAAGCAACATTGATAAAAAAAGGTTTGCAAAACCCTGAATAACAGGTATTTACAATCCATGTTTTTGACCATTAAGTAATTGTTAAGCGGATAGGCAGGCCGGCAACTAAATAAAAAAATGCGGGTAATTAATGAATACTTTGTACAAACCCCGTTAGTGAAGCCCCGTTATCCAAACCCAATTTTTTCTTTAGCCGGTACCGGGTTACCCGGAGGCTATCTGTTGTAATACCTAACAATGTAGCAGTATCCTGTGAGCTGATGTTCATTTTTATAAGCGATAATAAGCGCATTTCGGTAGGGGAAAGGTCAACCCCGGCTTCGCTGATGCGCTTAAAAAAAGAACCATGCACCTGATCGAATATGCCCCGAAACTCATCCCAATAATGATCGCGGTTAAAGTTTTGATTGATGGAATTAAAAAGGGTTTTCAGTTCCTTGCGCTGATCGCGTTTATCGTTTTTAATTATAGTGGCAAGCCCCGATTTTATTTCTTCGAGCAGTTCATTCTTCTGGATCAGGTGTAATAGTTGGCTCGAAAGCTCATTACTTTTTACTTCCAATTGCTGTTTCAGGTTCTCTTCGAGCAGGTGGGTGTTCCGTAATTCGGCTTCCATCAGGCTTTTTTGCGTTGCGTACCCCTTTTCCCTTTGCAAAGCGAGTTCCCGTTCGGCCTGTATTTTAAGGTTCTGTCTGCTGAAATATAAAAAGGTTAGTAGTGAAACAAGCAACAGTATTGCTACCACAGCAACTATAAGTAGAATGCCCTGCTTTCTTTGTGCCTGCAGTTTTTCTATTTCGGTATTCCTCTTTTCGGCATCATAATAAGATTGCAATACTGCAGTTTGCCTGCTTGTTTCGACGGTATAAATCTCCTGCATCAGGTCGCGGCTGCGTTCTAAATATAAATAAGCGCTGTCATTTTTACCCAGTAAGTTGTAGCATTTGGAAAGATCGCGCATAGCGCTGTTTTGCTGATATTTATCGTTGGTTTCTTCCGCTTTATGCAAAGCGCTACGGGTAAGTTCCATGCTTTGCCGCACTTTTCCGGTTTTGCGCAACACATCGCCAAGATTATTGATCACTTCCGCCAACGCAACTTCATTAAAAGATGCTTCAAAAAGATCATGTGCCTGCGAATAAAATATCCAGGCCGAATCATAACGGGCATTATCTTCCATTATACTGCCAAGATGCTCGTAAGTGCGGGCAAGAATATCTTTATCGCCTGCCCGTTGCGCGAGTTGCAATGCCTGTTTCTGATAAAACAACGCAGAGTCGTAATTCAACCTTTTTTCAAACATTTTACCGATGTTGCCGCTTGCAAGCGCCATACCCGCTGCATTTCGCCACAGTTCATTCAACTTATAGGCTTCGCGAAAACAGGCTAATGCCTTATCTCTTTGCTGATTGTAATAGTACACATTGCCGAGTTCGTTCAGCGTTTTTGACAAACCGGAAAATTGTGCTTCGCTTCGAAAGATGGCTTCTGCCTGCAGCAGGTTTTCGAAAGCAAGATTAAACTGCCCGAAATGCAGGTGAATTGCGCCCATGTGCAGCAGGCAATTGGCTTCGGTTTGGCGGTTCCCCTCCTTACGTGCCTGATGCAGGTAAGCCTTGTAGCGTGCGTACGCCGAATCGGGTTTGGCTTGTGTGAGTATAATCAGGCTACTAAATTGGGCTTCGTGTACCGGTAGCTGTGCGGGAGAAATGGATGAAAAAATAAAGAAAAAAAAGGAAACAATATATGTTCTGATAAGCTTACCATTTTCCCGCCATTTAAACTGCAATACACCTTTCATTTTGTAAAGGTGAAATGGGAAGCGTGAATAGTGGAGTTGTTTACAATTAATTAATTTGAGTATTCATCTGCATAATTAAATGAAAGTAAAAGAACCAAGTTTAATGGCAACGGTTTTGCCTTCATCACTTTTACAGTTCCCTCAACTCTTTATCAATTTCTTCAACAACAGAACTTAAAAATTTATCGGAAACCATTTGTCGCATAATACTTTCTGCAGGGGGCAGTCGCATAGTAAAACAGGTGCATATGTTACTGCTTGTATGGAAAGTATTCTTTGTTAAATTTTGTCCAATAACCCCAGACATTGTTATTTCCTTTGGATAAGAGGAAAACGCCGATGGATAACTGCAGCTTTTGCCGTGCTTTTGAGTGATGTAAGTTGCGGGCTCAAAATAAAAAAAAAGCTATGGCAACGATTCCCATGAATACATTTAAAACAAACCTTCGAAAAATCTTAAACCTGCTATGCATGAGTACGGCGTTATTGGTTACAGTTAACCTAAAAGCCCAAAACATTGGTATTGGTGTCGCATCACCATTGGCAAAACTTCATGTGGGCGGAGGCAACGTATTGATCGATCAAAATCTGCGCGTGAATGGCAACGGTCTTATTCTTCAACAGTTTACCGTAGGTCTTGTGCTGGGTGAGTCAGATCATAAACTGCGTGTTATGGGAGGTAAAACCTGGACCTCGACGTTAACGGCCGGCGGCGAAGGGTATTTCGGTAAAATGTTTAGTGTTTACGGCGATGCCCAAATTTCCCAAAACCTGAATACGGGATCGCTGAATGTAACGCAGGACGGCATCGTAAATGGGAATTTCAGGGTTGATGGACGCATCGGCATTAACGGCCCAACCAACGCATCTTATGGATTAATAGTGAACAATGCAGATTCGTATTTACAAGGCGATGCCACTGTGGACGGCAACGCGCGGGTAAATGGACGCATTGGCATAAACGGACCCACCAATTCGAACTACGGGTTGATGGTAAACAACGCAAACACCTACCTGCAGGGAAATCTTACCGTAACGGAAGACGCCGTTGTGAACGGCAACGCAAGAATCGATGGACGCATCGGCATAAACGGCGCTACCCATGCGGCCTACGGGTTAATGGTAAACAACGCCAACAGTTACCTGCAGGGCAACGCAACGGTTTCCGGTAATTTAACGGTTGGTGGAAGCCTGTCTGTTAACGGGAAGGGCATGGTGACAAGTAACGGGCCCTCACCTTTACGGATTTCATTCAACTCAACATATATCAATCGGGACCTGACCGGAAATCATGACGGTTCGCACACATTTTCGCTACCTGAATTTGGCACATCCGTGGGCGACGTACGGGTTGAAATTGCGCAATTCATGCCGTCAAGTGGCAGCGATACGCAGGATTTTATTTGGTGGGTCAGCGATGTTGATCCCGCCGCAAACACGGCACGCATCCGGTTTCGGAACGTGACCAATTGGGGCAAAACGCTTCGGGGGACATTTTATCTCACCGTGATCATCAGAGATTAAAACAAGTAAACTGTCACATTATTAAATACTTTATGAAAAGACTTTCTTTATTAACTGTAATGGTTTGCAGCACTCCGATGCTTTTTGCACAAAACGTAGGTGCAGGAACCATTACCCCCCAGGAAAAATTGCACGTAGCAGGCAATATGAGGCTTGACAATGATTTGATTGCTTATCAAAACGGGGTGGTTTTAGATAGTTTGGTGGTGGGCAATTTAGCCGGGGCGGCAAATGCACGGGTACGGGTGGTTGGCGGCAAAACCAGAACGGATGCGCTAACCGTGGGGGGTGAAGGATTTTTACATAAAATGTTTAGTGTGTACGGCGATGGGCAAATTTCCGGCAACACCTTCGTTTCATCGCTGAACGTTACGGGCAGTGGTACCGTAACTGGCAATGCCCGGATTAATGGGCGCGTAGGCATTAACGGTGCAACCAGCGCATCCTATGGTTTATTGGTAAACAGTGCAAACAGCTATTTGCAGGGCGATGCCGTAGTAACGGGCAACAAACGTATAAACGGAAGAGTAGGCATAAATGGCGCAACGAATGGATCATACGGCTTAATGGTGAATGATGCAAATTCTTATTTGCAAGGCTCAGCCACCGTATTAACCGATGCTGTTGTTAACGGCAACACCCGCATTGACGGGCGGTTTGGAATTAACGGTTCAACCCATCTGTCTTATGGTTTGATGGTCAATAATGCACATTCATATTTCCAGGGGAACCTGACAGCTGCTGGTAATCTGAATGTATTGGGCACGTCGAACTTAACTGCAGGAGGAACTGTTTCAAGCAACGGTAGTTCTTCTATTCAAATGGGTATGATCCAACACCCTATCAATAAGGTTTCGTTTGGAAACGAAGATAGTTACACCACTTTTGACTTGCCTGAATTTGGACCAAACGTTGATGACATCCGGGTTAGCGTATTTCAGTACATCGACGGGTATAACGATCCAAATATCTCAAACCCCCAGGATTTTCGCTGGTGGATATCCGATGTCAATCCTGACAATAATACTGCCCGCATACGCACCAGGAACCTGGCACCTTACAGTAGTGCGATACGCGGCGATTTTTATATCCTGATTATGATTAGAGATTGATTTTGTTATGCGCGGCGATCGGGTCACGCAAGGGAATTTATGTTGTGCCAATTTATTGTTTTAATGGAACTGCATAATTATTTCCCGGCAACGCCTCCCACCTTCGTCAGGCAGACGTTGCTGGGAATGAAATTAATTTAGCTAACATTGGGCATTTAGTAATTAAGTGTCCCTTTTCACTTAAATTATCTCCAGGTAAATATTGATATAATACAACCCTGTCAGAATAAACGTGATTCCGGCAATCACGCGCATCACTTTTTCAATTTTGGTAATGGCTTTAAAATAAGCACCAATTTTCTGTACACTATAGGCAATTACAAAAGCAAAAAGAATGACCGGCAACCCGGTACCCAGTGAAAATAAAACAGGTAGCAACATTCCTGCCTCAGCGGCTATGGTCATGGGTACAAGCATGCCGAAATACAAAGCACCGCTATACGGGCAAAAGGCAAGCGCAAATAAGGCCCCCAGTAAAAAAGAACCCAACATGCCCCGGTCTTTAAATTTATCGGAAAGCTTTTCGGTGAAATTGCCTCCTTTTATAAAATTAAATTTAATAACATCAAGCATTATCAGCCCAATTAAAACCAACACGAACCCAAGGTATTTTTCGCCATTGCCCTGGAATATTCTGGCAACCTGAAACTTACTGGCACCAAAATAAATGATTGCGGCAATTACGGTATAGCTAAGCGCCCTTCCCAACGTGTACAGCAATCCACTCAGCACTACTTTTCTTCTATTTGCAATGGTTTTGGCAATATAGGCGGTTGCCGTAATATTGGTTGCGAGTGGGCAAGGTGCAATGGCCGTAAGCAGTCCTAAGGCAAGGGCGGCAAGCAATGGTGCTTCTGTATTCTGCGCAAGTGCTAAAATGGAATCCATTATAAAGCCTTTGAAAATTCATCAATTTGCTGTTTCAGTTCTTTCTTAAATTTTTCGGGATTACCCACATTCATAAAAGCTGAACTTGTTAATTCCTTTTTACGGCCTGTTTTAGGATTAAAGAGGAATAAGGCGGAACCGGTTGCTTCAAATTGCCCGCAAATTTTCTCATTCTTTTTATCCTCAACATTGAACAGCTTAAACGGAATCCCCGGGTACGATTTCAAGGTTTCCTTTGTTAGCTCTTCAATTTTATTGCAGGAATAGCAACGATGCTGCAAATGAAACTGAAGTACTTCAATGTTGGATTTAGCTGTCGCAGAAGCCTGGGAAATTCCATGGAAAGCAAAGGCCATTAAAAAAAATGCGATGAAACTGGCAATTGAAATGAATTTCTTCATAAAAAATCATTTAATGATTAAAAGGTTAAATTCATAATTTACATGATCCAATTAAACAGATATCCCGAGAGCATAATAAAAAATGCAACTACTCCAAAAAATATCGCAATCAGTTTAAAAGTCATTACTTTTTTCAGCAGGGTTGCTTCAGGAAAAGACAAACCCACTACAGCCATCATAAATGCAATAGCCGTGCCAATGGGAATGCCCTTTTGCACAAAAACCTGGATGATGGGCAGCACTCCGGCAGCATTGCTGTACATAGGTAGCCCCAAAATAACGGCAATGGGTACCGCAAAGGGATTTGATTTACTGATGTATTGTTCAAAAAAACCGGTTGGAATAAACCCATGCATCAGTGCACCAATACCAATACCTATAATAACATACCAAAAAACACTCTTGATAATACCCGCTGCTTCACGACTAATTACAGGCATCCGCTGCAGTAATGGTTTAACTTCAACCTGTAAATCGGCCTCCCTTTTCGCATTTGCCAAAACTCCCTGCACCCAGGGAGATAGATATTTTTCGAGTTTTAATTTGCCCAGAATATACCCACCAACCATCCCGAGAGCAATTCCGCTAACTGCATAAATAATGGTGGCTTTTATGCCAAACATACCAATAAAAATTGCAAGCGCTACTTCGTTTACCAGCGGTGATGTGATGAGAAAGGCGAAGGTTACCCCCAATGGAATACCGCCCTTTACAAAACCAATAAACAAAGGCACGGATGAACAGGAACAAAAAGGGGTAATCGCTCCAAAAACCGACGCGAGCAGATACTCCAACCCAAATAACCGGTTGCGCGAAAGAAAATTCCTGATCTTTTCAACGGGAAAATAAGAATTGATTACACCCATTACCAGCGTAATCAGAAAAAGCAGGATGAGTATCTTGATGGTATCGTAAACAAAGAAATTCAGCGCTCCCCCAACCCGCGAACCGCGCGAAAGTTGCAGTACTGAAAAAATCAGCCAATCGGTAAGTTGTTGCAACCAGTCAAACATCGTTCATGATGCCTTTTGTTAAACATTAAAAAGGCGTATTTGGCAAATACTAAACAGTAAGTAATCGCCTGATCTCAGCCACATCCGCTACCCTTCCTTTTATTTTCACTATTTCGTCAATAATCAGAACAGGGGTGGTCAGCACATCATATTTAAACATTTCCTGCAGGTCTTCTATTTTTTCAACATGCGCTTCAATACCGGCTTGTTTAACTGCCTCCAGGGCATTTGCATAGGTAGTTTTACATTTTGGGCAACCGGGGCCTAATACTTTTATAGATTTCATCATCTGCAATTAAATTTTACAATCATCCTGATTTATTATTCGCATTATTACGAACAATTCCTTCAAAAAAAAATCATTCAAGCAATCCGTTCAACAATTGCTTTGCAAGGGCCAAATTTGCTTTGTTGATGCAATATTTCACCGTTGGCGGTGTAATATCACCCTGTATCAACCCGGCATCCTTCAACTCGTTGAGGTGTTGCGAAAGGGTTGATTTGGCAACAGGCAACTCCTGCGCCATATCGCCATGGTAGCAACATGCCTGCGAACGAAGCAATTGCAGGATGGCCACCCTTACCGGATGCCCTAAGGCCTTGGCAAACCTTGCCACCTGTTCCTGGTCTGCAGTAAATTTTTTTACACGTTTCACATTCATGAATGGTTATTCGCAAATTTACGAACAAGCATATGCTGGAAACTATGACTTTTATCAAGAAATGAAATATTCCACCTGCTCCTCCAGGAAGAAGAAACTTTAAACATGCCTGTGATGGTTGTACCTGACAACCCGGAAACCCATCCAATGTTGCCGCGAAAGGGTGGCTGCTTGAATACAGGGCAGGACGAGGCGAAATCTCTATTGGTACTCCCGTACCTTTAGGGGCAGCATTCCGGACAACACCATCATTCAGGTTCATTTGGCATTGTTTCGGGTCAGCTTCTCTTATATTTGATCCACGCTAAAGTAAAATGTTCTAATACCTTCCGTATGATGCCATGCCGCCTCCTGTTCATTATCTTCCTCGCCAATGCACTTTCCGTACAGGCTCAAAACGGAAAAGGAACTGAAAAAATAGTTATTACTTCCGGACAGGGAAAAACCTCCGTACAACTCAATGAAAAAGGAACTTTGCTGGTAACTATATCACCCAATGAGGTGGCAAAATTTAAAGAAAGGGGATGGATAAGCTACAGCGACTTCGGTGCACGCGGCAACGGCATAGCCGATGATGCAGGTGCCATAGCAGCAACCCATGCATTTGCCAATCAACACGCTCTTTTGGTGAAAGCCGGTGACGGTGCTACCTTTTTAATGGGCGGAAAGGATCTTACTGCGGTGATTCAAACAGATACCGATTTTGGTTCCGCAACCTTTGTAATTGATGATACCGAAGTACAGAACCGGAGTGCACCCATTTTTGAAGTGAGCAGCAGCCTTGTTCCTTTTAAACCGGAAGGGATAACTTCACTAAGAAGAAACCAGGAAAAAATCGGCATTTCCCTCCCGGCCACCTGCCTGATTACTGCTACCAACGCAGAGGTTAAACAATACATCAGGTTTGGGCCGAATCAGGATAATGGGTCTCCGCAAACAGATATTTTCATTGCCGGCAAAAACGGCATGGTTGACAGAAATAGCCCCATCATATGGGACTTTAGCCAACTCACCGATCTTACAGCACTTCCGCTCGACGAAAAGACCCTGAACATTACCGGGGGACGATTTACCACCATTGCCAATAAAGCTGAATCAAAATATACCTATTATGCCCGCAATATTGCCATCAGGCGTTCAAATGTGGTGGTAGATGGCCTTGAACACCGCATAACCGGTGAAGGAGATCAGGGCGCTCCCTATAGCGGTTTCATCAACATCAGCAACTGCGCTTACATAATGGTTAAAAACTGCCTCCTCACCGGGCACAAAACCTACCGCACCATTGGCTCGGCCGGAGAACCGGTCTCCATGGGTACCTACGATATTTCAGTTAACAAAGCGCTCAACATTTCATTTGTAAACTGCAGGCAGACAAATGACATTAACGACAGCAGGTATTGGGGTATTATGGGTTCAAACTATTGCAAAAACCTGCTTTATGACAGTTGCACTTTTTCGCGGTTTGATGCGCATAAGGGTGTTGCCAATGCTGCCATCCGCAACTCCGTACTCGGTCATATGGGTATCAACGCAATTGGCAGCGGCACCATAACGGTTGAAAATACCACCATCTACGGAAAAAGCATTATTAACCTGCGCTCCGACTATGGCAGTACCTGGGAGGGCGAATGTATCATACGCAACTGCATTTTTATACCCGAAGCAGTCAAACCCACAAGCGCCTCACTTATCAATGGCTTCTACTCCGGGCAGCACGATTTTGGGTATACCTGTTATATGCCGGAACGCATCATTATTGAAAACCTGAAAATTGATGACTCCAATCATCCGGAAAACTATGCTGGTCCGGCAATTTTTGCCAATTTCAATCCACAAATAAAGGATAGTGCTTATCAGGAGCGGTTTCCATATATCAAAACAAAAGAGGTTATACTGAAAAATGTAACCACTGCAAGCGGTAAGGCACTCAGGCTCAGTAATAACCTTTTCATGTTCAGCAACGTAAAAGTAACAACAGTGCAATAATCTAAATACTCAATTAAATGCCCTGAAAAAGCCCTTTTTTCGCATACGATAAAAAATATGGTAAAGAATAAAGCTCAATGAAAATTAAAAAATCAAAAACAAAACACCCCGGTAAAAACCAGGGTGGTGCTGAGAAAATCTACTCTACGTATTGCTAACATTCTTTATTCAGGATGCTAAAATAAACGGGCAATATGAACAGATTATAACCTGAATGTAAACAAAAGGTTATCTAATTTCTTACGGCTGATCAACGGAGACTGAGGCAACTGATTGTGCTTTCAATTGCTTAAGTTTTACAGCAGTAATGCTATCCATGGGCATATAAAAGAACCAGCCATCTGCAATAAAAAATAGATGATTGCAAGTATCTCCACGATTACTAAAATAAACAGTTTGTGTAGGATTACCGTCTGCAAAAAAATGAATCTTACCCTCCGAACGGCAATTCCTCACCTTCTCCAGCCTTTCAAAATGCTTATCAACGGATTGCTTCATGGGTAATACTACACTGCTGTCAGATGAAGGTAACCATGTATAAAACCGGGTGTACCTTTTAGGGTCGCCATCGGGGTCGGTATAAAACAGTACTTCCACACTATCCGACTGCTGAATTCGTGGCTGAAATTCCAACCCGGTCATGTGCCTGATAGATTCGAAATAGACCTTGTTGGCATCTACAGGCTCCTGTTTCGCTGAATTGGTGCCACAAGACATTAACAACATAATTTGTATGCAAAAACCAGAAAAGTATTTAAACATAAATAAAAACACAAAAGGCGACTGTTTGCCAATCTGACAAACAATCGCCCTTTTTTATTAAAATGCTGATTAATAATTATTTGCTTTAGGGGTAAAGCTTGTCCAACCACTTAGCCAGTTGCTGCTACCCGCACCAACTGCACCGCGATAAGGGGTTTGTGTAAAAAAACTGCCCAAACCTGTAAAACCAGAACCACTTAATGCAGGGCTGCCGGCAACAGGGGTAAAGTTGGGAGCAGTAAGCGCAAAAGGTGCGGTAAGGCCAATTTCTTCGGTTGTGGCATGCTTGCTGTTTCCTTCGGCAAGCGCTTTGGTTTCTACTTCAGCAGAGGTCATAATTGGGTTGGTAGCCGCACGGAAAGAAGCAGTAATGGCATGAACGAGGTTATTCTTAAAACTTGCACGGCCATCTTTATAGAATTGAACCGTACTATCATTTTCTACTGAAAAACCAGCCTTATTGTAACCCATCAGAATGGAATTATATACTTCGAATTGAGTTGCTGCCCTCCAACGCATATTAAAATTATGATTGGCTAGCACCGTACCATTTGAAGCAAGTTGATTATTGGGACCTACAAAAGTAAAATTAGACATAACAGGCCTGGTATATGGCTGTGCAGTTGTTCCGGTTCCATCATTGTTACATTCTATACCGTTTGCTGCATCACCTGCATCCACAAAATTGGGATCACGCAACGATATACCAAACTGAATATTTCCACGGTACCCAAAGTCAAAATCAAAATCATCATCGGCAGTAGCATAAGCAATCAGGTTTTTTGCATTCACTGTTCCGCCAAAAAATTCGTACGAATCATCATTACCATAAGAACATTGGATGTTCTCAATGATAGTACCGCTACCTACCCCACCAAGTGTAAGTGAGTTAATTTCCGAATTGGGGTCGGCGGCAATACCGGCAAACTCAATACGTACGTAACGCAGCGCACCGCTGTTATCATTGGCAACTGTACCGCCATAAGTGCGCGAAATACCACCTTCAATTACAGGGGGGGTGCTACGGTTGGTAGGTGCATTCCCAAGCAGCACAATACCGCCCCAATCGCCGGGCTGACGGGTAGCGGCAGGCCTTCCTGTAGTGAAAACAATAGGCTCCGACTGGGTACCTTCAGCAAAAAGTTTGGCACCCTTTTCAATAATCAGCGCTCCCTTTTGTACAGAATCACTCACAACTACAGTTCCGGGAGCAAAAGTCAGGGTTGAACCATTGGCTACATAAACGTACCCGCGCAGGGTGTACTTACCCTTGGGGAGTGTAACAGATGTTTCGAGTGTACCGGTAATAATTTTGGTACGTATAATTTCCTCCTGCTCGCTACCGCCTGTTTCACCACCTTCAGATGAATTATCAACACTTACTTTAATACAGGAAGAAAAAGAAATTGCGATGGCTGCAAGAATGATTGTCAGCTTTTTCATATTATTTTATTTGTGATTTACGTGATTAGTGAATGATTCAATGAGTCAATGTGTCAATAGGTGAACTAGTGAATGAGTGATTTGGTGCTTAAAGATTAATATCATAAGTAAAGCCAAGGGTAAAGGTGGTTCCGGGAGTATAGCGGGTATAAATACGGTCTATATCAGGATTGTAAGCACGTTCGCTTTTCGAGAAAGGCTTTTCATACAACAAAATATCCATGTTCAGAAGGTCACTTACGGTAAGCCGCACTTCACCACGTTTGGAAAATACCTTTTTAGCTACCTGCAAATCGAGGAGGTGACGGGGCTTTTCATAGATATCGCCAAATACACCTTCGGCACCTACAAAGGTTAATCGTGGGCCTATATGATTATACAATATAGAAGAACTAAAACCACTTTCACTGTCATACTGGAATC
>ERZ795056.3510-NODE-3510-length-16782-cov-9.139714_pt1 | contig 16782 bp, 17 predicted proteins | sample MGYA00375140_ERZ795056 | MGnify/ENA primary metagenome ERZ795056 (study PRJEB30185, sample SAMN05720227) | activated sludge metagenome | isolation source: Anaerobic digester | place: USA | collected 2015-03-09 ... | reverse complement strand
TGTACCTGATTTCCTTGACGGGTTACTTTTGACTCTTTTTCGCCTTTCGCTGCGAATGGATGATTATTATCCCCTATTTTATAGAATTTTAGCTGACCGTTGTTTCTAATTAGGTCGGCAGGTGCTGCTTGCGCATAGTGCGGTTCGCCAATGGTAGGGAAGTCTAAAATGAGTTTCATTTTATCGCCGCTGATATCAAATATTTGGGCTGATTGCGCCAATTCGGGTCCCGTTGGTAAATACCTGTCTTTTGTAATTTTGTTATAAGCCACGAGGTATTTTCCGAAAGGTTTTTTAGAATCACCTCCTGGTATGCATAAGTGACCTACTGAGTAATAAGTTGGAACACGGTCTAAGACTTTAAGTGATTTGATGTCCCATTTTACGACTTCGGACGATACAAAGAAAGTGGTATAGGCATTTCCTTTTCCGTCAAACTCGGTATGCAAGGGGCCTAAGCCTGGTTTTTGCACTTCACCGTGAAGTGCTGCTTCATATTTAACTACGTTAATTCCGCCGTAATCTCCGTCAAATTTTTTGTCTTTGATGGCACCCATGAGTTTGTCAAAACTAAATACTGGAATCAAGGCTGCTAATTTTCCAGAACCTACGATGTACTCACCCGAAGGGTCTACATCGCAACCATGCGGCGATTTTGGACAAGGAATCATGTAGCAAATGTCTTTAAGTGCGGCTGCATCAAGCACCAGAACTTCTGTTTTGGTTTCTGAAGTTGCTGAATGTGTTTTCTCGTTCCACTTGTTGTGCACATATTTTACCGCTTGCTTCTTTCCTTTGCCAGCTTTGATGTATTCTTCTGCTTTTTTCCAGTTTACTGCCATGATAAAATCTTTGTCTTTTTGAGACGCATTGACTTCTAGCAAAGTATTGGCTTGCTCTGTATTGTAACACGAGAAAAAGAACCAACCGTGTGACTTTCCTTTACCTGCATGCGAGAGGTCAAAATTTACTCCCGGTGTTACAATTTGAAAAGCCAAATCCATTTCACCTTCTTTACCCACTTTTACAAAGCTGATATGACCCTTAAAATTCTGTTTGTATGTATTGATGGGTACGTCACCATCTGAATAATCTGCTGGTACGCTAAAACGGGTTCCCGCTACGACATACTCTGTATTTTCAGTGATAAACGGCGAAGAGTGATTACCGCCGCTGTTTGGCAATTCGATAATTTCTGCGGTTTTAAATGTTTTAAGATCTATTCGAGCAATACGAGGTGTATTGTTGGCATTACCAAAAACCCAACGCCCATCCACTTCACCATTGGTTTGCGACATTTCAGTATGATGCAAATCATCCCACGGCACAAATCCGTGCGAGGTGTTTAACATGGGTTTAGTCTCTTCGCTGTAACCCCAACCTTTTTCAGGGTCTACAGAAAAAACCGGGATAACTCTAAATAACCTTCCGCTCGGAAGTCCATATACGCTTAACTGACCACTAAAGCCTCCGGATACGAAGTTGTAGAACTCGTCATATTTCCCGGGTGCTACATATGCTTTTTCGGCATCACCGATGGCGGCATCACTTGAATCTTTGGGTTTACAAGAAGTTAATAATGCACTTCCTAAAACCAGCACTAACATTGCTTTTACAAATTTATTTTTCATATTATTGAAATTAAAACCGTCTTGTCGCTTTCACCCAACAAGACCGCTTGTTGTTTTTACTTTACGCCGTCGTTTTTACGCATGTATTCTAGAATACTTCTGGCTTCGGTGTCGGCTAATCCTTGGTTTGGCATACGTACCAAACAAATTTCAAGTTGTGCCTGTACTTCGGGATCTTTGTCAATCATAGGATCGGGATTTGTGATGAAATTCATAATCCATTCTGGCTTTCTTCTTTCAGTAACTCCTTTCCAGCCTGGACCAACCAATTTTTCATCGGTGGTTTTGTGACAAGAAGTACATTTTACTCCGGCCACTTTTTCACCCTCTGTTGCCATGGTTTGATCTAGCGTGGCCGCTAAGTCGACCTTGTCAAATTTGCCCTCCCCTCTTTTTGGGTCATAAGAAGAAGGATCGGTTGAAGTTGTTGGTTCTTCTGTTTCGGGTTTAGAGAAATCATTTTCTGATTTTTCCTTTTTACCGCATGAGGTGAATAAAGCCATCGCGGTAATCAATAATAATAGTTTGTGCATGGTGATATTTGTTTAGAATTATACTTCAAAGGTCTGTATAGAATAGGTTATGTTTTATGACCGTAATCATATAACAGGTTTTTTTACACGAATTTGACTGAAGTTTGTATACTAATCGAAATGTTTTAGGTAACTCAATGATAGCAAGTATAGAATAAAAAATATTATTTAGAATTATTAAAAATAAGTAAATTTTTATTTGGATTGAATATAAATAAATATTTAGGTTTGCTGAAAATATATGACCTAATGAAATTATTCCGATACTTCTTATTCCTCTTTGCTACGAATTTTATGTATTCTCAGATTAGTCAGGATAGTTTGGCTATGAAAAAATTAAAAGCCGAGATTAAGGACGAACTGCTAAAAGAAATCCAAAATCAAAAAAAAATCTACGAAACCAATTTAAACCATGGTTTAGATAAATTCTCATTACACGGATATGCGGTAGTAAACTACTATAACTATGATTACGACACTGACCCAACGCTGAAAGATAAGATTGATGCCGAGCGTTTAAACCTATATCCAGAATACCAATTCAATGATTGGATTGCCTTTCGCTCGGAAATAGAGTTTGAGCATGGAGGTACCGGTGCCTCAATTGCTTATGATACGCAAGAAGAATTTGGAGAATTTGAACAAGAAATTGAAAAAGGAGGCAGTATAAAACTTGAGCAAATTTATGCCGATTTTAAAATAAATTCTTATTTCAATGTAAAAGTGGGAAGAATTAAAGTCTTGTTTAACCTAGCTCAAAGTCTAGATGATCCCGACGAGTATTTTACAACTCATAGACAAGAGATGGAAAACGCACTAACCCCATTAGGTTGGTATGAATCTGGAATCGGTATTTACGGAACTTTTGCTAAAAAATTCAATTACTATTTTACATTCACAAACGGATTGGATTCGTCAGGATTCAACTCTAGTGGTTGGATTAAAAATGGGCACCAAGAAAGATTTGAAATGGTCAATGCCGAATCATTTGCGACCATGTTGCGACTCGATTATAAGTTTGGGAAGCACAAGCATACTTACGTTGGTATGTCTGCATACATTGGTGACTCTGCGGCCAACAGACCGAAAGAAGACATGAAAGAAAGTGCTTATGTTACCCTATTGGAAGGGCATTTTACCTACAACGAATATCCTTTGCGGATTTACACAACCGGTATTTATGGAAATCTTGAAAACTCTAATATTGTTTCTCAAAGAAACTCCAATTTATCTAACAATTTAGGCGTAAAAAGAACGCCTGTTGGAAAGAACGCGGTTGGGTTTACCACTGAAATCGGCTATGAAGTTTTGCATCATTTTTCAAACCTAAAGCAGCACATGTTGTATCCGTTTTTCAGGTATGATTATTATGATTCTATGTATGATGTTGAAGGCAGTGTCATCGATAATCCAAGATGGCAAAGAAGCTCCATAACTGGCGGAATAAATTGGTTTATTGCTCAAGAAATTACCATTAAAGCGCAATACTCAAATAGAAGACTTGGTTCGCAAAATTATGACTTGAATACCCTTTTATACACCGGAAAAAAACAACAGGAAAATACTTTTTCCCTTGGAATAGGATTTGAATTTTAACTTAATACTTTATATATCATGAAAAAAAACATATTTATTTTAGGACTGGCTTCTATGCTATTGGTGAATTGTAGTGACAACGATACCGATCCCGTGATTGCTGATGGTGCTATAAACAAAGAGATATTAACCAATGCTTCTGTTAACGTTATTACAGCAACCTACAAAGAATTGTATGATAATTCGGTGGTGCTCACAACAGCTTGCCAGAATCTTACTATTGATGACGAAGCCGCATTAACTGCTGTAAAAAATGCTTGGATTGCTACTCGTGCACCATGGGAGAAATCAGAAGGATTTTTATACGGACCAGTGGATACAGAAGGTATTGATCCTGCCATTGACTCTTGGCCGGTAGATGTCAATGCCATTAATAATATTTTAAGTAGTTCTCAAGCAATAACTTCTGCTTTGTTAGACAATGATGATGCGAGAGGATTTCATACCATTGAATATTTTGTGTGGGGCTTAGATGGCAATAAAACTGCAAGTCAATTGACCACAAGAGAACTTGAGTATCTCGTAGCAGCAGCTCAAAATTTGCAAAGTAAAACCCAACAACTTTATAACGGATGGCTTCAATCTCAGGGTAATTTCGCCAATAATTTTATCAATGCAGGGCAATCAGGTTCTATATATACCTCGCAAAAAGATGCGCTTTTAGAATTGGTAGAAGGTATCATTATTATTTCTGATGAAGTGGCGACAGGAAAAATTGAAACCCCTTTGAATGGAGACAATGGAGCCGCCAGTCCGCAGGATGAAGAATCTCGTTTTAGCAATAATTCAAAACTTGATTTTGCCAACAATATCAGAAGTATACAAAATATTTATATGGGTGATTTTGGTTCTGTTCAAGGAAAAGGACTGACAGATTTAGTGGCTTCAAAAAACGCAACGATGGATGTCTCTATTAAAGCCAAAATTAGTGATGCGATTGCAGCCATCGAAGCCATTCCGGGAACATTTACAGATGCTATTTTTAACAATAGAACCACTGTTGAGAATGCACAACAAAAAGTAGCCGAATTAAAAGTGACACTAGAATCACAATTACAACCTTTGATTTCTAATTTGTAAAATTGGTTTTTATCGTACCATTCGAAAAGATTATGAAAACAAGCATGGTCTTTTCGTTTTAACTATAATAAATGAACGCAATACTAAAATATCCATTTTTAGCGGTTTTTATAATACTATTGATTTCTTGTTCTGATAATGATTCAGAAGAAGTATATGAAGATTTACCGTCATTAGAAGATCGATTATTTGCCGGTGGGCAAACCACCGTTTTTTTAACTTCAAGTAATTCATTCAGCACTCCGGCTCCAAATATAAATGGGTCGGATTTAGCAGACCATTTAGACGGCGATGTCGATTTTGAATCTGTTTTTGTAACAGCACCAGCCTCAATCAATCAAGGATTAGGCACCATTTTCAATAATTCTTCTTGTGTTTCGTGTCATCCAAGAGATGGCAGACCCTCGTTTCCGGCAAACATTAATGCTCGAAGTGGTTTCTTTCTTCGTGTTAGTTTACCTGGGCAATTAGAAAATGGCGCTCCGATTCCCGTTCCCGGATTTGGAACACAAATTCAAAACCAAGCGATTTTTGGCTATCAACCTGAAGGTAAATTTCAAGTAACTTACACTGATATTGTTGAAATACTATCTGATGGAACTCAAATCACTTTGAAAAAACCAACCTATTCATTAATTGATACTTATATACCTTTTCCGGGTAATGCGCTTTTATCACCTAGAATTGGCTCTCCTGTTTTTGGATTAGGATTATTAGAGGTAATTACTGAAAATGATATACTCCAAAATCAAGACATCAACGATACTGATGGAGATGGAATATCCGGTAAAGCCAATTATGTTTTTGATGCCGTCACCGGAACAACAAAAATTGGGCGATTCGGTTGGAAAGCCAATACAGCAACGATTTTAGAACAATGCGCAGGTGCTTATAATGGCGATATGGGCATTACAAGTTATTTAAAGCCAATTGAAACAGGATTTGGTCAAAGCAACGGAGAAGACGGTTTTGGGGATGATCCGGAATTAGCAGACCATATTTTACAAAGGGTTGCTCTTTATTGTAAAACTTTAGCCGTTCCGGCACCAAGAAACATAACCGTTAGCAATGTACGCCGTGGCGCAAAAATATTTGAACAATTGGAATGTGCTAAATGTCATATTCCCAAAATGCAAACCGGCCCATCTGCTATTGCTGCATTGGCAAATCAAACCATTTTCCCTTATTCGGATTTACTTTTACACGATATGGGTGACGGTTTAGCAGACAATAGATCTGATTTCCTTGCTAATGGAAATGAGTGGAAAACAAGACCACTTTGGGGAATAGGTTTAACAAATGTTGTAAATAATCACACTGACTTTCTACATGATGGAAGAGCAAAAAACATAACGGAAGCAATCTTATGGCACGGTGGCGAAGCATTAAATTCAAAAAACAAGTTTAAACAGCTATCTGCAAAAGATAGAAATGATTTATTAAATTTCATTAACTCTTTATAATCACTTCAATTCTTATACAATTTTGAATTTGTTATTGGTTTATGGACGCCATACAATCCATCAAAAACAGTTAAAACTGCAGTAGTCGCATATAAAACATTAAATTTAATTTTGTATAAAAAAGAATAAATTTCTACAACAAATGCTAAATCTCACAGCAAACTTTCTATAAATTCGTTTATTTTTCCTGTTTTCATTTTGTGTTAGTGGAGGATTGTTACTCTTATAAAAAAAGATGCTAGTCTATTTAACAAACATCTTCTGTAACGTTGTATATTTTGATAATTATCGTCTTTTGAAACCACAGAACTGAAAATTTTGAATAGTATTAAAAGGAGTAGTATGGTTTTCTGTAAAACAATTTACAGCCTGAAAACTTTGGTTAAAAGTTTGCCTCATAGCATTTTCTGAATATTGTTTTATTTCTAAACCGCTGCATTTAAGTGGTCCGTTTTCGGAAAAAGTGCCTAATAGAAAATTTCCATTATCCGCTATAGCATTATTGATTAAAGCTACATATTTATCGATGTTTTCTTGTTGGGTCAAGAAATGGAACACAGCTCTATCGTGCCAAAAATCAAATTTAATATCTGTACTGAATTCGGTAATGTCTGAAACAATCCAATGTACTTTATTTGCTTTTTCACCTAAACGCTTTTTTGCTCTTTCTAGTGCGAATTCAGAGATGTCTAAAACCCAAATGTTCTCGTATCCGTTATCTAACAAAGCATCCACTAAGTTACTGTCGCCACCACCAATATCAATAATGTTGGCGGTTTTAGAAAGTTCCAAACTTTCTATATGATTCATTGCTGTTTTCGGATATTCTTGTGTCCAACTAACTTCATTTGGATTTTTAGTAGCAAAAACATTTTCCCAATGTGATTTAGTATTTTCCATATTGTACTGTTTTACAAAATTTACTTCTGTTAAACCATTTATTAATCATTATTACTGGTATCATTTTAAATACTTTTGATATGCTTGACCTATCTTTCTTTGGGTAAAGATTGTAAATATTTAGCTGTTTTGTTGAAATTTTAGTTTTTAATTTGATTTTTTGTAACTCCAAACTGCCATACCATTTACAAATACTGCAAATCCGGAAACGATCAAAAGGTTGTTTAATACTTCGGCAAAGCCAGATCCTTTTAGAAGAACCATTCTTATGAACTCTACGAAATATCGAATAGGATTTAATAAGGTTAGATTTTGAGCCCATTTGGGCATGCTTTCGATAGGTGTAAATAAACCACTCATTAAAATAAAGATAACCATAAAAAACCAAGCTATAAACATGGCTTGCTGTTGGGTTTCAGTATGATTGGATATGTACAATCCGAAACCTAAAATTAATAGCAAATACACTGATGTGAAGCCATAAACAAGAAAAATATTACCTAACATGGGAACATTAAAAACGACTTTAGCTATTACTAAACCTACTGTCAAAATCACTAATCCAAGTACCCAAAACGGAAATAATTTCCCAATAATAAACTGATATTTTTTTATTGGAGTAACATTGATTTGCTCTAATGTACCTAGTTCTTTTTCTCTAACAATATTCATTGATGAAAGAAATAAAGTAAGCATAGTAACCAATAGCACCAAAATACCAGGAACCATAAAAGTCTTATAATTTAAGGTATTGTTGTACCAAAAAGAGGGAATAACCATTATATTATTTGTTATTTCTTTGCTTTCGGAGAAATATTTAGACTGCATTTGAATGTTTTGATTGTATGTATTTATAATTTGAGTTACATAAACATTTTCAACACCTGCTGTTGCTGCATCAATGGCATTAATACTTACTGAAACACTTGCTTTTTGTTTTTTTTGAAGGTCACGATTGAAGTGAATAGGAATATTTACAATAATGTCGGTTTTTCCTTTTTGCATCTCTTCGACGGCTTCCTTTTCAGAAAAATGTGCGTCGGTAACTTTAAAATAGGTTGATGCTTTAAAAGCATTTATTAAATCTCTTGAATCACGACTTTGGTCCTTGTCGACAAAGGTTATTGCAATGTTTTTAACGTCGAATGTAGCTGCATTTGACAAAATTAATAATTGTAAAATTGGTAGTATAAATATCAGTTGGAGCATACTTTTATCTCTAAAAATTTGCTTGAATTCTTTTTGTATGATGAATAGTATTGTTTTCATAATTTATTTTTCTAACCCTGTGCTGGTTTAAAACCTTCACAGGGATGATACTCTTATTCTAATCTAATTTTGTATTTTTTAATACTCACTGCTATAAAAAACACAGTCATTCCAATTAATATTAGCGTTTCTTTCCATATGTATTGAATTCCGACTCCTTTTAGCATAATGGCTTTTACAATAATGATAAACCATTTTGCAGGTATGATGTTGCTGATAATTTGCATCGGTAAAGGCATACTATTGATGGGAAAGATAAACCCTGAAAGAATGATTACAGGCAGCATTAAACCCATTAAGGATAACATCATTGCAGTTTGTTGCGAATTAGAAATGGTAGAAATTAATATCCCTAACGAAAGCGCTGAAATGATAAATAAAATACTTTCAAATGCCAATAAAAATATACTGCCGTTGATTGGCATTTTGAAAACAAAATAACCTAATCCTACAATTACAATGGCGTTGATAATGGAAAGAAAAATGTATGGGAATACTTTGCCAATAATTACCTGAAATGGTTTTAAAGGAGAAACTAAGAGGATTTCCATGGTTCCTAATTCTTTTTCTCGCGTAATAGAAATAGAGGTCATCATTGCCGAAACAAGCATCAAAATAACGGTCATCACACCTGGAACAAAATTAAAAACGCTTTTAAGTTCCGGATTATATAACATTCTCGATTGCACTACAACCTTTACTTGATTGGTATCAGGTTGTTTTTTTTGCGCTTGATAATTTTGAATAATCGCTGAAGTATAATTTGCTATGGTGTTGGCAACATTAGGTTCGGTTGCATCGGTAATTGCTTGTATAAATGTTACTTTTTTTGTTTCAAGGTTTTTACTGAAATTCGGTTCAAAAATAAGAACTGCCTTGATTTTCCCTTTTTTAAATTCTGAAGCTATGTCACGCTCTTTTTCAATTTGATTTTCGACATTAAAATAGGGTGATGCTTTTATTTTGTATATTATTTTTTGTGTTTCTATATCATTTGATTGGTCTAGAATAGCAATATCAACATTGTTAATTTCATTTGTTATAGCAAAACCAAACAGTAAAATTTGGGCAATTGGCATACCAAATAGAATAAACAAGGAGCGTTTATCTCTGAAAATATGGTAGAACTCTTTTCTTACAAATCCGATAAATCTTTTCATTTTTTTTGTTTCAAGTTTCTATTTGCTGCGTGTTGCGGTGATTTATATGGCTTTTAAATACTATTCGATATTCCTTGCTAATTTTAAAAACACATCATTCATAGCCTCTACATTGAATTGTTTTTTTAAATTTTTTGGTGTATCAAGCGCTTCGATTGTACCGTCAACCATAATTGAAACTCGGTCACAATACTCTGCTTCATCCATGTAATGTGTAGTTACAAAAATGGTAGTTCCTTTATAAGCTTGTGTATAAATCATTTCCCAAAATTGTCTCCGGGTTATTGGATCAACACCACCTGTTGGCTCGTCTAAAAAAACAATTTTTGGCTCGTGCAGCAAGGCAACAGAAAACGATAACTTTTGTTTCCAACCCAATGGCAACGAGCCTACTAAATTATTTGCTACTTCTTGAAGTTCTAATTCTTCGACTAATTGGGTGATTTTTTGTTTGATTTGTGATCTTGATAATCCATAAATTCCACCAAAAAAAGTGATATTTTCTTTGATGGTTAAATCATCATACATGGAGAATTTTTGGCTCATATAACCGATACTTTTTTTCACCATATTGGTTTGTGTATGCACATCAAAACCAGCTACATTAGCTTCACCCGAAGTGGGATTTGAAATACCAATTAACATTTTCATTGCTGTTGTTTTTCCTGCTCCATTGGCTCCTAAGAAACCGAAAATCTCTCCTTTATAGACATCAAACGAAATCCCTTTTACAGCGGTGAAGTTGCCAAATTTTTTGGTTAGGTTTTTTACAGTTATTATTTTTTCTTTTTCCATAATTATTTGCCAAGAAGACACAAAGTCACAAAGTTTTTTATTTAACTCAAATCTCCAAGGTTTTGAAAACCCTTGAGATTTGTAATCTGAAATCGATTTACAAATCCATGAAAACATCTTCAATCGTTATTGTTGCAGGCTTAATAATTATATCCGTGTGATTTTTATTTTTTAAATAGGTTTGTAAATCGGTTGGATTAAAAGTTGCTAATTTATCTATGTAATGCACAAACTCTCCAAAAGCATACACACTGTATTGATTGGGATAATTTTTTAAATCGTGTATCAATCCGTGCGTATTTTTTGCCTGTACATCATAAATTACTTTTTCGTAATTGTTAATGATGTTTTCTGGAGAATCAATTTTTAAGATTTTTCCTTTTTGTATTAATGCAATTCTATCGCAAAGTGAAGCTTCATCCATGTAAGGAGTTGAAACCAATATGGTAATGCCTTTTTTTTGCAATCGTTTTAGCATAATCCAAAATTCTTTTCTTGAAACGGGATCAACTCCGGTGGTTGGTTCGTCTAGAAATAATACTTTTGGAGCATGAATTAATGCGCAACATAACGCTAATTTTTGTTTCATTCCGCCTGAGAGTGCACCTGCCCTTCTGTCTTTGAATGGTTGAATTTGAATGTATATATCCTTTATTAAATCATAATTTTCCTCAATTGTAGTTCCGAAGATAGTGGCGAAAAAATGTAAGTTTTCTTCAACTGTTAAATCTTGGTATAGCGAGAATTTACCAGGCATATAGCCAACCGCGTTTCTGATTTCTTTGAGTTGTTTGATTACGTCAAAACCTGCTACCACTGCACTTCCTTCATTAGCTACTAAAAGCGTAGTTAGTATTCTGAAAATAGTTGTTTTTCCGGCACCATCTGGACCAATTAATCCAAATAATTCTCCGTCATTAACATTAAAAGAAATGTTTTCTACTGCTTTTATTTTTTTATAAGATTTTGATATGTTGTTTACAGCAATACCCATTATTTCATCAATAAGAAATTACTTTCTTCAATGGCTTTTACAGCATGTTTTACATTTTCTTCAATCATGACATAAGTGCCTGAATTGAGATTAACTACTATTCCATTTTCATCTGTAAAAACAGCATTTCCTGAAATGCAAACCAGCAATGCAGGTATTTTTGAAAGGTGTTCTTTGAGTGTTTCTCCTTTTGCTATTTGCAATGAAATAACTTTAGCGTCTTTGGGTTCAAATAACAATTGCGTTTGAACAGGTTTATTTTCGGTGTGCAAGTTTTTTAAAATCATTGGAAATATTGATTAAATGTTAGGAATGAATGTTTCATTTCTGTATATTGATTTGCTGATTTATCTTTTGAAAATGCATCAACTAATTCTATAAAAGGCACTAACCATTTGTGAAGTTCATCGTGCGCTTTTCCTTTCATCGTGCAATTGGAAGTAAGTAATTCAATATTTGCCTTTAATTTTTGGGCTAATAATGAATAATTTGCGCCGTTTTCTTTATCGAATTTGATTACATCTTTCTCCATATTACGAATGTGTCGCATCATATTATCGTCCACTTTCCACTTTTCACCATCGTTTAATTGAATGGCTTCGTTCTCGGAATGTTGGTGTTCTACAGTATTCATTTCAGTTGTTTTTTCTTCTTTCGATTTCGTGTTACAGGAGAAAAGAACTAGTCCAAAGGCAAAAAGGACAATTTTTAATTTTAGCATCATTTTTCTTTTTAAATTTATTATTTAATCCACATTTCGGCAGGCATTCCGATTTTTAGACTGCCATCATTTTTTACTTTCACTTTTACGGCATAAACAAGATTTACACGTTCTTCTTTGGTTTGAATAATTTTCGGAGTAAACTCTGCAGAAGATGCAATCCACGAAATGGTTCCTTTATATGATTTCATGTCTTGATCACCATCAATTTTAACGGTTACATTTTGTCCTACTTTTATTTTTGACAACTGTTTTTCGCTTACATATATTCTCAAAGTCATTTCTGAAATGTCGGCAATTTTGTAAAGTGGTTTTCCAAATGCTGTTATTTCGCCAGGCTCAGCATACTTGGTCAAAACAGTTCCATTAATGGGATTAATGATTTTACTTTTTGCTATTTGGTCATTGATTTTAGCAATTTGAACATCTATCGATTTCAAGTCATTTAAAATGGGTGCATTTTGAGTCCCGACACTTTTTATTTGCGCTTCGATGACTTTTACTTTTCCATCAATTTCATCTACTTGGCGTTTGGTTGCGGCATTTTCTGCATACATATTACGTATTCTATTTCTCTCTAAATTGGTCGTTTTTAGTTGCTCTTGCAAGACACTTTTTTGCGATATTACATTTGCAGATTTAGACGAAGTAGTGGTTTTAGACGCAATTAATTGTTGTTTGGCAAAATGCAATTGTAACGTGTCTACCAATCCTACTTGTGATTGAGATTTTAATTCATTGCCTTCCTCTACTTTTAAGAACTCAATTTTTCCACTAGCTTCAGAGGAAATTGTTATTTCTGTTGCTTCAAAATTTCCATAACCATCGGCTTTATCGCTATTTTTGTTACAAGAAATTAATCCTATTGTTGCTAGAATTATGATACTTATTTTTTTCATTTTTTAAAATTTTTCTGATACTTTTTTATTTTCCTTTGATTATTTCGTAATTTGATTTAGTGGCAGCCAGTTGAACTTCATGCGTTTTCAAAATGTTTTTTGCTTCAAATAAATTGGTTAACTCTACCAGATATTCTGAAGCTGTTATCACGCCATTTTTCAATTGAGCATCTGAGGATTTAATAATTTTTTCACGTATTTGAATTATTTCGCCATCAGAAAGTAAAAGTTGTTCCATTTTTTTGATTTCATAATCTTGCTCTTCTAATTGCATTTTGTTGTTCAATTCAAATGTTTCTTTATCAGATGTCACTATTTCTTTTGAAATATCCAATGCTTTTTTGTCTGTTTTATTTTTACCCCAATCAAAAACATTCCAATTGGCTTTTAAGCCCACTACATAGAAAGTTTGAAAAGAATTGTCTAACATATTTAGCCCCGGATTACCATAACCTGCTTGCCCAAAAGCATTTATTTTTGGAAGATTAGACTTGGAAATTAGACCTTTAGAAAACTCTATTTGTTGATTTTGCAAATCATAAAAAGCAATTTCAGGTCTTGATACATTAGTATTAAATGCTTTTGTTTCTGGTTGTACTAAAATTGTTTCCGAATCAATTTTTGCAAAAGTTAATTCAGAAAGGTTATTTAGTAATTTGATTTTTTCAAATTTAATTTCCGTTAACTGCTGATTAATTTTAATGATTTCAGCCTCCAAAATCTGTTCTGAGGCGGGAAGAATAGCACCAAATTTTACTGCTGATTGTACTTCTTTAACTTTAGAACCTAGTAACTCCTTTTTAGCCGACAATAATGCGGTCTTTTCCTGAAGTAATAAAATTGAGAAATAGTATTGATTGATTCGACTTTTCAATTGATATAAATTAATCTCAACTTGTTGTTGTTGTGTTTTGGTTTGTGCCTCTTTTAATTTAGCATTTGCATCAATTACACCTCCATTATAAATTAATTGATTTACATCTAAAGTTGCCCTGTATTGGTCTTTATTTAAAGGCTGAACTCCTGGTAATGCTGCAGGAAATCCTATTACTTCGGATTGATAAGTTGCTTGAGCGTTTACGTCAATTCTTGGTAATTTTCCTTTACTTAATGCTTCAATTTCATAGTTAGCTTTTTGTTTTAATAATCCTGATTGTTTTGATAAAGGATAATTTTTAGTAACCAAAGTGTAGCAATCTTCCAGGGTTAAAGTTTGTTGTGCATTTGAATTTATTGATAAAAGAAACAGCAATAATATGACTAACTTAGTTTTCATATGCTTAATTTTTTTAAAGTGGTAATATCTGTTATCGCCTTTTTAATTAAATGTGTTTGCTTACGTAAATGGTTTGTATGAGGCGCTTTCATAATTTATATTTTTATGGAATTAATGATAAACTCTGCCACTTCAGTTTTTCTATTTTCTAATATTTTATTGTAGCTTTCTTTATCCACATTAACAAGAGCCATTAAAAGGGGCTCTCCGATAAATGGAAAAATATTTAAAGAGATTATATTGATAAATAATTGTTCTGCTTCAATTGGTTTAATAACTCCTTGTTTTATGGCGTCAGTTACTTGAAGTTTAAATTTATCAATTGAAGGAAAATTTTTTTCTGATCGCAGTTTTAGTATAAACTCTGGGTTTTTATTTAATTCTTGAATCACAAAATTTGGCAGGTAGGGATGTTTGATTACAAACGAAACATAATTTTCAGTGAATTTTCGTATTTTTTCAAATAAATCGCTATCATCATTCAATACTTTATTTAATTGAGGCGCTAACAACGAAAACGCACTTTTAAAAACTGCTTCAAATAGAAGTTGTTTGCTTCTATAATAATAATGTAATAAAGCTTTGTTGATTTTAGCTTTATCTGCTATTTCTTGCATTCTTGCGCCAGCCATCCCTTTTTGATGAAAAATTTCTTTAGCAGCAATTAATATTTCAGTTTCTGTGTTTTCTGTTTTTATTTTATCCATACTGTTTAATTGTTTAGTTTAACCATTCGGTTAACAAATCTACAAAAAAAATGGACTTGACTATGAAATGCTTTCATTTTTTATTTTTTGTATAAATTGTCTTGTATTGTTCATATCGTATAAGCTCTAAGACCTTTCATAATAGCACTAATTGCTTTATCGTTCGCTATGCTCGGGTTAGATTGGCGCTATTGGCTCTTGGAGCGTTGGCATTGGATGGCAGACTTATTCCTGAACCAAATTCAATCATTGCATTTTCGAAATTGCAAACATAAACTCCCAAATTGACTAGCCGTAATTTCTATTTCAAGGGATTATATTTATAATTTCGGAAAATTTTAATGTCATGATGGAGCGTCATTTTGAAAATAAATTTGCCTATTTCCGAATCAGTAATCAGATTGTATTTCTAGAAATAAAGGACGATGTTGTTTTGGATTTGGATGTAGCGGCAACAATTACATCAGATCGAATGCAATTTCAAAATGACAAAAGTTATCCGGTGCTTTTCGATATCAATGGCTTGTCGGATACTGATAAATCAGGTCGGGATTATATGGCGCATTATGGATGGTTTCTTACTACACGCGTTGGCATAGTGGCCAAAACTTTTAAGGGATTGACCATTGCTAAATTTTATCTCTTGTTGGGTAAGCCGACAATTGCTACTAAGATATTCAGCGACGAAAACATTGCCCATAGATTCTTGCAGAGCCGTACCGAATAAAATACTAAAACTAAAAAACCTTGGAACAAGAAAAAAACAGCAAACGCATTGAAAGTATTTATCAAATGCTGTTTGAAATGGCTGCGGGAAATTTCAATTTCAGGATTGAAAAAACAGGCTCTGATGATGAACTTGAAGGTTTAATTGTTTTGGTCAATATGGTTGCTGAAGAACTGCGTGCCAATGTGTTCCATAATGGGTATGTCAATTCACATTTTACCTTTCAGTATCTTATACAGAATACCTTTATCTTGAATCAAGAATTTATCATCAAGAGCTATAATCCTGATCTGGGCAATAGCTTTGGATTTTCGCCCGATGAAATTTTCGATAGGAACTTCTCAGAATTTTTGTCCCTGGAATCACTTAATGTTTGGAATCTCATACGCGGCCTGATCATTTCAGATGTTTATTATCATAAGACTTTTCAATTCGCTTTCAAAGCAAAAGGCGGTTTATTGATTCCTGCATTCTGCACTGTAACCCGTTTGCTCCACAGCAGTAAAATACTCATTAGTTCAGTGACCATTGTTTTGCAGGATCACCTTACTGCAAATCCTGTATTGCTCAATGCTAATAACCAATCGCAGCCACCAAAAAGTTATGATGCCAAACTGATCCAGCAACTTTACGATTATATCCTTGAAAATCTTGATTCGCCGTTGCCTACGGTTAAAGAACTGTCTGCTAAATTTGCCACCAATGAGCATAAACTTAAAGATGGGTTCAGGCATTTCTTTAAAACAAGCATTTACCAGTTTTACAATGATGAACGATTGAAACGCGCGCATTTGCTGATTCAGCAGACCAATATCCCTTTGAAAACTATTGGCTACATGACCGGGTTTAATATTTATACCAACTTTTCAAAGGCTTTCAAGAAGCGATTCACTTATGCCCCGAACGTGTTGCAACGCAATAATGCGGATGGACACATTACTGCCGAGACACTGAAATATAGAAAGCATAGCCGTTCGGCGTTATTGACAATCTAAGTTCCCGAATTGGCAACCCCATTGAGATATTATTGC
>ERZ795056.3508-NODE-3508-length-16795-cov-5.151016_pt1 | contig 16795 bp, 13 predicted proteins | sample MGYA00375140_ERZ795056 | MGnify/ENA primary metagenome ERZ795056 (study PRJEB30185, sample SAMN05720227) | activated sludge metagenome | isolation source: Anaerobic digester | place: USA | collected 2015-03-09 ... | reverse complement strand
CCCTGGCCGGTGTTGGCGATCCACAGGTAGCTGAAGTCGAAGCCGCCCATGCCGCCCTCGCAGGGGTCGATCGGCTCGGTGGTGTTGCCCGTGCTCGTGCCCGGGGCGGTGGTGACGGGCTCGCCGGTGGTGCCGGTCGTGGTGGTGCTCGTGCTGGTGACCGGGTCGGTCGTCGGCGTGACGGTGGTGTCGCCCTGCGTGTTGCTCACCGAGCCCGAGCCCTGGCTGGTGGTCGGTGTCGCGGTCTCGCCCTCGCTGCCGACGCTCGAGGCGCTGGACGAGCCCATCGTCGCGGTGCCGGTCTGGCCGCCCGTGCTCGCCGCGCGGCCGTCGTCGCCGCAAGCCGCCGCGGCGCTGGCCGCCATCGCACCGATCAGGATCATCCGCCCGCGCTTCGCCGTATGCATGCGGCGACGCTACCACAGCGGCGCGGCGACTTCGCGCGAAGGCTGCGCGGTTGCACGTGGGGTCGGCCGCGCTGGCGCTTTCGCGCCCCGCGGATGGGGGCCCCGGTCGCGCGTCGCTCAGGGCACGAAGTTTTCGGCCTTGTTCTCGATCCAGCCACGCAGGCCGACCGGGCTCAGCAAGGGACAATTGCTGACTTTGAGCTCGACGAAGACCCACCCCGACTCGGTGAAGTAGACGGCCTTCACCTGGTCGCCCGCGTGCACGTATTGCATCGGGGCCGAGCCCGGCGCGGCGTGCATCGTCAGCGACGGCACGGCGATCGTGCGCAGAAAGTTGAAAGGCAGGCCGCTGCACTCGCCAGACTTGTCGGGGTCCTTCGGGTCGATCGGGTTGGCCGCCACGCAGGTGTTCACGCCGTCGCAGGTCATCGCCTTGCAGCCATCATAGGGGTTGTTCGCGACCTGCCAGGCCGAGTTCGTCGGGCCGTCGGCGCAGGCTCCACCGTCGTAACCGACGAACTCGAGCGCCTCGGCCGGCACCCAGCCGCTCACGCCCGAGCCGCGTGCATAACCAAAGACGTATCCGGCGAGGGGGTCGCGCAGCGGCGGGTTGTCGCTGCAGTGGGGGTTGCGCGTCGACTGGGCGGCGAAGCCCTGCCCGGGCGCGAGCCCCTGGAGGGGCCGGTCCTCGCAGCTCAGCAGCGTCGTGTTGACGCCCTGCTTGATGCGAAACGGATAATAACCGACGTTGACGGCGGCGCTGGTGAAGGCGCCGCTGAGGTTGCCACATTTGTAGCCGTCGCTGCCCTCGTCGCCGATGCACACGGGGTCCGGTAGGCCGCCGGGCGGATAGGGGAGCGGGCAATTCCCGCAATCGTCGCTGCAGCTCAGGCAATCTTCGCCGGCCTCGCAGAGGGCGTCGCCGCAGACGGGCTGGTTCGGGTCGATGGTGGTGCCGATATCGATGGTGGTTGCGTCGGTGGTCGTGACACCGGTGGTCGTGACATCGGTGGTGGTGCTGGTCGTGCTGGTCGTCGGACTGCCGGTATCGGCGGGTCCGGTGCTGCTCGTGCCCGCGGTGGTGGCGCTGGTGGTGGTGCTGGTCGTGGTCGCCGGGATGGCCTCGAGCGGGCCGGCGTCGCTGAAGCAGGCGGCGAGGGCGGTGAGGGCCACGAGCAGGATCCGGCGCATGCTGGATCCGTACACCGACGCGGCGGCCGGGGGTAGATGCGGATGTCATCGGCGCGATTTTTTACCTGGTCCACTGCCAGTGGCTGCGCCGGCGGTCGGTGATGCGGTACAGTCGGGTGATGGAGCATTTGGCCGCGCTGTTCGAGTGGCTGCTGGATGGCGCGCCGGGGGCCACGACGGCGCCGCAGGTCGTCGAGCGCCTGGCGATCGAGGCGCGGGCCAGCGGGATCCCCGTCGATCGCGTCGCGGTGTTCGTGACCACCCTGCATCCGAACATCCTCGGTCGCGCGTTCTACTGGCGGCCGGACGCGCCGGTCCGCATGGCCGAGCTGACGGCCGAGGCGCATCGCTCCGAGGCATTGCGCAACAGCCCGGTCGCCGAGGTGTGGCGCACGGGGATCGAGCTGCGTCGGCGTTTGCAGGGCCTCGTGCCGTCGGATTATGCGACCCTGCACGAGCTGGCGGCGGAGCGGTTCACGGACTTCGTCTGCATGCCGATCCGGTTCACGAACGGCCAGGTCCACGCGATCTCGTTCACCACGATGCACGCGGAGGGCTTCGACGAGGCGCAGCTGGAGGCGCTGCGCCGGCTGGTTCGCCCGCTCGCGCGCGTGACCGAGATCTTCGCGCTGCGCCGGGTGGCGACCAATTTGCTCGACACCTACGTGGGGCGCCACGCCGGCGAGCGCATCCTCGCCGGTAACATCATGCGTGGCGACATCGAGACGATCCGCGCGGTCGTGTGGTTCTCGGACCTGCGCGGCTTCACCCGGATCGCCGAGCAGCAGAGCCCGCGTGAGACCATCGACATGCTCAACGAGCTGTTCGAGTGCCAGGTTCCGGCGATCGAGGCGAAGGGCGGCGAGGTGCTGAAGTTCATCGGCGACGGCCTGCTGGCGATCTTCCCGATCGCCGACGAGGCCGCGACGGCGACGCATTGCAGCGCGGCGCTCGACGCCGTCGACGCCGCATTCGCGGCCCTGGCCCGGCGCAACGCCGCGGCGAGTCTGCAGATAGGGTTCGGCGTGGGGCTGCACGTCGGCGAGGTCGCCTATGGCAACATCGGCGGGGCCTCACGCCTCGACTTCACGGCGATCGGCTCGGCCATCAACCTCACCGCGCGCCTCGAGGGCCTCACGGCCCCGCTCGGCCGCTCGCTCGTGGTCTCCGAGGCCTTCGCCGGATATGTATCGAGTTCGGGGCGGGTCGAGGAGATCGGCGCATTCACGCTGAAGGGCGTGATGGAGCCGCAGCGCGTGTTCGGGGCGGTGGATCAGGGCGACGGCGCGCGGCCATCCTCGCGTTCGCAGGCATGGTAGCCGTCGGCAGCCTCGGCGCTGTCCTCGACCAGATAGGTCTGGCGCTGATCGGGGGAGAGGCATTCGGCGGTGGCGTCGCGGAGTGCCTGCTTGAGGAGGTCGATGTCGGAGAGCCCGGGACGGTCGAGGACGAGAGCGCCCGGACGATCGATGTTCCAGACCGCGGCGGGGTGCTCGCGGGAAGTGGTGAGGATGCGCTGACCGTCGGGGCTCCACGACGCGGAGGCGATGGAACGCTCGGGGCCGCCGAGCACGAAGGGAGCGCCCGCGCCGTCGGCGTTCCAGATGGTCGCCGCGCCGTCCTCGGACGCGGTGACGATGCGCCGGCCGTCGGGGCTCCACGCGGCCGAGAAGTTCGTGCTCACGCGGTTGTTTTTGTCGTCATCGAGGATCACGGGCGAGCCCTGGCCATCGCTGCTCCAGACCCGGGCCGTATTGTCGAGGGAAGCGGTGAGGATGTGCAGGCCGTCGGGGCTCCACGCGGCGGAGACGACCCCCTCGATATCGCCCTCGAGGGTGATGAGTGAGGCCGGGCCCTCGGCGCTCCAGATCCTGGCGGTGTTGTCCGCGGAGGTGGTGAGGATGCGCAGGCCGTCGGGGCTCCATGCCGCAGATTGAATCGCGCCCGCGTGGCCCCTGAGGACCTGGGGAGCGCCCGATCCGTCGCCATTCCAGACCCTGGCCGTCTTGTCGCGGGAGGCGGTGATGATGCGTCGGCCGTCGGGGCTCCACGCGGCGGAGGTGACGACATTCAGGTGGCCCTCGAGGATGAGGGGAGCGCCCGCGCCATCGATGTTCCAGACCCTGGCCGTATTGTCGCGGGAGGTGGTGACGACGCGACGACCGTCGGGGCTCCATGCGGCGGAGACGATGAATCCCTCGTGACCCTCGAGGACCAGGGCTTCGCCCCAGCCGTCGACGCTGCGGATCGTGGCCATATTGTCGTGGGAAGCGGTGAGGATGCGGGTGCCGTCGGGGCTCCAGGCGGCGAGGCGGACCGACCGCTCGGGGCCGATGCGGACGAAGGGGGTGCCCGAACAATAGGCGTTCCAGACCGTGGCCGTATCCTCGTAGGAGATGGTGAGGATGCGTTTGCCGTCGGGGCTCCAGGCGGAGGAGCGGACGCCGTCCTGGTCGAGGGCTTGCTCGGGGCCCAGCGTGAGCTCGGGAAATGGGCGCGAGAGGATCGACAGGGCCAGCTCACGCCATCCGCGGAGGTTCTCGGGCTGCGCCACCTCGGCCGCCACCATCGCCGCGAGGCCGGGCTCGCCGGTGGCCAGGAGCTCCCTGGCGCCGGCCATCATCGTGGCTGTGCGAGCCGCATCCCGCTGTTCGATCGCGGCGGTGGCGGCCGTCCGGGCCGCGAGCTCGGCGCGCTGGGCCGCGAGCGTGGCCTGCTCGCTCGCGGCCGTGGCCTCGCGGGCCGCGTCGCGCTGCGCGACCGCCTCGGAACGCGCCGACCAAACCACCACCCCCATTGCCGCCACGTAGAGCGCCGCGCAGGCGGCCACGACCGTGAGCCCGAGCAGGCGCCGCCGCGCCGCCACTTCCCTGGCCCGCTGCGCGTGGGACTCGGCCAGGAACTCGCGCTCGCCCTCGGTGGTCAGGGCGGTATTCTCACGGGCCCACCGGGTCGCCTCGGGCAGCGCGTCGGCGCCGAGCAACAACCCGCGATTGCGTCGTGCGTTCTCCCAGATCCGGGCCTGGATCTGCAGCGGGTGCAGGTGCGTCTGCTCCCACCGGTGATTGTCCGCCTGCACGGGCTCGATCAAGCGATCGTGGCTCAGCTCGAACCAGGTCCCGCCGGCCCGCTGCTCGCTGCGCACGAGGTAACTATCGAGCAATTGCAGGATGATGCGGTTGTCGAGCCCCGCGCTGCGCCCGGCCTCCTGCCGCACCTGCGCGCGGATGCCCGCGACGATGAGCTTTTGGCCGACCCACTCTCGCACGCTGCGCTCGACCATGCGATCGCCACCGGCGACGTTTCGTACGGCATCTGCATAGTAATTATCGAGCGAGGTCGACACCTCGCCGTACTTTGCGATGTCGGCGATACCGATGCTGCGATCGCTCGCGGGCATGGCGGCCCATATCCGGCGACAGGCCACCTGCAGCTGGACCGGCTCGACGTGCAGACCCGGCTCGATCGCGAAGCTGCCGTCGGGCTGCTGCACCTTCACCGCGGATAAGTCGCGGACCAGCTGATCGACCGCGGGGAAGCTGCGTCCGCCTTCTGCGGCCAGCTTGACCGCCACCTCCGCGGCGCCCTGCAGGTCCAGCAAGTCGAGGCGAAAGCTGTTGGCCATCATCGTCGGGATCAGGTCGCGATACGGCGCCAGCGCGCCCAGATAGTCCTCGCGGAGGATAAACAGCGCCCAGTATTTGCCGGTGTCCAGGGCCCGGCCGAGCGCGGCGAAGAAGGCCTGTTTGGCCGCGGTCTCGCGCGGCGCGACGGTCAGGACCTCCTCGAACTGATCGAAGAGCAGCACCACCGGACGGTCCGCTCGACTCTTGCGCCGGGGCCGACACTCGAGATAGTCGAGGAAGTCGAGCCTGGCCAGCGCGGCGGGGCTCTGGCGGCGGTCGGCGGGCAGCTCGTCCTCGAGGCTGAGCATCGCGCTGAGCGCGTAACGGTTCGACGGCTGGATCACTCCCAGGTCCGCGGGATCGAGGTTGACGCGGATCGGCTTCCAGACGTCGTACCCGGCCGATCGCAGCCGCGGGATCAGCCCCGCGAGCACCAGCGAGCTCTTGCCCGCGCCCGACGGCGAGTGCAGCACGACGATGCGCCGCGCCTGCAGCTGATTGTACAGCTCACGCACCTCGAACTCGCGGCCATGCAGCGGCTCACCCTGCTGAATGGGGCGCGGACCCACGAAGGGGTTGTGGTCCGCGATCCGGCCGGTCAGCGACGTCCCGGGCTCCACTCGTCGTCCTCTTCCTCGACCGGGGTTTCAGCGGCGGCGAGGTCGCCGGCGGCGGCCAGCTCGTCGCGCAGGGCGCACAGGAACTCCTCGGCGCTGCCCCAGAAGACGTTGATATTGGCCGCCTTGCCGAGGTACTCGGCGAGATAGGCCCTGGCGCCCTCGACGTCGGCCATCGTCTGCATGTCGGGGTCGAGCTGGACCGCCACGTGGTTATAGTCGCGCAGCTTCTCGCGGCCCGGCAGGCTCATCATCAAGCGGAACAATACACGAAAGTGCCAGTCGGTCAGGCGGAAGCCCAAAAACAGCAGGGAGTTGTCGACCAGCGCGCTCTCGACCTCCGAGGGGATCAGTCTGGCGGCATTGGCGGTCAGCAGATAATCGAAGTAATCGCTCTCGGTCAGCACGAGGCCGTCGTCGGCCTGGGACCCGAAGGCGCCGAACACGTGATAAACGAGCGGCGCTGTCGCGGTCGGCACCTTGACCCCGAGCTCGGCGGCGCTCAGCGGCTTTTGCTGGTAGCGCCACGGCGTGCGGACCTGCTGGGGCGTCCGGGCGTGGGCCTCGAGCGCCGATTCGAGCAGCGGGTCGAAGTTGGTGGTCACATAAACCGACGCGCCGAGCTCGGCCAGGATCCGGTGGGGCTCGTTCGCATGCTCGCGCAGATGCGCGCCCACGAGCCCCAGGAGCGCGCCGAGGCTGGGCTGCTTGGTCGCAGGCGGGATCTCGCCGGGCGGCAGCCAGTCGCGGTGTTGTTCGATCAGGTCGTGCAGCAGCTGATCCTGGTAGGCCTGGACCACGTTGAAGCGTGACGCCCTGACGCCCATGTATTCGGTCACGCGCGGGAGGTCGTCCCACTCGTGCACCGCCATCGGATAGTGATTCGCGCCCGCCAGCCGCCTCGCGGTCTCGTGCGAGGACCCGTGCGCCGCCTCGAGCAGGCGCGGGCCGACGATCGGCACCACCTTGCCGCGGGCGACCGGCGCGAGCAGTGAGCGCCACACGTCCCTGTCCTTGCCGCCGTGAAAGCCCTGCGTGTACCACAGGCAACCGGTGGCCAGGCGCGAGTAGAGGGCCGGCATCCAGGCGTCGCTGCGCTCGCGCACCTTGCCGCGGGCGACCGCGAGGGCGCGGTCGATCTGGCCGTCGCGCAGCAGCTCGCTGAAGAATGTCGGCATCATCGTCGCCATGGTCTGCGTCGTGATGAAGCCCTGCATCGCCAGCACGCCGGGGACGCCGGCGTCGGCGAGGCGGCCCGCGAGCGTGGCATGCACGGTGCTGCGCTCCCTGGTGGGCAGCTGTTGGCCATCACCGGCGCTTTGACACGAGGCGAGCACGACCAGGCGCGGGCCCTTCTGCAGCTCGCCGATGCGGGTGGCCAGCGCCTCACCGGGCACCGATCTGGCCGCGCCCGCGTCGTCTTGCAGGATCAGCGCCGAGACCCCCGTGCTGTGCTGGAACACGCCGTGGCTGACGAGGTAGAGGATATCGACGCCGCGGCGCAGCTCGTCGATCAGCCGATCGAGCGTGAGGGGCGAGCCCGGAGCGCCGAGCGTGCGGACCAGGATCCCGCCGAGCGCCGCGCGCACGCGACCGACCTCGCCCTCGAAGTCGACCGGCGCCAGCCCGAGGCGCAGCAACGCGGCGGGCGTGGGCGCCGAGACGGCGATCAGCGCGGTGAGCTCGGCGCGGGCCCGCAGCTTCACGGGCCGCCGGTCACGCGAGACCATGAACCGCGACAGCAGCACCCGCTCCGAGGTGCCGAGGGCCACGCCGGTCTGCGGATGCCGCAGCAGCTCCCAGCGCAGGCCGTGCAGCTCCTGGGCCGAGGGGTCGATGCACACCAGCACGCGCAAGAAGCTGTTTGCGGCCTGCGCGGCGGTCTCGATCTGGACGAAGCGCTGCGCGACCTCGGCGTCGGCGAACAGCTGCCTGGCCAGGGCCTTGCCGTACTCGGCGGGTCTCACCTCGAGCTGGAGCAGCGCCGTCGCATCGATGGCCGCACCGCCCCGCAGCGGGGCGACCTGGGCCTGACTGCGCGGGTCGCTGTGCGAGAGCTCGACCTGATAGCGCCAGGCGACGCGATGGATCGAGATGCGCAGCGTGAGGTAATGGGTGTCCATCGGACTGTCCACCAGCACCGCGGATCCGACCATGGATGCTCGGTCGCTGGCAAGTCCTGCACGCGAGTCGGTCGCGCCATATCGTCCACGACTCCGGTCAATGGGGTGATGACGCGGCCGCGCGTCCCGGGCCTGCAAAAGCGTCATGCTCGAAATCTGCGCACCGGTTCACAAGGAATGATCGAACATTCCTGCCGGGCTGCTGTGGACACTGGCGGCGCGATCGCAGCGCTCGGTGCGAGTGCCGGGGCGCGTCGTCAGCGAGATATGCGCCGCGGGACCGCGTGCATTCGACGGCGCGGGCGAGCCGCGGGCTGTCCTTTTGGACAGGTCTTCAGCGGCCGAGGGTGCGCAGGAGGGCGAGGGCGCGGCGGGGTTCGGCGGAGGTGGCCGCGAGCACGCCGCCCATCATCGCGCCGATGACCCCGACGGTGGCGACGTCGCTGCCGGCGAGGAACAGGCCGGGGATCGGCGAGCGCGGGCGCAGGTGGGGGTTGGCGAAGCGCTCGGGGGTGGGCTCGATGCCGTAGATCGAGCCGCGGGTCGGACGCACGAAGTGGTCGGTGGTCAGCGGGGTCGAGAGCTCGACGTGGTCGAGCAGGGGCGCGAGGGCGGGCATCTTTTCGAGGAACTGGGCGAGCAGGCTGGCCTGGAGCTTCTGCTTGAGCTCGTCGTAGTCGCCGCCGCGCTTGTGCCAGCGGCTGCCGAGCCAGCCGGCGAAGCGGTCCCAGGGCACGAAGGTGACGACCTCGCCGGTGTGCCGTTGCTCGGGGCCGGGGTCGTGCTTCGGGTCCTTGAGCGAGGGGAAGCTGCAGTACAGGACGGGCGCGTCGGGCACGCGGTCGCCGGCGATATCGTCGATGCGCCAGGCGTCGGTCTCGTGGTCCCAGGTGTTGTAGAACCAGCGATTGGCCGGACCTGCGCCGGCCTTGCGAATGTCGCCCTTGAATCCCATGTACAGGCAGACATGGGCCGGGGCGGGGCTGAGGCCGCGGATCGAGGCGACCCAGTCCTGGGTGGCATATTGCTGGGGCAGCAGGCGGTCGACGGTGGCGAGCGCACCGGCGGCGCTGACGATCCTTCGGGCGCGGATCTCCTCGCCGTCGCGCATGCGCACGCCGACCGCGACGCCGTTCTCGACCAGGATCTGGGCGACGTCGGCGGAGATGCGGGTATATCCGCCGGCGTCCTCGACGGTCTTCAATAATTGCAGCGCGATCTGCTGTGAGCCGCCGACCGGGTAATATCCGCCGTGCATGAAATGCTTGGTGACCAGGGCCTGGACCGCGAACGAGGCCCGGCTCGGCGGTGAGCCGTGGTACGCCCATTGCGCGGCCAGCACGGTCTTTAATTGCGCGTTGTCGGTCAGGCGGTCGAGCACGTCGCGCGTGCGCTCGGCGAAGGCCTGCTGGGCCGGACGCGCGAGCAGGCGCTCCGCGAGCTGTCCGCCGCGCGACGGCAACAGGCGCGCGAGGTAATAACGACGCATCGAGCCGGCGACCTCGCGCACACGATGCAGGTATCCGTCGATCGCGGTCGCCTCGTCGGGGAAGGCGTCGAGCAGGTTGTCGCGGAAGCGCTGCGCGGTGTCCGGGAAGTCGATGTGCAGGCCGCCGGGGAAGTCGAACTCGTCGTACACCGGGCCGAGCGAGGACCACTGCAGGCGGTCATCGGTGAGGTGGGTCAGCAGGCGGCCGGTCAGGCTGCGCTGGGTGACCTCGCCGACGGCGTGCACGCCGACGTCCCAGTGGTAACCGCCGGGGCGCTTGAAGCTGTGGGTGAAGCCGCCGGGCACGTAGTGCTGCTCGAGCACGAGCACGCGCTGGCCGAGCTTGGCGAGCAGCGCGGCGCAGGTCATGCCGCCCATGCCGGAGCCGATGACGATCGTGTCCCAGCCGCCGGGGCCAGGACGGTCGGCGGGGCTGCGGCGGCTCCACGGCTTGCTGGCGCTGGTCGTGCTCATGATGGCGGGAGGGTAGAGGAATTTCGGGCGGCGAGCACCGGGGAAGTGTGGGGTCGGCTTGTTTTTACGCGGGGTCCGGTCTAGCGTCCCGGGCATGAGCGCCGTGTTCGTGATCATCGAGGACGGGACCACGCGGACATTTTTTGGACGGTATATGGGGGAGATGTCGACGGCCGTGTTCGTCCGCGGGCCACGCTACGCGGCAGGCACGGCGAGCGACCTCGATGCGGTGGATCGGGTGCCGGACGCGGCGGCGGGGTTCTTGCTCGATTTTGCGACCCGATCGGCGCTGATCTTCGATACCTCGATCGTCTGGCACGCGGAGGAGGGCGACGAGGTCATCGTCGGGACCAGGCTTCGCGTCGATGCGCTCGCGCAGCTCGACCTTTATCCGGAGGAGCAGGCGGCGCTCGTCGATGTGCTGCGGGCCGGCACGAGCGAGGCGGCGTTTGTTGCGGCGCTTCGTGGGGCCGGGTTGAAGGATAACTATGGCGATTGGTCGATCGAATGGGTGGACAATGCGGCGGCACTGCGATTGCGGGTGGGAAACGCAGGGGCGAGGGGCTGATGCGCTTTGTGCGGATCGTGGTCGTGACGGGTGTGGTGGCGTGCTCGTCGTCGGGCCCGCCTGTTAAGGGCGTAGGGGAGCGGATCCTGGTCCCGGCGCTGCGATGCGCGCTCGATGTGCCCGTGGGGACCGAGGTCACGCTCGACGAGGACGGCGCGACCTTCACGACGCGGCCGGGGACTCGGGTGCCGCGCAGCTTCGACATATATGCGCGTTCCCCGGAGGGGGCGGGCGAGCTGCGGCAGGACCTCGCCGACGATGTGTCGATTGTTTACTCGGTGCATAAGTCGGACGGCGGGAGCGGCGGCGAGGAGGCGCGGCTGGTCGGCGCGCTGCGAGTCGGCGATCGCAGCTTTGCCGTGACCTGCCATGACCAGGCGGAGTGGCCCGGTGCGCCGGACCCTACCTGGTGCCTGGTGTGGCTGGCGACGGTTCGCGTCGACCGCTGAGTGGGACACGACGATCGAGATGAGTTTGACCGAGCGCGGGCGCGCGGGTAGCATGCGCCATGCTGCGCGGGCTACTCGGTATCGGTGGGTTCTTGACCGCTTGCCACGCCGGACCGGAGACTGCTGCGCAGCATGATCCACAGGCCTACGGTTACGTCGTGCTCGATACGACCGGGCTGAGCGAGGGGATCGTGCTCGGTCACCACGCGGCGACGGAGCGCCGTGCGCCGGATGTTTATGTGCAGCTCCGCGGGGACCCGGAGAAGCTCGCCACCTTGCGGGCGCTGCGATGGGAGGTCCTGTCGCCCAGCGCAAATGGGCGCTCCATGTTCATCGTCGGCACGCTGCTCGACGAGGTCCACCATACGCCCTCGGATCCGACGCGGGCGTCGAGTGAGGCATACCGCGAGTTCGTGCTCACCGACTGGTACTTGACGGCGCCGTTCTGGGCGGTGCAGCTGCCGTCAGGATGGGTGCCGGGTGATGACTCGGAGCTCACGCCGCGCTTGAGCCTCGCGCTGGACGACTTTCGCGCGTTCCCGGGCAAGGACCAATTCGATCCCGCGGGTTATGTGCGCTGAGGTCCAGACGATGCATGATTGCCAAGGTTTCAGGCGAGGGCGCGGGCTTCGGGGGCGTCGCTTTTATCGCTCATCCTTGAACCATAGTTCGCCGCATTCGTCGAGAAAGTGCTCGCTATCCGTCCGGAGGAGGACCTGGACCGATCGTGATGCTGGCATCTTTAGGCCAGCGAGCGCCGGCCGAGGTACAGGAGCCCGAGCCCGACCGCGACCGCCACCGTGGTCACCACCCGTGGCCACGCGCGCGCGCCCGCGGGCCAGATGTGGTGCGGCAGGCCGAGGATCAGCGCCAGCCCGCCGAAGCAGCCCCAGCCCAGGAATTGTTTCGACTCGGTCTCGCTCCCGACCAGCACGATCGGCAGCGGCAGCAGATGCAGCAGCGCCAATGCGATGAACCACCCGAGCCCGCCGCTCGGCCGTCTCAGGCTGACGAGGAAGCCCAGCCACAGGCCCAGCATCAGCCCCGCGAGTCCGGCCTCGAGCTGGGGCTCCAGGAGGTTCGCTCCGTCGCTGTCCCAGCGCGTCGTCGGGTCCATCGCCCCAGCTTACGTGCTCAGGCGAGGGCGCGGGAGAGGGCGTGGGCGAGGGCTTCGGGGGCGCCGGGGCGGACCAGGGGGGCGCCGGGGTAGAGGTCGCGCATGAGCTCGGGGATGCCGCCGACGGCGGTGGCGACGACGCGCAGGCCGTATTGGCGGGCCTCGGCGATCACGAGCGGGGCGCCCTCGCCGAGGCCGCCGATCTCGCGGGAGGGCACGCAGAGCAGGGCGGCGCGGCGGTAGAGGGCGTCTTTCTGCGGGCCGTGCACGAAGCCGTGGAAGTGAGCGTCGAGGCGGTGGGCGCGGGCCATGGCCATCAAGCGGCGGCGCTCGGGGCCGTCGCCGGCGATCTCCAGGCGCGGCGGCTCGGGCATCAGGGCGGCGGCGGTCAGCAGGTCGTCGACGCCTTTTTGTTTGATCAATCGGCCGAGGAACAGGACGTCGCGCGTGCTCGGGGTCGTCAGCGGAATGCTCGGTGTGGAGATTGTGGCGATTGTCGAGAGCATGGCCTCGACCTGGCAGTGCGCGGGCGCTGCATCGAGGTCGAGGGCGCGGGTGAAGCGGGCGAGCTTTTCCGCGGAGGGGAAGGTCAGGCGATCGGCGGTGAGTAAGGTCCGCGCGAAGTGGCGGCGCAGCGGGCCCGGCAGCGCGAGCACGAGGTCGACGTCGGTGCCATGGCCGTGCAACTCGCAGGGCAGGCCGGCGGCGCGGGCGGCCAGGGCGGCGACCAGACCGCAGGGCAGCAACATGTGGGCGACGATGCGGTCGGGGCGAAAGCGGTGCAGCTCGGTCTGGATGGCGCGCTGCAGGCCGGCGAGGAAGGGCAGGACCAGCAGGGCGCGCCAGGGCCGGTCGCGGATGTTCTCGAGGATGCCGAAGTGGCCGGTCAGCGAGGCGAGCGGCTGCGGGGCGTAGCGGAAGCGCTGGACCTCGCAGGGGCTGTTCAAGTCGTCGCGCACCCAGCGGGTGGTGGGCACGAGGAAGCGGACCTGGTGGCCGGCCTGCGCTTGCTGCTCCCAGTGGCGGAGGATGAACTGGCCGCGGGGGTCGCCCGGGAATTGGGGGAAGGTCGAGCTGAGGACCAGGACCCTCACACGCGCTCCAGGACGAGCACGTAGAAGCCGGCGAGCGCGGCGAGCGGGGAGTCCATGAGGGCCCACTCGAGGCGGTTGTGCATCGCGCCGACGAGCGGCAGGCGGCAGACGATCGGGTGCGGAGTGAGGATGCGAATGCCGTAGCGGTCACGCAGGCGGGTGCCGTCGGGGAGGTGGGCGGCGGCCTGGTCGGGGGTCCAGAACCGGGTCGAGATCGCGGCCTCGTCGAAGGCGGTGGAGGTGCTGCGCGGGCCCCACAGGCGCTTGATGAGCCAGCGCAGCGAGTTGCGGTTGTAGATGTCGAAGATCAGCAGGCCGCCGGGGCGGGTGACGCGGACCATCTCGCGCATGCAGGCGTCCCAGTCGGGGATGTGGGCCAGCACCTTGAACGAGTAGGCGAGGTCGAAGCTGGCGTCGGCGAAGGGCAGGGCGGTGGCGCTGCCCTCCTCGACGTCGAGGCCGCGTCGGCGGGCGCCCGCGAGCATGCCGGGCGAGAGGTCGACGCCGCGAGCGCTGCGGGCGTGCGGAGCGACGCGTTGCAGGATGAGCCCGGTGCCGCAGCCGACCTCGAGCACGTCGCGGTCGGCGCTGTAACGACGCACGATCGCGGCGGCCTGATCGTCGATCAGCTTGTGGTAGCCGTGATCACGACCCTGGTCGTAGCGCTCGGCGAAGGCGTCGTAGTAGGAGCGGTTGTCGGTCGGCTCAGCCTGCACGTTCGGCCTCCAAAGCGGCGTGGAGCGCACCATAACACCGGGCCATGGCCTCCAACGAGAATTCACGGGCGGCGAGGACCGCGGCGGATGCGGATCGCTTCGTCAACAGCTCGGGGGTGAGGTGGCCGTGGATCGTGCGGGCGAACGCCTCCGGGGCGGCCGGGACCGCGGCGCCGACGTCGAGGCCGTGGCGGGCGGCGACGATGAAGAGTTCACGCACCGGGTCGGCGTCGACGGCGAGGACCGGGATGCCGCGAGCGAGGCCCTCGAGCAGGACCAGCGGGAGGTCGACCTTGCGGCGCACGTGGTCGGCGGCGTAGAGCTGCAGCGAGGCGGTGCGCAGCAGGGCGTCCATGTCGTCGACCTCGGCGAGGAGCTGCACGCGGTCGGTGAGTTCGTGGGCGAGGGCGGTGCGGAGGGTCTCGCGGGCGGCGGCGTCGGTGTCGCTCTTGGGGCGGCAGGCGATCGTGAGCGACCAGTCGGGCGGCAGGGCGCGGGCGAGGGCGATGAGGCGGGCGGCGACCTCGAGGTCGAGGTCACCGGCGTAGAGCAGGCGACGGCGGGCGGCGACCTCGGCGGGTGGATCGGGGCGCGCGGCGGCCACGGCGGGGTAGATGCGGTGCAGCTTGTCGGCGGGCACGCCCGCGGTGATCAAGCGCGACTCGGTGTGGTTCGAGAGCACGACGATGGCGTCGAGCGGGCGTAGCAGGGGGACCCAGGACTCGGCCCCGTGCGCGGACATCAGTGATTGCACGAGCAAGCGTCGCGGTTGCAGCGCGCGCAGCAGGGAGACGGCGCGCGAGGTGACGGCGTTGGGGGTGAAGCACAGGTGCACCGGCATGTGGCGGCGACGTGGATGCATCATCGCCGCGAGCACGCGCACCTTGGCGAGCAGGCCCGGGCTGTAGCCCATCGGTGGGAGGTCGAGGATCTCGGTGTTGGTGCGCAAGGGGAGCGTGGGATCGCCGAGGTGGACGATCGGGCGCTCGGGCGGCAGGGCGCGGATCAGGTCGCGGATCAGGACGGTGGAGCCGTCGCGAAACGGGGGGCGCAGCGGCTTCGAGATGATCAGCCAGGGCGTGGGCATCAGGGTGCTGCAGGTGGGGGTGTGGAGGGACGACGACGCAGGGCTCGCAGCTCGGCCGGCTGGACCGCGCGGGTGGCCACGACCACGGCGATGAACACGAGGGCGAGCGCGGCCAGCTTGGCGAGGATGCCGAGCTTGCCGGCGGGCGACCACAGGCGGGCGACGACCTCGACCAAAACCGCCGCGGTGGCGAGCTTGGCGAGGTAGAGCGGGGAGACGCGGGCCTTGAACACGCGGGTGAGCGCGAGCAGGCTGACGAGCGCCCCGAGGCCGCCGGCGATCGCCACGCTGATCGCGGCGCCGGTGGTGAAGTGAATCGGTGCGAGGGTGAGGGACAGGGCGGCGACGGTCAGCAGCGGGACGGCGACGAGGGCGATCGCGGCGCGCGAGCGGTGGGCGCTGTTGAAGATCCACGCGGCGGTGACGGTGAGCGAGTAGCCGGACAGGCCCCAGACGAGCAGGCGCAGCTCGTCGGCGGCGGCGGCGTAGGCGGCGGGGAACAGCAGGCGCTGGACCTCGGGGGCCGCGCTGGCGCCGACGCTGCTCATGAAGGCGAGCAGCAGGGCGCTGATGCGGGCGGTGCCGCCGACGTGGCGGCTGATCTCGGCCTCGTCGCGGGCGGCGTGCAGGGTGGCGATCAGCGGGAACATCACCAGGCTGACTGCGGCCATCATGCTGTAGGGCACGCGGGCGATCAGCGCGGCGCTCGAGTAGAAGCCGACCGCGTCTTCCATCGCCTGGGTGGTGGCGAGGCGCTTGAGCACGAACAGGTCGAAGCCCTGCAGGAGGTTGACGCCGGCGGTGAAGATGGCGAGCACGGCGGCGAAGCTGGCCATCGGCGGCAAGGGGCCGGTGCCGCCGCCGGAGCCGGCAGGGCGGCTGCGCACGACGAAGAAGGCGGACAGGGCGAGGGCGAGCAGCGAGGCGAGGGTGAAGCCGCCGAGGATGTGACCGAGGCCGAAGCCGAGGGCCGCGGCGCCGATGATCAGCGCGGCCTTGGTGGCGGCCATGACGACGTCGAGGGTGGCCTGCAGCTGGAAGCGACGGATGGCGTTGAGGGTGCCGACGTTGACGGCGTAGACGGCGTAGATCAGCGGGATCGGGGCGACGATGCGCAGCGGGTCGGCGAGCGCGGGGTCCTTCAAGAACCAGGCGGCGATGAGGTCGGCGCCGAGGAAGAGCACGGCGGAGACGAGGCCGCCGAAGCCGGCGGCGACGCGGAAGCCGCGGCGGCGCAGGCCGTCGTAGGACGGGAGGCCGGCGCCGTACTCGGCGGACATCGGCCGGCTGACGGCGAAGAGGAGGGTCTGGATCAGCACCATGTTGGGCACGGTGATGAACTGGCTGAGGACGTTGTAGTCGCCGTAGGTGGCGGGCGAGACCAGCTGGGTGAGGTAGATCGAGACGGCGTAGCCGGCGATCAGGAAGAACAGCTTGGCGAAGCCGATCGAGATGCCGCCGGTGCCGAGCCCGCGCGCCGGTGTGGAAGGCGTTGCCATCGCGGCGGGACGCTAGCACGAACCGGCGGGGCGCTGCGCGGCGATCGGCGGGCCCCAGGGGGCCGCTGCGGGGGTTTTTGCGGGGGCGGCCGGGCGCCCGCGGGGGCCGATCGCCGGGCGCTGGCGGGCCCGCGTCGTGGGGCTCGCGGCTGCGAGTCGGGGCGGGCTCAGGGCGGGGTCGCCAGCCAGGCGCGGCGCAGGCCGAGGGTCTGCGGGGTCAGGCCGGCGTCGGGGGCGAGCTCGAAGCGGAAGCTGCGGTGCGGGTCGGCGGCGAGGGTGAGGCTGCGCTGCTCGAGGCGGCCGCGGCGGAACAGCGCGAGCTCGACGCGCTCGCCGGG
>ERZ795056.3506-NODE-3506-length-16801-cov-14.278873_pt1 | contig 16801 bp, 14 predicted proteins | sample MGYA00375140_ERZ795056 | MGnify/ENA primary metagenome ERZ795056 (study PRJEB30185, sample SAMN05720227) | activated sludge metagenome | isolation source: Anaerobic digester | place: USA | collected 2015-03-09 ... | reverse complement strand
TCAACTTCTAAAGTAGCAGTTGGAATTTGAGCAAGCTGATTGATTGTTGCCTCATCGGGATGATAAGCCGCAGAAGCACTATTCCAGCTACGAAACCATTCACTAGAAAGTAAATCTTCGGAGAATTTTCCGGTAACGATGATGGAATCGGATTGTGCGAGCATGGAACAGGGAATGAGGAAAAGGAAGAATAGAATATTTTTCATGTTAATCGGGAATCGTAGCCAGAAATGCCAGTGTATCAACCCCATCGGCATAATCACCCGGTCCGGGATTTTGGCTTGTTCCGAACGGAATCGAAGGAACTCCACTTAAGGGAGAAGCTACCACACATTGAATTTCAGCTTTTCGAGTTTCGAGTAGGGTTTTCACGGTATCAATATCGGAATATCGAACGAAATTGATGACTCCAACAGGTGGATGAAGGGATTCGTCTTCGCGCAGGATGAGAAAATTATTGTCGAAATGCGGAATGGAGTTTACCAAATACACCGATTTATTGTACGTGTAGTTATTGTTGTACTTCTGGTGATTGAATAAATCAGCCCAGTCTTCGGCAGCTTCATAAAATGGATCAGGCTTGAAGTCTTGGGGAACGAACAAACATGTTACATTCCTACAACCAAGTCCGAAATAGCGAAAAACATCTTCACACAAAGCCTGAAGTTCCTGATGACTTTCAGCACCTGTAAGGACAGCTACAGAAGTTCGATTTTTACGGATAATATTGGGGTATTTACTGAAATAGTAGTCAAAATAACGAGATGAGTTATTACTACCAGTAGCAATGATTGCGTCGATTTTAGGAAGACGTTCTTCGGTGAATATTATACGATCGGCAAATTCGGGTTGAATGGCGCAAAGCATAGCAGCTAATGCAGGAATGAGCACGAGATCGCTGGAAGATAATTTCGCCTGAAGTTTATTTCCGGAAAGAAGCACGCACATAAAATCGTGAAACCCAACAGCGGGAATGTTTCCAGCCATGATAACACCCACAGCATGAAGTTTTTCTTGAGGAAATTGATCAGCATATTGATTCCACCAAGGACGAATATTTTCCTCCTTGAGCATAAAAGAAATGCCTAGAAGTGCATGTTTGGTGTTTTCGAATGTGAACCATCCATTGCTGTGATACATGCGGTCGGAAAGCTGTAAAAGCTGCTGCTGGCGTATGTTTAGTTCCGTTTCTGGAGCATGGAAAGTTTGATAAATCTCGGTGCCAAGTTGAATAAATGCTGAAATGCGTTGTTCGGATGTCATGTATGAATGCAATTATGCCTTAGTTTTGCGCTGCGAAAATAACCCTTAAATCTGACGTGAAATGGCGATCATGATTACTGATGAATGCATCAATTGTGGTGCATGTGAACCGGAGTGTCCAAATAATGCAATTTACGAAGGTGGAACCGAATGGCGTTTCTCCGACGGAACTTCCTTAAGCGGCGAAGTTAATGCTGCTAGCGGTGTATTTCAAGCAGGAGCCACACAAAAACCTGTACAAATGGATACTTACTACATTGTAAGTGATAAATGTACCGAATGTGTTGGTTTCCATGATGAACCACAATGTGCCGCTGTTTGTCCAGTTGATTGCTGTGTAGACGATCCTGACCATCGTGAAACACAAGAGCAATTGCTTGCAAAGAAGCAATACATGCATTTGTAGTATAAAATCCCTTCTTCCATTGGGAAGAGCAAGGAATTATTCATTCTAAACGAATAACATGACCATTCACCGCGAAGGCCATCGTATATTATTAACCTTGTTGATTGTACTTGCAATCATTAATGTTTCCTTGTTTTCCCTGTTTCCAGATGCCTGTTTGGCTCAGAAACTAACAGGTGTTGCATCTTTCATCATTTTTATCCTCGTACTTCAATTTTTTAGAAGTCCCAACCGCACTCAAAATCTGGGCGATGATTGGGTTCTTTGTCCAGCCGATGGGAAAATTGTTGCGATCGAAGAAGTGGATGAACCTGAGTACTACAAAGGGAAACGCAAGCAAGTTTCGGTTTTTATGTCGCCCTTAAATGTGCATGTGAATCGGTATTCGATTTCGGGTACGGTGACATATTTCAAGTATCACGAAGGATTGTATTTGGTTGCCTCGCACCCTAAATCGTCGACTGAGAATGAGCGAACAACGGTAGTAGTTGAGAATGGAAAGCGTTCTGTTTTGTTACGTCAAATTGCTGGTGCTGTAGCTCGTAGAATTGTTACCTATGCTCGAGTTGGTGATGAGGCTAAGCAGGGAGGTGAATTTGGATTCATCAAATTTGGTTCACGAGTAGATATTTTTATGCCTTTGGATGCGGAAGTTCAAGTAAAATTGGGTGAAGTAGTTAAAGGTGGTATCACAATCATTGCTAAATTTCCACGTTAAGTGAATAATTAAGCACACAGCTTTTGTACATTTGTTAAATACACATCTGAAAAATGAAAAAAATCCTCGCAATTCTTTGCCTTGCAGCTTTTACTAGCAGTGCTATTGCTGCTCCACTTGCTTCTGTTATGAATCAAGGAAATGTGGTTGTAGTGAAACTTGATAAAGACAAGGACAAAGACAAAAAGAAAAAAGGAGAGAAATCTTGCTGTTCTAAAGATGAGAAATCAGCTAAATCTTGTCACGAAGGTGAAGGATCTAAAACTGGATCTTCTAGTGCAACTGGTTCTGGTCACAATGGAGCAACTGAGAAAAAAGGTGCTTGCTGCTCAAAAGATGCTTCAAAATCTTGCGGTAAAGGCGCAAAATCAGCTGAACCAGCGAAATAATTTCGGTTTTATAATTTTATTAGATCCCGCTTCTGTATTCAGGAGCGGGATTTTTTAATTATAGATAATTAAGTAATTCTGGAAAACTAGCTACTTCTCTTACTTGTAGCGTATGTGTTAGATTCATGGTATTTACCAGAATTGCCTGCCAACCTGCTTTTTGTGCACCTACTATATCAATTTCGGGATCATCACCTATCATAATACTTTCATCGATAGATGCTCCTGTAAGTTGAAGTGAATAATCGAATATATCTCGATTTGGTTTTCGAGATTTAGCACCATCGCTGGTGATGACTTCGTTGAAGTATTTTCGAATTCCACAATTAATCAGCTTAAAATTCTGAACATCTTCAAAACCGTTGGTGATGATATGTAGACGATATTTTTGCGCTAAAACTTGGAGTGTTTCAGATGCGCCTGGCAAGAGCCTTTTCTTGGCAGGAGTAACTTCGAGGTAAGCATCCTCCATACGAATGGCCAATTCAGGATCGCTTAATCCCATGCGGCGAATGGTATTGAGGAATCGATTCTTACGCAAATAGTCTTTATCGATTTTGTTTGCAGTAAAAGCATCCCACAGCAAGGAGTTTTCGAAACGAAAGATTCGGGCAAATGTGTCTTTATCACCGGGAACAGTTCGTTCTAAAAACATCTCATGTAGATCGTCGAGAGTTTCGCGGCTATTGGTTTCGTAATCCCAAATGGTACGGTCGAGATCGAAAAATAAATCTTTAATCTCCATGTTAATTATTACGAAGTAAAGCTGGAAAATGCAGTATTGCCGAAAAGGTTAGCGACCATAGTACAACTGATACTAATAAATACAAAAACACTTTTTTCCGATTGGGATATAATCTTCGGGCAAGTAATGTTCCTACTGGAATTGAAATGATGGTAGGCGTTATGAATGCTATACCAGCCAATCCATATTTGCGGATAACCTTTACGTAAAATCTGCTGCTTTTGGAGAAAATTTTACGCTTAACGTTTTTCTTAGGAGGGAAAAATCGAATTCGAAAAGCATCCCAAAAGCGAAATAGGTAATCGCTAAAAAACATGAATGCCGAAACGCCTGTTAATCCTGCTAAACTTCCAAAAAGAGTAAGTTCCAAGAATCCCAAATTGAAAGCAGCATAAGCAGCTGGTAAACCCACCACAAACTTGACGGTGCATAACAGAAAAAGTAGCACAAACTGAATGGCTGTTGTCATGGAATTTCCCGGTAGATGGAATGTTCTGCTTCAGTCATGAAAGACCTAAGCTTTATTCAAGAACTTAAATTTTGGTTCCGTATGCTAAATCACCCGCATCACCCAAACCTGGAACGATGTAGGATTTAACAGTAAGTTCATCATCTACTGCACCCATCCAAAAGGTTGTATTCTCAGGGAAATGACTTTTCACATAAGTCAAACCTTCCACACTAGCAATTAATCCAACCACATGAACATGGCGTGGTTTTCCTCGTTGAATTAAGGCTTTGTAGGCAAGTAACATCGACTGACCTGTAGCTAACATCGGATCACAAATGATTAGCACCTTATCGTTCAAATCGGGACTACTCATGTACTCGACTTTAATTTCGAAAGTATTGTCCTTATGATGTTTACGATAGGCCGAAACAAACGCGTTTCCTGCTTGATCGAAATAGTTGAGCATACCTTGATGAACAGGAAGTCCAGCACGCAAAATGGTAGCAATTACCGGCTGATCTTTTAAGACCGGCACATTTGCAATTCCGAGTGGAGTTGTTACTTCTTTCTCTGAATATTCAAGATGCTTGCTGATTTCGTAAGCGATAATTTCACCTAGCCGTTCGAGGTTCCGTCGAAAACGCATGCTATCTTTTTGGATGGTCTCATCGCGCAATTCGCTGATGAATACATTAACAAGGGAGTTTTCGTTACTAAGAATCCGCGACATTGCTCAGTGTTTAAACCAGCGCATATAAAATGGCAGGCGATTAAGTTTCAAATGTACATAGTTCGATTCAATGCTCCCAAAACTCTTGTAGAATCGTGCAAGACCTTCTTGGTCAGAGCCTTCGAAATCGAAAAGGTTGATTTTTTCAGGGGCATTCGTCAAATAGTGATGAATTAAAGCTGGTAGAGCACCAGATTCTTTGCCTTCTGGACTGTTACAAGAGAAAATAAATGTTGCTCTATCCTTCCATTCGGTTATAAATGCACCAGCAATTAAATCACCTTGGGCATTATATACACCAATTGATTGTCCGAATTGGCGTAGCATACAAGCATTATATAACTTATCCAACACATTGTAATTCTCAGTTTTCCAGTTCTCTAGCTCATGTTCTTTATGATCCTGGAAAAGCTTAATCATTTGACGGATTGAAGCATTACCAAAACGCACTTGGGCTTTTTCGGCTTTCTTGATATTGCGAACCGTATTTTCACTGTACGACTTGATCAAAAGTGATTTGTCCTCAGGCAGATTTAACAGATGGTTTAACCTCAATTTTACTTCGAAAATATCAGATGATGGAGCTAGATTTTCGGAATTTAATTGATATTCAACCAGCTTGATATTTGCGGCAATATGTTTTAAAAAGTGATCGGTTAGTTCTGGTGTAAATGGTCCTGGTCCAAATATTCCCAATTGTTGAATGAATAAAGGAGTTGGTAAATATTTCACACCAGCTTTTTGCTTGATGGGCAAAGGCATCAGCCAACTATAATCTTCCGAAACAAGTGCATCCCAATTATCGTTTGTAACAGCATCTAAATACCAAGTGCTAGCATATACTAATCCATTAGAACTATTTTTCATTGCCTGATCCCAAAGCACTTTATTTATTAGGGAATGAGGCAAAAATTTAAGGTTGGGTAGATTTTTCATTTGTTAGGCGAGAGCCTTCTCAATCATATCCTCATACACTTTCCGCCATCCTTTCCAGCGCTCATTTTCGGCAAAGGACTCATTGTGCCAGACGGATATAAACTCTCCTTTTACTTTTTTGATTTCGTCAATTAATGGATTAATAATATCGGCTGCGTCTTCCGGTTTTATGTTCATATAGTCACGCAATGTTCCATCCATGATCGCAAATGGATGTAATCTTAATGCAGTTTCTATTTCTAGGTCAAGATCGTAAAAAAAGTAAGGCGTACAAATACCTGCTCTAAAACCAGGCTGATCGGGATAGCCCATCGTATAATCGTCGGTAATATCACATTCGATAAGGCGTTGATAGGTATCAGGTAAACTCAATCTTAAGAAATGTTGACGGCTATTATGAATTTCCTGATGAAGAATATACGCTAAACGAGCAATTTCTTTCGGAAGCTTCTCAGGTTGATCGTTAGATGCATAGGAAGGATGGATACCTACATCTCCAAAATCACCCATGAACTTAATTAAGGATTGCATGTGTTTATTCTGATGTGGTACATTCTTGTCGAATGTGGCATAATCACCCAAAAGAATAAAAAACAAAGGATTTAACTTGTAACGTTGTATTAGCTCAATTTGATACTCGTAAGTATCGTATGGGTCGTGCTGAAGATGGAAAACAGATCGAAAACGTTCCCCAAATTCCTTTAGGTTCATTTTAAATAAATCCGACAACATTCCTCCACCTGCTCGTATAAAACCTTTATGTCGGAATGCCCAAGCATTATCAATATCAATTGTTGGTTTGAAGCTATAGTTACGATCCTTGATTGTTTGTTTTCCATAACGATCTTCGATCATTTGTAAAATCGCTAAAGCCCAAAGATTGACAACTGGTTTTTGAAGAAATCCGTGTAAATAAGCTAGACTTTGTTTGGACTCGAAACGACCGTGTTGATCACGAATATGAGGAAGATATTCCTCGTATCTACTCGTAAGAAAAAAGGATGCAGCAAAAGGATCAAATGGTAATGCAGAGTTGCGAACGGTTGGATAAAAGACTTTTGTTCCACCCCAAGTTAAAAATCCAGGTTCTTGGACTACTATACCGTTTTCGAAAAGTAAATCGGTTGCAAAAAAGAATAATTCATCCCGAACGGGTTTACTGCAATAGCTAATGGACGGGCCTTTCCAATTTATGAAAATCGTTTTGTCAGAAGTTACCTCATAGGTCAAGCCCAGAATCTCTTTAAAGATTAATTTAAAGGTGTATTTATTTCGGGCAGTAATCCGCGGAGTGTATATGAGTAACATGCTCTATCGACAAAGATTAAAGCTAAGTCAGAATAGTTTTACCTGCCGTTGTGCAAGCATAGAGCTGTTCGAGAATAAAATCAGCCGCTTTACCATCTCCAAAAACAGGTGGGAAGTTGAGTTCCGAACCATGATTTAGAAAATACGTGAAAGCTTCTCGAATACGAACAGGATCGGCATCACAAATACGGGCAGTTCCATTTTGAACTAATTCTACCCATTCGGTTTCGGGACGTAAAATGATGCAAGGCTTTTGAAAGAAGAACGCTTCCTTCTGAACTCCTCCCGAATCTGTAATAACCATTTTGGCACGCTGTTCTAGGACAATCATTTCTAGAAAAGAAGCTGGCTCGATAAGTTGCAGCCAACCGTTCTTCAATTTTTCTTGTAAGTCGGCATTTAATAATTCACCCAACATTTTACGCGTTCGCGGATGCAAAGGCAATAAAATTCGAATGCCAGCTTCTTCAGCTAATTCGAGTAAGGTGCCAAACAATGCATTCAAGCGTTCAGGCTCATCCGTATTGTTATTTCTGTGGATTGTAGCAAGAATAAACGGACGCGTATTTAGTTCCAAATCTGCAGCGATAGTAGTCTTTTCTGAAGCTACAGATGCGAAATATTGACTATTGTCGAACATCAAATCACCACATTGAAAAACTCCCGGATTATCGGCTGTGAAAGGTGGTTTATTCACTTTAAATCCTTCCAGTAGTAGGTTGTTAAAGCCAGTTGGAGTAGGAGAGAAGAGTAAAGTGGAAACATGATCACATACAATTCGATTCACCTCTTCGGGCATTTTCTTGTTGAAAGAGCGTAATCCAGCTTCGATATGTGCAATGGGGACATGAATCTTTGAACCAGCAATAGCAGCAGCTAAAGTCGAATTGGTATCACCATAAACAACCAACCAATCGGGTTTTTCTCGCAGGAGGATTTCTTCCATACCAGCAAGAATCGCAGCTGTTTGAACGGCATGCGAACCAGATCCAACGCCTAAATTGTAGTCGGGCTGCGGAATTCCTAATTCTTGGATAAATACATCCGACATATTCGGATCGTAATGTTGTCCGGTATGAACAATGATTTCAGTTACAGGATTACTGAAATTTCTAACAGCTCTGCTTAGTGCTGCTGCTTTGATAATCTGAGGTCTCGCCCCAATAACAGTTACTAGTTTCATTCGGGATAAAAATAGGAAAAAGCATGATGCCTAATTGCGTCCTAATTTATAGGAAAGGAATCCTTACTTTAGCCCAATCGACGTATGCAAAACTGGTTTGTTCGGGTACTTGTTTCTTCACTGGCTGTGCTGATAACAGCCTATATGTTACCTCATGTTTTTGTGGCAAACGTAGCTACTGCCATCATGATAGCTATTTTATTGTCTTTCTTGAATACTTTTCTCAAGCCCATTCTTATCATCCTCACTTTACCAGTTACCATTTTAAGCATGGGACTTTTTCTTCTGGTAATCAATGCAGCTATTATTTTATTAGCTGATTATTTATTGGATGAATTTAAGGTTGATGGATTTATTTGGGCTTTAGTCTTCAGTTTGATTCTTTCTCTAGTCAATTCGTTTTTGGAACAACTACTTGGTACTAATAAGCAGCAAGAAGATGATCGAGACTGATTTAGAATCCAATCTGCCTTTGAGTATACTCATGGGTGCAGTAGAGCATGCCTCATCACTGGTACTCATCTCAAGTTTCGCTAAGAACGATTCCAATCAACAGTTACGTGTCGACTATGTGAATCATGCTTGTGTGAAACACACAGGCTATAACAAGTCACAAGTCATTGGAAAAGACCCAATAAGTTGCTTCCATTTTACCGACACCGAACGATCAGATTCTACATTTCGAACGGCTGTTTTATCGGGATATACATTAAATTCCGAATTATTTCTACAGGATAAAAACGGAGTAATTTTCACCATTCGTTTTCGAATCTCTTCCTTTAAAGAGTATGAACGAATTTATCAGGTTTGGACGCAACAAGAACCAGCCGAGAAAGCTAATCAATCCATACCCGATAGCGTTAAGAGAGACTATTTAGCAAACGTTTTTGAAGATAGTCAGGACTTAGTGTTTTGTCTTCGTCCAGATAAAAAACTGATTTATGCAAACAGCGCTTTCTCTAGAGCTTGCGGGAAATCTAATCATGAATTAGATCAACTTGATTTTTTTGAATTAGTTCAAGATGGGGATGAAGATACGGTGAGAGAAGCGTTTATATCTTCGGCTCAAGGTATTCCACAACAGTTTACAGCTCATTTATTAAATGCTGAAGGACAAACTCAATGGTATCGGTTTCATGTAAGTCCGATGATTACTTCTGGAAATGTGACAGGAGTCAATTTTGTTGGTTATGAAGCAACTGCTGAGATACTCAAGTTAAGACACGAAAAGGTTGTCGATCAAGTACTTGCTATCTTCAATAATAAAGATGGATTGCGGGTTAATTTGGAACAAATGCTATTGCTTGTGTGCAATCGGTTTGGATGGCAATGCGGTGAATGCTGGTTACCTGATCAACATTATCAGAAGTATAAACTTTTTGCTTGGCATTATCCAGATAGTATACAATACAACGATTTCTTAGCTATCTCTTCTACACTGGAGTTAACGACTCAAAGTTCGGACGCATTAAGGACGCATAAAGGAACAGCATTATCAAATCAGTTTACCAATTTATTTCTCGATGCTAATTTTCCTAGAAAGAACTGGGCATCAAAGGCAGGATTGAAAAACGGATTTACCGTTCCTGTTAATACAGGGGGGCGTACGGTTGCCTTGATGACTTTCTTTTCCGAAGGTGTTGATATGAATGCCGAATCGGAGATTATTCACTTAGTTCGAATGCTGGCAAATCATGTGGGCGTTCATATTGAGAGTAGTCGATTATCATACGATTTCAATCAGGTATTTGAGTTAGTTCCAGATTTTTTGTGTGTATTGGATAGTTCTGGAAGATTTTTCCGAGCCAATAAACATCTGCGGCAAACCATTGGTATGACTGCAGAAGAGTTGACCAAGCATTCTTTTTTTGATTTTATTGATGAGACTTATTTAGATACGGCACTTGATTTTTTTCATCGCCTAAAATCGGAGTTGCTAATACGGTTTGAGATTGCATTTATATCGGGTGTGAACCGACTTTTACTCGAGTGGTCTTTATCGTATAATCCGGAAGAAGGCGTTATTTATGGAGCAGCGAAAGATGTTACGCTTCGTGTGAAATATGATGAAGAGTTGCGTTTGAATAATGAGCGGTTTCAGTTAATTTCAAGAGCCACGAATGATGTGATTTATGAATGGGACATCAAGCACAACTATATCGAGTGGGGTGAAAATTTCAAGCGTTTATTTGGTCACTCAGAAGTATCCAAATACAATACGTATGAAGGCTGGGGAACATTTTTGCATCCAGGAGATATTGAACGGGTGAATAATAATTTACAAGCTGCTTTATACCATAAATCTTCCTTTTTATGGAGTGATGAATATCGTTATCAAACAGCTGATGGTAGTTATAAATTCATATTAGATAGGGGAACTTTCATTCGAAATGAAAAAGGTGAAGCTTTAAAGATGATAGGAGCGATGCAAGATATTACCGCTCTGAAGGAAAGTGAAGAAACCTTGATTCGGTTGAATGACGCGCTACAATCTAGAGCTCGTCAGTTACAAGGTTTTAATAAAGAATTAGAGCAGTTTGCATACATCGTGTCTCACGATTTGCAAGAGCCATTGCGGATGATTTCGAGCTTTATGCAATTATTGCTTTCGAGCAACGATATTGAGAAAAACGAGAAATCGGAGCAGTATATCAATTTTGCTATCGATGGAGCTGTTAGGATGAAACGACTCATCCAAGATTTGCTTACGTATTCAAGAATTGGTACAACAGAAGAAGACTTTGTTGAGGTAAATACAACCGAAGTTTTACATGAGACTTTGCTCGTTTATCAGCAAGTAATTCAAGATAAAAATGCGGAGATAATTGCTGAACCTTTACCAGTAATTCGGGGAATAGCTTCGTTAATTGGACAGATTTTCGACAATTTACTATCGAATGCTTTGAAGTATTCTGATAAGACTCGTCCGATTATCCATATATCAGCCAGCACTACTGATACGCATCATGTTTTTTGTTTCCGGGATAATGGAATTGGGATCGATCCTCGGCATTTTGATACGATCTATTTACCATTTAAACGTTTACACAATAGGAACGAATATTCAGGTACTGGAATTGGCTTAGCTGTGTGTAAAAAAATTGCCGAAAAACATACTGGTCAGATTTGGGTTGAAAGTAAACCTGGTGATGGAAGTGCCTTTTATTTTAGCGTGATGCGCTAATTGAATTATTCAACAATTAAGCGTAAACGTTCTTCTCTTAAAGGTTTGGATATAAAATCTTTTACCTGTTTGTATTCATGTGCTTTCTGTTGATCGCGTGGATCGATAGAAGATGTTAGCATATATACATTTACAGATACATTGAGTTTTTGAAGTTCTTCCAAAAATTCCCATCCATTCATGCGCGGCATGTTGATGTCCAAGAAAATTGCATCAGGTTTTTGGTTGGGTGTTTTTTGCAAAATCTCTAATGCTTCTTCAGCATCTAAAAATGTCTTGCAACCTGTATTTGGGAAATGTTTGTTAATCAAACGTTCACTCAACATATTATTGATATCGTCATCATCAATAAACCAAATATTCTGAATAGATGTAAGTTGAGGTTGTCGAGCTTGTTGATTAGAAAATGAGATGGCTTCATTCATTTCTTTGATTACATCATCAATCTGCTGTGCCGAACTTCTAATTTTTCGGATAAGTGTTTCATCTTCTTTGGTTTTGAGTGATTTTTCATCAATCATGTTCGATAAACCAATGATGTTGGCAACGGGTAAGCGAAGATTGTGTGATGTTATATAGGCAAACTTTTCTAGTCGTTGCAGGTATTCGTTTAGTTTAGCTTCATCGGCTTTATTTTTAGATATATCCAAGAATAATCCAATTACGCGTGTCGGTTTTCCATCTGCATCACGCTCATAGGTTTTGCCTTTATCCATGATCCATTTGTAAATTCCCGATGTTGTTCGCATCCTTACCTCGCTCCTAAATCCATCTACAACACCTTCAAGCAAATTTTTTCTTACTTGAACAACTTCAGCTAAATCATCCGGATGAATTATCTGAGACCAATCTTTCAAATTATGGCTCGCATCATTAACTTCCATTCCTAGCATTGCTCGACAAGAAGCAGATAGATATAAATGATCATGCACTACATCATAATCCCAAACACCATATTGATTTCCTTCAATAGCAAAGTGCAATCGTTCCTCACTTAATCTTAAATCACGTTCTGATTTTTTAGATTCAGTAATTTCCATTCCATATATAGCAGCTCCTGTTATTTCATCGCCAATTCGAATCGGATTAAAACTTACTTCGAAAAATCGATTATTTAACTCAAGTTCCAAATCGAATTGTTCACCTTTAAAAGCTCTATTATATTGAATTTTCCAGAATTCTTGAACTTCAGGAAAAGCATTAAGAGCTTGTATAATATTAGCACCTCGATTTATTTTGCTATTATAAAACAACTCAAAATCCCCGCACATTCTGCAGTTGCAGGTTGTTAAGTTGTATTCTAAATCAACCGACCAAATACTAATCGAATGGAAATTGTTTATTAATGACTCTAAATTACTATTTGCTTGTTGGATTCGCGAGGTTAGTTGGTATTGAGATGTAACATCTCGACCTATTCCTTGAACTTCATCAGTTAAGCCAGTATTATTTTCTATTCCTACAAGCTCCCATTCGTGCATTTTACTTTCACCTTTTGCATTTTTAAGTTGAAGTAATAGCATTTGAGGAACACCCGGTTGGCTAAAACATTTATCTAATGTTTTTTGTAATAAATCGCGTTGATCCGAATGCAAAAATGGAGATTCCCAAATGCTATTGGAACACATATTCTCGAGTCCAAAATACTTTCGGAAACTTAAGTTACTGTATATAACTCGACCGCTCTTATCCATTCTAATTAATAGAGAATTCTGAGCGTCAATTAAAGAACGCATGCGATTGCGATCTAAAATAATTTCTTCGGAAGCTTTTTTATGTGCTGTGATATCGGCCATGGTACCTACAAACTTCCAAGGTTGAAGTCGGGTATCAAATAAACATCTGCCTAAACAATGAAGATAATGTACACCTGAGTCGGGGAGAACGATTCTAAATTCAAAATCAAGATGATCTCCTTTTTCTTTAGCTGCTATCCATTTTTGAGATAAGAGCTCTAAATCTTCTGGAATAACAGATGCAACTATACTTTGAGTTATATCAGTTTTACCATGAGCAGGTATCGTAAATAAGGCACACATCCACTCATTTAAATACCATTCTTTTGTTTCAAACTCATATTCCCAAACACCTAGGTTGCTGATAGATGCAGCTAATTGAAGACGTTCGTATGTACTTCTAAGACTTTTTCGGTATTCAACTTTCTCTGTAACATCCTGCCATTCAAACGAAAGCATAGAGAGATTTTCCATCTCAACCCGACTTCTTAAATAATCGAGTTTCGTTTTTGAACCATCATTATTCAAAATTATTATCTTTCCTTCGATCGCCTCATCGGTATCACTATAAAAGAGTTGTTCCTTCCGGATTCTCTCTTTATGAATTCCCGTTGCATCCGATAAAACATCAAATAAATTGAAGTTTTTCAATTCCATATGTGTCCCAGTTAATTGGAACATCTTACGGAAAGCGCTGTTAGTGAGCACGAAGTCACCATCGAGCGTGACTAAACATCGGGGAATAATTCCCTGATCGAAAAGCTGTTGGTACAGATTAATAGCCAGTGTGATCATTTGTCTGCCTCCTTTTTCAGAAAATGATTATTGCATGAAAATACAATTAAATTTGATAATTCAAAAATCTTTAAAGTTTATGTGGAAGTTTCATGTAGCCCAATTGGATTTACTATTTTAGTTTCAATCTGATACCGTAACCTTTACCTTATTATTCGCGTAGTATTATTTACAAATGGATGCATGAACCACACGTACTTTTTCGGGTTTCTATCCCTCAAACTGAATTTCTATCCCACTACAAGCCTAGTGGAATTAGGAAATTTGTGTTTGTGTGTCAACAGATAAGGATGATATGAAAACACAGAGACTTCAGATCCTTATCGTAGAAGATAATACTGGCGACTTTCTGCTAATTCAGCAGATGCTCCATGAAATACGAGATTTTTCTAAAGACATAATACATGTAACCTCTTTGCAGGATGCAATTCATTCGGTGCAAACGAGTGAGCCAGATGTAATTTTACTTGATCTCTCTTTACCTGATTCATACGGATTTGATTCCTTTCAACGATTAAATGGAATTAGTCCAGCTATACCCATTCTGATACTCTCAGGCCTAAACGACACACGTTTTGCTCATGAAGCAGTTAAGAATGGTGCACAAGATTACCTTGTTAAAGGCGAATTCGAAGAAAAACTCCTAGCAAAATCCATATTATATAGTATCGAACGGAAGTTAAGTATGGAGTTGATTCGTCAAAGCCAAGCTTCCTACAAACTTTTATTTGAGAACAATCCAATTCCCATGTATATCAGGGAAAAAGATGGACTTCGAATCTTAAAAGTCAACCAATCGGCTATCGACCATTTTGGATATTCCGAAGAGGAATTTCTTAAAATGCAAGTGAGCGATTTGCATCCTCCCGAAGAAGTGGAAACACTTAAGCGGATGATTCGTGAACGCTATGGAGATTATAGTACTGCTGAAGTTTTTCATCATGTATGTAAGGATGGAAAAATAGTAACAGTTGAATGTCGTGTTCAGGAAACGGAACTTGATGGTGAAGTTTGTTATCTGGTATTAGCCGATGATGTGACTGAAAAACGTCATGTTCAAGAGGAAATGTTGTTTCAGTCGGGTGTATTGAAAAATGTTCGCGACACCATATTTGTTACCGATCGTAAAGGAATCATCACCTACTGGAATGAAGGAGCCGAGTTAAGTTTTGGTTATTCCAGAGATGAAATCGTGGGTAGAAACTTTGACGTTTTATATGCCGAAGTCGATAAACTCAATGTGCGAGCCGAGCAGCACGAAATATTAGCTGGTCGAATAACACAGTGGGAAACACGCTTAATTACTAAAGACGATAAAATTGTTTGGTCCGATATCAAAGCATCTCATTTATACGATGAGAATGGAATGATAGTCGGAATTATACGTGTTTGTAAGGATATTACTCAAAGCCGCTATTTCAGCGAGAAACAGAAAGAAACGGTTGCAATGTTGAATTCTATTTTCAACAATGTAAATCAAAGTATCGTCCTTTTGGATCAATCTCAACGCATCAAAGCATTCAACGTTATTGCTAATCGACAAAATATTCAGTTGATGGGGCAGGAGTTGAAAGAAAATATTCCGTTTAGTGATTATTTGCTAGCGGATGTTCAAGATTCATTTCGAGCGAAGTTTGAAGAATCGATGCTGGATAAGCAAGTTCAATGGGAAATGGCTTATCGGTTTTCAGCTACATCCGTACATTGGTATAGCATCAGTTTGAGTCCGGTTTCGGATGAAAAACAAAATGTTTTAGGTGCCTGTGTGAGTATGATGAATATTACTGAGCGGAAAATGGCGGATGAGAAATTCCGTGGTCAATTCCTCGAAATTGAGAATAATAATAAGGAGCTCGATCGATTAGTGAAGATATTATCGCACGACTTAAAAGCTCCGATGAACTCGGTAAGTGGATTAATAACACTTGCAAGAGAAGAGAAAAATCCAGAAGAATTCGGGAATTATCTCGATATGATGGAAAAGAGTCTCAAGAAACTGGAAACATTTACTAACGATATTATTGCATCACTTCGAAGCCGAGGACAAGTTGTAGCAGTTAAAGTTGATTTGTTTGAACAAGTTCAGGATGTAATGGATGAATTACGATTCGTTCCTGGTGCTGAAACAATTCGATTTGTCAATGAAATTGGTCCGAATGTTAATTTGAATTCTGATCCAGCACGACTACGTGTAATATTGAGTAATTTGATTTCAAACGCAATCAAATATTCCGATCCAAGTAAACTAGATTGTTTTGTAAAAGTTACTTGTAAAGAATATCCTTTATTGTTAGAAATAGAAGTGGAGGATAATGGAATTGGAATATCAGCTGAACATCACAAACGCATCTTTGATTCGTATTACAAATTGAGTGATCGAAGTGATAGTAATGGATTGGGATTATCTAACGTGAAAGATGCAGTGCAGAAATTACAAGGAACTATTGAAGTAGAATCAACTCTTGGATTAGGTTCTATTTTCAAAATTCAATTACCTGCGATTTAATATTTTCATAACCATATAAATAAGCCTCTGATTTTTCAGGGGCTTTTTTATGCTATAATACAGAGGAAATTCCCTTTGTAAAACGTTATGTTCTTAATTCAATTAACGGTTAAGAGCAAGTGGATTGATGCTGAAATTGAGCACAATTAACCACTCATATTTCATCTTTAAATGAGCGTTTTGGGGCATAAAAAATCCCGAATGAACTGAATCATTCGGGATTTTTTGGGTTATTTATTTAGTTTTTTGCTATACATATACGATGCGTTTCAGAACTAAAATCGGTATCTATCTTTAGAAAATACACACCTGCGCTTAAATTAGAAACATCAAGCTGATTCGCATTGTTACTGAATTTTTGTTGTTGAATTAATTGTCCATTCGTGCTATACAACCAGCAAGTAATAGTTCCACTATAACCTTGAATTTGAATATTCAATTGATCATTTAC
>ERZ795056.3502-NODE-3502-length-16826-cov-6.454892_pt1 | contig 16826 bp, 14 predicted proteins | sample MGYA00375140_ERZ795056 | MGnify/ENA primary metagenome ERZ795056 (study PRJEB30185, sample SAMN05720227) | activated sludge metagenome | isolation source: Anaerobic digester | place: USA | collected 2015-03-09 ... | reverse complement strand
GGCATCGCCATCGCCGCGCTGGACGCGGGCTACGAGGTGCTGCTGCTGGAACAGGACGCAGCCGCCCTGGACCGGGGTGCCGGCCGCATCCATGCGCACTACGCCGGCCGCGTTCAGAGTGGCAAGGCCAAGGCCGCTGTGGCCGCCGCCTGTGAGGCCCGCCTCAGTGCCAGCCTGGACTGGCAGCGCATCGCCGAGGCCGACCTGGTGATCGAGGCCGTGTTCGAGGAACTGGGCATCAAGCAGCAGGTCTTCCAGCGCATCGACGCGCTGGCCCGGCCCGGCGCAGTGCTGGCCTCCAACACCTCCTACCTGGACCTGGATGCGATCGCCGCGGCCACGGCGCGCCCGCAGGACGTGATCGGCCTGCACTTCTTCAGCCCGGCCAACGTGATGAAGCTGATGGAAGTGGTGTGCGGCCGAGCCTCGGCCCGGGACGCCCTGGCCACCGGCCTGGCCGTCGGCCGCAAGCTCAAGAAACTGCCGGTGCTGACCGGCAATGCCTTCGGCTTCATCGGCAACCGCCTGTATGCGGCCTACCGCCGCCAGTGCGAGTTCATGGTCGAGGAAGGCGCCGCGCCCGAGCAGGTGGACGCCGCACTGGAGGCCTTCGGCTTTGCCATGGGCCCCTTCGCCGTGGCCGACCTGTCGGGCCTGGACATCGCCTGGCGCATGCGCCAGGCGCAGGCCGCCACGCGTGACCCCGCCGCGCGCTACGTGCACATCGCCGACCGCCTGTGCGAAGCCGGGCGGCTGGGCCGCAAGACGGGTGGCGGCTACTACCGCTACCCCGAGGGTGCGGCGCGCCCGCAGCCCGACCCGGCAGTGGCCGCGCTGATCACCCAGGCGCGCAGCGACAAGGGCATCACGCCCCGCGTGCTAGGCGCCGACGAGATCCAGCGCCGCGTGATGCTGACCCTGGTCAACGAAGCCGCGCTGCTGATGGCCGAAGGCGTGGCCGAGCGCGCCAGCGACGTCGACGTGGTGCTGGTCAACGGCTACGGCTTCCCGCGGTGGGAAGGCGGGCCGGTGTTCTGGGCCCGCGAGCGGGGTGAAGCCAGCTTGCAGGGCGACCTGGACGACCTGGCGGCGCTCAGCGGCGCGGGCTTCATCCGCGGCGACATCCGCCACCTGCTCGGCGGAAAGGTCTGACATGCTGACCACCCAAGTCTTTGCACGCTTCGCGCATGACGTGTCCCGCCGTGCGCTGCCGCCCGAGGTGCTGCACCATGCCCAGCGGGCAGTGGTCGACTGGTATGCCTCGCTCTACCCCGGCCTGGCCATGCCGGCCGTGCAGGTGCTGGAAGCCACGCTGGCCGATGACCTGGACCGGGGAGCTGCGCGCCTGGCCCTGGGCCGGGCGGCCACACCGCGTGCGGCGGCCCTGATCAACGGCACGGCCGCCCATGCGGCCGAAGTGGACGACAGCTTCCGCGATGCGATGTACCACCCGGGCGCGGCCACCATCGCGGCGGCGCTGGCGGCGGCCCAGGCCACGCAGGCCACCGGCACCGACTTCCTGCGCGCGGTGGTGCTGGGCTACGAGGTCTCCACCCGCATCGGCGTGGTGATGGGCAGGCCGCACTACAAGTTCTGGCACAACACCGGGACCATGGGCAGCTTCGGCGCCGCGGCCGCCGCAGCGGGCCTGATGGGCCTGAGCGAAGACGCATTTGCCCATGCACTGGCGCTGGCCGCCACTTTCACCGCCGGGCTGCAGCAGGCCTTCCGTGCCGAGAGCATGGCCAAGCCACTGCACGCCGGCCGCGCGGCCGAGGCCGGCGTGCTGGCGGCGCAGCTGGCCGCCCGCGGCATGCACAGTTCGCTGGACGTGCTGGAAGGCGACGCCGGTCTGGGTCAGGCCATGAGCGACGGCCCGGACTGGTCGCACGCCGGCGCCACGCTGGGCACCGACTGGCACATCACTCGCCTGACCTTCAAGAACCATGTCGGCTGCGGCCACACCTTTGCCGCCATCGACGGCGCGCTGGCGCTGCAGCAGGCCCACGGTATCTCGCATGCCGACATCGAGGCGGTGCAGCTGGGCGTCTACCAGCCCACGCTGGACATTGCCCCGCACGTGGATCCGCAGACCGCCGACCAGGCCCGCTTCAGCCTGCACTACATGGTGGCCAGCGCGCTGGTCCACGGCAGCGTGCGGCTATCGGCGTTCGAGCCCGCCCGCCTGAACGACCCGGCCACGCGCCTGCTGATGCCCCGCATCCACAAGGCCCTGGACGCGGAGGTCGATGCCGGCTTCCCGGGCCGCCGCGCCGCGCGGGTGACCATCACCCTGCGCGACGGCCGCGTGCTGAGCCACCTGCAGCCCGACCGCAAGGGCGACCCGGAACTGCCCCTGTCCGACGCCGACCTGGATGGCAAGCTGATCGAGCTGGCCGGCCCCGTGCTGAGCGCCGACGAGTCGCGCGCCCTGCTGCAGCGCATCTGGGCGCTGACATCGCAGCCTGGCTTGCCCACGTGACAGGCCAGCCACTGCGAGGGCGCCGGTCGGCCCCCGCTGCCGACAAGAACACCCGATCACACCCCCCCAACGAGGAGACATGCATGCCTGAAACCACTTCCGCCCGCGTTCCTGCCGTCGTCGCAGCCATGGGCCTGGCCGCCTGCCTGGCCGTGCCCACGGCCCAGGCGCAGACCTCGAACGTCACCATCTTCGGCATCATGGACATCGCCGTGCGCCAGGTGCACAACGAAGGGCGCGGCCCGATGCGCTCAGTCGTCAGCGGCTCCAACTCCACCAGCCGGCTGGGCGTGCGCGGCACCGAGGACCTGGGCGGCGGCCTGTCCGCGGGCTTCCACCTCGAGCACGGCATCCAGGTCGATCTTGGCGCCAGCGCTTCGACCACCCAGTTCTGGGACCGCCGCAGCACGGTGAGCCTGGTGAGCAGGTCGCTGGGCGAGCTGCGGCTCGGCCGCGACTTCGTGCCGACCTACACCAACTGGGGCCGCTACGACCCGTTCGCCTACGTCGGCGTGGCGGGTGCCAACAACTTCGTCAGCGCCACCCCGGTCGGCCCGATCCGTTCGGCCTTCGGCAGCGGCGGCAACACCACGGTGCGTTCGAGCAACGCGCTGCAGATCCTGCTGCCGTCCAACCTGGGTGGGCTGGAAGGCGGACTCATGCTGGCCGCCGGCGAGGGTGGCACGGCGGCCAACGGCCAGCACAAGCTGATGGGCGTGCGCCTGGGCTACGGGGCACAGGAATTCGGCGTGTCTGCCGCCTACACGCGCAGCGAGAACAACCTCACCGTGGCCGGCAAGTTCGAGGACATGGCACTCGCCGGCAACACCACGGTCGCCGGCGTGCGGCTGACCGCGGGCTACCGCAGCTTCCGCTACGACAAGGCCAAGCAGGTGAACCTGCTGCTGTCCGGTGCCATGCCGGTCGGGGTCCTGGGCGAGGTCAAGCTGTCCTGGCAGCGCATGGACATGCGCGGCCGCGTGGGTGCCACGGTCATCGACCGCAACGATGCCTCGCAGATCGGCCTGGGCTACGTGCACCTGCTGTCCAAGCGCACCGCGCTGTACGGCACCGTGTCGCGCATCGACAACCGCGGCGGCGCCACCATGGCGGTGCCGGGCGGCCCGGCCGGCATGGCAGGCGGCGGCACCTCCACCGGCGTCGAAGCCGGCATGCGCCACAACTTCTGAGCACGCGGCCCGCTTCTTCTGAGCACGCGGCCCTTCTGGGGCCACCCCACCGAGAGACCTCCATGCAGCGACATGCCTACATCTGCGACGCCGTGCGCACCCCCTTCGGCCGCTATGGCGGCGCTTTGTCCGGCGTGCGCGCCGACGACCTGGGCGCCGTGCCCTTGGCCGCGCTGATGGCGCGCCACCCGGGCGTCGACTGGCAGGCCGTCAGCGACGTGATCTTCGGCTGCGCCAACCAGGCCGGCGAAGACAACCGCAACGTGGCGCGCATGAGCGCGCTGCTGGCCGGCCTGCCGCTGGAGGTGCCCGGCGCCACCGTCAACCGCCTGTGCGGCTCGGGCCTGGACGCGCTGGGCACGGCAGCCCGCGCCATCAAGAGCGGCGAGGCCGGCCTGATGATCGCCGGTGGGGTGGAGAGCATGAGCCGCGCGCCGTTCGTCATGCCAAAGGCCGAGTCGGCCTTCTCGCGCAGCAACGCCATCTACGACACCACCATCGGCTGGCGCTTCGTCAACAAGCTGATGAAGGCCCAGTACGGCGTGGACGCCATGCCGGAGACGGCCGAGAACGTGGCCACCGACTTCAAGATCGAGCGCGAGGCCCAGGACCGCATGGCGCTGGCGTCCCAGCTGAAGGCGGTGGCGGCGCAGAAGTCGGGGGTCTTCGATGCCGAGATCGTGCCGGTGCATGTGCCGCAGAAGAAGGGCGATCCGCTGGTTGTCAACCGTGACGAACACCCGCGGGAGACCAGCCTGGAGGCGCTGGCCAGGCTCAAGGGCGTGGTGCGGCCCGACGGCAGCGTGACCGCAGGCAATGCCAGCGGTGTGAACGACGGTGCCTGCGCCCTGTTGCTGGCCGACGAAGCCACGGCGGCCCGCCAGGGCCTGACGCCGCGGGCACGGGTGGTGGGCATGGCCACCGCCGGCGTGCCGCCGCGCATCATGGGCATGGGCCCGGCGCCGGCTACGCGCAAGGTGCTGGCGCTGACCGGGCTGACGCTGGCGCAGCTGGACGTGATCGAGCTGAACGAGGCCTTCGCCGCCCAGGGCCTGGCCGTGCTGCGCGACCTGGGCCTGGCCGACGACGATGCCCGCGTCAACCCGAACGGCGGCGCCATCGCACTGGGGCACCCGCTGGGCGCCTCGGGCGCGCGGCTGGCCACCACCGCGGTCAACCAGCTGCACCGCAGCGGCGGCCGCTATGCGCTGTGCACCATGTGCATCGGCGTGGGCCAGGGCATTGCCGTGGTGCTGGAGCGGGTATGAGCAACACCCAGCCCGGCGTGTTGCGCGTGTTGACCACCGGCATCCTCAAGGGTGCCTTCGCCAGCATCGCCACCCGGTTCCAGCAGGACACCGGCCACCAGGTGACGATGTCCTGGGGGCCGTCCACCGGCACCTCGCCCGAAGCCAGCCAGGTGCGGGTGCGCAGCGGCGAGGCGGTGGACGTGCTGATCATGGTCAACACCAGCATGGACAGCCTGGTCGCCAGCGGCCACTTCGTGCCGCTGCAGCGCCGGGACGTGGCGGTCTCGACGATCGGCGTGGCGGTGAAGCAAGGGCAGGCCCTGCCGGACATCAGCACGCCGGCCGCGCTGCGGCAGACCCTGCTCGACGCCCGGGCGATCGGCTTCTCCGAAGGCGCCAGCGGCACCTACGTGTCCACGGTGCTGCTGGAGACCCTGGGCATCGCCCCGCAGGTGCAGCCCAAGTGCCATGTGGTGCTGGGTCGCCGCTTCGTCGGCGCGGCGGTGGCCGAGGGCGAGGTCGACATCGGTATCCAGCAGCTCAGCGAGCTGCTGCTGGAGCAAGGCATCACCGTGGTGGGGCCGCTGCCCGATGCGGTGCAGAAGCGCAGCGTGGTTTCGGCGGCGGTGTCAGCCAAGGCCGCCAACATGGCAGCGGCGCAGCAGTTCGTGGCCTTCCTGGCCACGCCCTTTGCCACCGAGGCGATGCGGGCCAGCGGCCTCGAACTGCCCGGCAGCGGCGGCTGAGCATGCAGCCGGCCCCGGGTCCTGCCCTGCCGCCCGCAGCGCCGGACATCACGCCGGGCAACACCACAGGCGCGTTGCCACCGCCGCATGCGCTGACCATGACCGTGCTGATGACGCCGGACATGGCCAACTTCTCCGGCAACGTGCATGGCGGCAACCTGCTCAAGCTGCTGGACCAGGTGGCCTATGCCTGCGCCAGCCGCTATGCCGGGGCCTATGTCGTGACGGTCAGCGTCGACCAGGTGGTGTTCCGCCAGCCCATCCACGTGGGCGAACTGGTGACCTTCCTGGCCTCGGTCAACCATGTGGGCCGCTCTTCGATGGAGATCGGCATCAAGGTGCTGGCCGAGAACATCCGCACCCAGCAGACCCGGCACGTCAACAGCTGCTTCTTCACCATGGTGGCGGTCGGTGACAACGGCCAGAAGGTCGGCGTGGCAGCCTGGACACCGACCACCGACGAACAGCGCCGCCGCAGCCGACAAGCCCTGCTGCGGCGACGCCTGCGCGACGAACTGCACCAGCGCTTCGCCGCCGAAGGCAGCGCGGGCTGACGTTGCGGCCGTGACGGCGACCGTCAGCTGGGCCGTGGTTGTGGCGTGCGCTGCGGGAAGCTGCGCTCGAACACCCCCTCGGCGATGCGGTTCTTCAGCATCTCGATGGAACCGCCTGCGATCATCCAGCCGCGCGTGCGGCGCACGCAGTACTCGACCAGGCAGTCCTGGCTGTAGCCCAGGCCGCCCAGCACCTGCAGGGCCTCGTTCGCCACCTCCCAGCCGGCCTGGTTGCAGGCCAGCTTGGCCAGGGCCGTGGTCTGCGCGCTGGGCAGGCCGTGCTCACCTTCCTGCGCGGCCTTGTAGAGCATCAGCTGCGCCATCTCCAGCTTCAGCTGCATCTCGGCGAACTTCCACTGGATGCCCTGGAACTCGCACAGCGGCCGACCGAACTGCTGGCGCATGGTGGCGTGCTCGCGCGCCACGTTGAAGGCATGCCGGCCCAGCGCCAGGGCACGCGCCGCATTGCCCAGCCGCTCGACATTGAAGCCCGCGATCTGGCGCTTGAACCCGCCTTCGCCCAGCAGGATGTTGGCCTGGGGGATGCGACAGTCGTGGAAGTACAGCGGGCACCAGGTCTCGCCGCTCATGAAGGCCGACGGCGCGCCCACCTCGAAGCCTGGCGTGCCGCGTTCCACCAGCACCGAGCCGATGCCACCCAGGCCCGGGCCGAAGCGCACATAGACCAGGAACAGGCCGGCCTCGGGGCTGTGGGTGGAGAACACCTTGCTGCCGTTGATGACCACCGTGGCGCCGTCCCGCCGCGCCGTGGTCTTCAGCTCGGTCACTGCCGATCCGGCATCGGGCTCGCTCATGCCCAGCGCGATCAGCTGGCGGCCGGCCAGCAGGTCGGCCAGGTAGCGCGCCTTCTGCGCCGCCGTGGCGTACTCGACGAAGGTGCGCACCGGGCCGAAGTTGCCGGCCTGCACGATGTCGGCGCTCTTGGGGCAGGCCAGGGCCACTTCCTGGATGGCCAGCACCGCATGCAGCAGCGTGCCGCCCTGGCCGCCGTCGGCTTCGGCGAAGGCGATGCCCATCAGCCCCTGCCCGGCCACCAGCCGGGCCGCATCCCAGGGGAACTGCGGTGCATGGGCGCGCGCCAGCGCCCCGGGGGCCAGCTTGTCGCGGGCAAAGCGCCGCACCGCATCGGCAAAGCCCTGCTGCTCGTCGTTCAATGCGAAGTCCATGGTCGGCTCCTGGCCGTGATGCACAGCCGCCATGGTGGCCGCGCGCGGCCGGAATCGGAACTTCGCATCACGTGCGCAGGCATGACCAACACGCATGCCTGGGCGCACGATGCGAAGTTCTGCGCAGCGGCAGCCCGCGTGATGATCGAGGCATTCCGAACGCACAGGCCCCACGCATGACCACCATCGAGATCCTGGCCGAGGCCGGCGTCGCCCTGGCCCGGCAACCCCTGACCGCGTCGCAGCGCCACCATGCGCAGCGCGCGGTCGTCGACTGGGCCTCGGCCCTGCTGCCCGGCGCGGTGCAGGCGCCGGCACAGGCCGTGGCGCAGGCACTGGCAGACGACCTGGACCACGGCCGCTCGCGCCTGGCCTCGGGCCGGCCGGCCACGGCCCGGGCCGCGGCCCTGGTCAATGGCACGGCAGCGCACACCGTCGAGGTGGACGACATATACCGCGAGGCGATCTACCACCCTGGCGCACCCACCATCTCGGCCGCCTGGGCCGTGGCCCAGGATGTGGCAGCCGATGGCACGCAGTTCCTGCAGGCGGTGGTGGCGGGTTATGAACTGTCCACCCGCATCGGCACGGCCCTGGGGCGGGCGCACTACCGCTACTGGCACAACACCGGCACCGTGGGCTGCTTCGGTGCCGCCGCTGCCGCGGCCGCCCTCTATGGCCTGGACAGCACGCGCTTCGCCCATGCCCTGGCCACGGCGGCCACCTTCGCGTCGGGCCTGCAGCAGGCCTTCCGCACCGACTCCATGTCCAAGCCCCTGCACGCTGGTCGGGCGGCCGAGGCCGGCGTGCTGGCCGCGCAGCTGGCGCGGGCCGGCGTCACCGGCTCGGCCGCGGTGCTGGACGGCGAGACCGGGCTGGGCCGGGCGCTGGGCGAGCGTGGCGCGGGCGGGCTGGACTGGTCGGCGGCACTGGTCGACCTGGGTCAGGTGTTCCACATCGAGGCCATGACGTTCAAGAACCACGCCTGCTGCGGCCACACCTTTGCCGCCATCGACGGTGCGCTGGCGCTGAAGCAGCAGATGGCCATCAGCGCCGACGACATCGCCAGCGTGCAGGTGGCCACCTACCGCCCCGCGCTGGAGGTGGCGGGCCACACCCAGCCGCGCACCGCAGCCGAGGCGCGCTTCAGTCTGTTCTATGTGGTCGCCACCGCGCTGCGCTTCGACCGCGTGCGGCTGGCGGCCTTCAGCGACGAACGACTGCAGGACCCGCAGACCCGGGCGCTGATGCAGCGCATCACGCTGACGGTGGACCCGGCCATCGACGTAGCCTTCCCCGCCAGGCGGGCGGCGCGCCTCACGGTCACCACCCACGGCGGGCGCACCAGCAGCCGGCTGCAGCCCACGCGCAAGGGCGACCCCGAGCTGCCGCTCAGCGATGCCGACCTGGATGACAAGTTCATCGAGCTGGCCGGGCCGGTGCTGGGCGCGCAGCGGGCCCATGCCGTGCTCGGCCGCTTGTGGTCGCTGGACAGTGCGCGCGCCCTGCCCGACTTCGCCGCCTGAGACGGCGCGCCCGCCTCGATGTCAGGCCTGGGCCGCAGCCTGCAGGATCCAATCGCGGAAGGCGCTGAGCTTGCGCGACGGGCGCTGCACCGCGGGGCGCACCAGGTAGTGGCCGCAATCGCGCCGCACGGGCCGCGCGAATGGCCGCAATAGTTGGCCAGACTGCAGCTCCAGTGCCAGCAGCGTGCGCTGGCCGATGGCCATGCCCAGGCCGTCCAGTGCCGCCTGCCATGTCAGCACCGAACTGCTGAAGACCATGCGCTCGCTGCCGGCAGCGCGGTCGGCCAGGCCCTGGGCGGCCAGCCAGTCGTCCCAGTCGCTGCGGCGGAACTGCGAGACCAGCAGCGGCCCGGCCAGCAGGCCGTGGTGCTGGTCGCCGCCGCCGTGACGCTGCAGGTAGGCCGGCGTGCACACCGGCTCGATCTCGTCGTTGAACAGCAGGTCGGCCGTGGCACGTGGCCAGTGCCCGGCGCCGAACTGGATCGCCAGGTCGACGCCGTCGCGGTCGAAGTCGACATCGGGTACGGCGGTGACGATGCGCACCTCGATGTCCGGATGGGCCTGCCTGAACGCGGGCAGGCGCGGGATCAGCCACTTGGCCGCAAAGGTGGTGTAGGTGCGCACCCGCAGGCTGCCATGGCCGGTGGCCTGGGTGAGCCGATCGGTGGCGCTGGCAATGGCATCGAAGGCCGGCAGCACCTGGTCGGCATAGGCCTGGCCCATGCGCGTGAGCGCCACGCCATGGCGCTCGCGGCGGAACAGCTCGACGCCCAGGTAGGTTTCCAGGCTGCCGATCTGCCGGCTCACGGCCGACTGCGTGACATGCAGTTCACGGGCGGCTGCGGTCAGGTTCAGCGTGCGCGCCACCGCGTCGAAGACGTGCAGCGGGTTCAGCGGCGGAATGCGGCGTGCCACGGTCGCGCCAGCTCACTCCGGCTTGATGCCCTGTTCCTTGACGACCTGCCGCCACTTGGCTTCCTCGGCACGCACGATGCGGGTGGTCTCCTCGGGGCTGTCCAGGGTGAGCGTCAGGCCCTCGGCGGTGGCGCGCTTGCGGAAGTCGTCCGACTCGGCGGCACGCTTGAAGGCCGCATGCCACTGCCGAACCACGGCAGGCGGCGTGCCGGCCGGGGCGAAGGCGCCGTACCAGACGTCGGCCTGGTAGCCCTTGACGCCGGCTTCCTCGAAGGTGGACACGTCCGGCAGCAGGGGCGAGCGCCTGGCGCTGGTGGCGGCCAGGGCCCGCAGCTTGCCGCCGCTCATCAGGGCGGCCACGCTGGGCAGCGTGGCAAAGCCCACGTCGATCTGGCCGCCCAGCAGGTCGGTGAACATGGGCGCGGCGCCGCGGTAGGGCACGTGGGTGATGAACACCTTGGCTGTCACCTTCAGCAGTTCGGCCGACAGGTGGGTGGAGGTGCCGTTGCCGGCCGAGCCGTAGGTCAGCGCCCCGGGTTTGGCGCGGGCCCGGCTCACCAGGTCGGCGCCGGTGCGCAGCGGGCTGTCACTGCGCACCACGGCAACGATGGGCGCGCGGCCCACCAGCGTGATCGGCGCAAAGGCCGTCTCGGTGGCATAGGGCAGCTTGGGGTTCAGGCTGGGCAGGATGGCGATGGCATTGGTGTTCAGCAGGATGGTCAGGCCGTCCGGCGCCGCCTTGGCCACGGCGTCATTGCCGATGGACGTGCCGGCACCGGCCTTGTTGTCGATGACCACCGGCTGGCCCAGCTCACGCGCCAGGCCATCGGCCAGCGCGCGGGCGATCACGTCCACACCGCCACCGGCGGGAAAGGGCACGACCAGGCGGATGGGCTTGGTGAAGACCGGCGCCTGGGCGGCAGCACCGCCCACCGTGCACAGGGCCGGCAGGGCGAGCGACAGCAGGCGGAGGGCGTGGCGTTTGTCCATGGGCGGCTGGGTTCCTGGATGTGTTGGCGCGGGCTTCAGTCGGCGGCGATCGCCTGTTCCTTGACGACCCGCCGCCACTTGGCTTCTTCCGCCCGCACGAAGGCGGTGGTGGCGTCCGGCAACTCCAGCGTGACCACCAGGCCTTCGCTGGTGGCGCGCTGGCGGAAGGCAGGTGTGCCCGCCGCCGCCTTCAGTGCGTCGTGCAGCTGGCGCACGGTGTCGGGCGGCGTGCCGCCGGGCGCGAAGATGCCGTACCAGTTGTCCGCCTCGTAGCCAGGCACGCCCGCCTCGGCCACCGTGGGCACCTGAGGCAGTGCCGGTGAGCGGGCCTTGCTGCTGACCGCCAGCGCCCGCACCCGCCCGCTGTTGAGCATGGGCATGATGCTGGGCAACGTGGCCACGCCGACATCGATCTGGCCGCCCAGCACGTCGGTCACCACCGCGCTGGCGCCGCGGTAGGGAATGTGGGTGACGAAGATCCTGGCGCTGATCTTCAGCAACTCGGCCGTGAGGTGGGTGGACGAGCCGTTGCCCGACGAGCCGTAGCTCAGCTTGCCGGGGCGGGCGCGGGCCTGGGTCAGCAGGTCGGCGCCACTCTTGAGCGGGCTGTCGGCACGCACGAAGAACACGTTCGGTGCGCGGCCCAGGATGGTGATGGGCGCGAAGCCGGACTGCTGTGCGTAGGGCAGCTTGGCGTTGAGGCTGGGAACGATGGCGAAGGAGCCGGTGGTCAGCAACAGGGTGTGACCGTCGGGCGGACTCTTGGCCACGGCGTCGTTGCCCAGCACCGAGCCGGCGCCGGTCTTGCTCTCGACGATGATCGGCTGGCCCAGTTCACGCTGCAGGCCCTCACCCAGCGCACGGGCCAGCACGTCGGTGCTGCCGCCGGGCGCGAAGGGCGTGATGATGCGGATCGGCCGCGTCGCAAACGACTGGGCGCCGGCGGATGCCGCGGCCAGCAGCAGCGGCAGGGCCAGCAAGGTCAGGCGCAGACGCGCGGTGGGTGCATGCAAGGGCTTGTCTCCTGGATCTGTGGTCGATCTCTGCAGGCCGGCAGCACGCTGGGGTGCTGCAGCCGGTGCGGGAGTTTCCTTGGGCCGCTTCGCCACGCACAGGCCGTTCTGGCTATAGCCGATATGATCCCTGGCTATGGAACTTCGGCAGCTGGAATCCCTCGTCGCGATCACCGACGGAGGCAGCTTCAGCCGCGCCGCCATCACCCTGAACCTGGCGCAGCCCAGCCTGAGCCGGCAGATGGCCCTGCTGGAGGCGGAGCTGGGACAGCGACTGCTGGTGCGCACCGGTCGCGGCGTTGCCCTGACCGCCGCGGGCGAGGTCTTCATCGTCCATGCACGCGCGATGCTGGAGACCGCGCGCCGCGGGCGCGATGCCATGCACGACCTGGGGCAGGAGCCCGGTGGCCGGGTCACCGTCGGCATGCCGCCGCGGGTGGCCATGGGCTTGTCGGTGCCGCTGGTGCGCAGCTTCCGCGCGCGCTTTCCGCGGGCGGTGATCACGGTGTTGGAGGGCCTCAGCCTGTCGCTGCGGGAATCGCTGGTGGCCGGGCGGCTGGACCTGGCGCTGCTGTTCGACCCGCAGCCTTCGCCCCAGCTGGCCTACGAGACCCTGATGCGTGAGCAGTTGCTGCTGGTGGCCCCGCCTGGAAGCCGGCTGCCCGCGCGGGTGCCGCTGGCTGCGCTGTCGAGTTATCCGCTGGTGCTGCCGAATGCGCCGAATGCCATCCGCGGGCTGCTCGACGGCATCCTGGGCCCGCGCGGCGTGACGCTGAACGTGCTGGCCGAGGTGGGCGCGGTGCAGACCGTGCTGGCGCTGGTGGCCGAAGGCGTGGGCTGCACCGTGCTGCCGGAGAGCGCGCTGGCGGCACGGCCGGGCGGCGACCGCCTGCCGCATGCCCCGCTGGGCCCGCCGGCCATCCGCAACACCCTGGTGCTGGCCACGCCGCTGGCCCGCCCGGGCACGCGGCTCACGCGCGAGACGGCCGAGCTGCTGCGCACGCTCGACTTCCGCAAGGGCCTGCTGCCGGCGCGCTGACTGCCGCCGTCCCTGGCTGGCCTTGATTCGATTTCCCTATTGGACTGAGTCGCAGACAGTCTTGGACGCCGCGTCCACCGTTTCCTAGAGTGCGTGCAGCGTCGCCCAAGGCGCACCCATGGAGACAGACGATGAAGACCCTGCTTGCCGCTGCAGTGATGACCCTGGCCGCCAGCGCCGCCAGCGCACAGAGCGCCTACCCCACCAAGCCGATCCGCATGATCGTGCCCTACACCCCCGGCGGGTCCATCGACACCGTGGGCCGCCTGGTGGCCGACGAACTGCAGAAGATCCTGGGCCAGGGCATCGTCGTCGAGAACAAGCCTGGTGCCTCCGGCATGATCGGCGCCAACGAAGCGGCGCGCGCGCCGGCCGACGGCTACACGCTGCTGTTCAATGCCTCCAGCCAGGTCTACATGCCGCTGGTGGTGGCCAAGAAGACCTACGACGCCGAGAAGGACTTCACCCCCATCGCGCAGGTGGGCTATGTGCCGCTGGCCGTGGTGGTGAACCCCGCCATCCCGGCGCGCACGCTGGCCGAGTTCGCCGCGCTGGCGCGGGCCAAGCCCAAGAACTACACCTGGGCCACCTCGGGCCTGGGCACCACCAGCCACCTGACCGAGGAGATGGTCAACCGCGACCTGAAGCTCGAGATGGAGATCATTCTCTACAAGGGCGCCGTGCCGCAGCTGACCGACGTGATGGGCGGCCATGTGTCGGCCGCGGTGTCGCCTTTGCCGGGGGTGTCGCCCTTCATCAAGAGCGGCCGGCTGCGGCCAGTGGCGGTCACCAGTGCCAAGCGCCTGGCCAGCTATCCGGACGTGCCCACGGTGGCCGAAAGCGGCATGCCTGGCTTCGAGCTGCTGTCATGGTACGGACTGTGGGGCCCTGCCGGTGTGCCCAAGGACGTGGTCGACAAGCTCAATGCCGCGGTGGCCAAGGCGGTGCAGAGCCCACATGTGAAGGCGCGTTTCGCCGATCTGTCGTTCGAGACGACCGAGAACACGCCGGCCCAGTTCGTGAAGCTAATCCAGGAGGAGATCCGCCGCGTCGGCATGGTGGTCAAGGCCGCCAACATCCGCATCGAACCCTGACCGGTCGGACGCTCCATGGCCACCCGGTGCCTCTGGTCAGCCCGGTCTTGTGGTGGTGTCTTGTGCGAAGGTCTGCAGCACCTGGTCGACCACGCGGCGCAGCCCGGGTGCGGCATTGCCTTCGCGCCAGATGGCGTCGATCCGCAGGCGCGCCGCCATGCCTGGCAGCGGCTTGAACACCACCCCCGGCATGGTCGCATGGCCGAAGGTGCGCGGCACGATGGACACCCCCAGGCCGAGTTGCACCATCTGCAGCAGGCTGGCGGGATGCCGGGCGACGTGGGCGATGCGCGGGCTGAAGTTCTCCTGCTGGCACGACGCGATCAGCGCATCGAACAGCGCCGGCGCATGCTCGCGCGAGAAGGCCACCATGGCATCGTCCTGCAGGTCGCGCAGGCGCAGCGTGGCCTGGCCGGCCAGTGCATGCGCGGCCGGCAGGGCCACGGCGAACGAATCGGTGACCACGTTGCAGCGCGCCATACCGCGGATGTCCGGCCGGGCGTGGATGAAGCCCAGGTCGATGCGGTCCACCGCCAGGCTGCGCACCTGCTCGTCGGAGTTCATGTCGGTGACGGTGAGCGAGACGCCGGGCAGCAATGCCCGCATGCGCTCCAGCAGGGGCGGCAGCACGTGGAACAGCGCCGACGTGGCCATGCCCACGCGCAGCGTGGCGTGCTCGCCGCCGGCGGCCTGGCGTGTGCGGTGGGCCACGGCCTGGGCCTTCTCCAGCAGTTCACGGCTCTCGGCCAGGAACACCCGCCCGGCGTCGGTGAGCTTGACCTCGCGGCGGGTGCGGAACAGCAGTTCGACGCCCAGGTCCTCCTCCAGCGCCTTGATCTGCTGCGAGAGCGGCGGCTGCGACATGTGCAGGCGCTGCGCCGCACGCACGAAGCTCAATTCCTCGGCCACCGTCACGAAGTACTTCAGCTGCCGCAAGTCCATCGCCCTGTCTCCTGTTCTGCACCCACCCGGCCGCCGCATTGGACCCCAGCCGGCCGGCCCCCTTCCCCCCAACCTGCCTACCCAGCCCCAACGCCATCATGACCGCCCCCGCACCCAGCCTTGACACCGCGCACTGCCGCTGGCCCGAAACGCAGCACCGTGTGGTGGTGTCCGACGAGGTCGAGATCCTGGTCTACAGCCAGGGCGCAGGCCAGGGCCAGGGATCGGGCAACACCGCCGTGCTGCTGCCGTCACTGGGCCGCGGCGCCACCGACCTGCTGGAACTGGCCCTGCCGCTGTGCGATGCCGGCTTCCACGTGCTGCGGCCCGAACCGCGCGGCCACGCCGGCAGCCGCGGCCCGCTGGAAGGCAAGACCCTGCACGACTGGGCGGCCGACCTCGCCGCCGTGGTGCGGCAGCTGGCGCAGCCGCCGGTGTGGGTGGTGGGCCATGCACACGGCAACTGGATTGCACGCACTCTGGCCAGCGACCACCCGGCACTGGTGCGTGGCCTGGTGTTGCTGGCGGGCTCGGCCGGCAAGGTGCCCAAGGGCACGCAGGCCCTGCCCATCCCGCCGGAGGTGCGCGCCATGATCGAGGCGTGTGCCGAACCCGGCATCCCCGACGCCGAGCGCCTTCAAGCGCTGCAGCGCGTGTTCTTCGCGCCTGGCAACGACGCCAGCGCCTGGCTCACCGGCTGGGACCGCCACCTGATGGCCATGCAGACCCTGGCCCAGAAACGCACGCCGGTCGACGAATTCTTTGCCGGCGGGCAGGCGCCCATCCTCAATGTGCAGGCCGCGCACGACGCCGTGGCCCCGCCGGCCTATGCCAATGTGCTGCGCGAGTACCTCGGCGACCGGGTCACCAACGTCACCATCGCCAACGCAGGCCATGCACTTCTGCCCGAGCAGCCCGCTGCGGTGGTGCGCGCCATCCTCGACTACATCGGCCCGCCGGCCGGCCACAAGTCACCCACAGGAGACAAGCATGCACACCGCTAACCACACCGGTTCGCCGGCCCCTGCGCACAGCGCACCCAGCGCCCACCTGTCCCGGCGCACACTGCTGGCTGGTGGCGTTGCTGGCTGTGCGTCTGCAGCCGGATGCGCCGGCGCACGCCCGGGCGACGCGCTGGTCAGCCGCGACTTCGACTCTGCCGGCGTGCGCATCCGCTATGTCGAGAGCGGCGCCGGCGACCCGGTGGTGCTGACCCACGGCTTCTCCAGCTCGGTCGAGAACCAATGGCTGCAGACCGGCGTGTTCCACAAGCTGGCGAAGCACCACCGGGTGATCGGCATCGACGGCCGCGGCCATGGCCAGAGCGGCAAGCCGCATGCGGCCAGCCAGTACGGGCCGCAGGCGGCCCGCGACGTCACCCGACTGCTGGACCACCTGGGCCTGCGGCAGGCGCACATCGTCGGCTACTCGCTGGGCGCGATCCTGAACGGCTACCTGGTGACCCAGGCGCCGGAGCGCTTCAAGACCTGCGTGCTGGCAGGCGCGACGCCCCGCTTCCGCTGGACCGCCGAGGACCAGCGCAAGCTGGACGCCGAGGCCGACGAGATGGAGCAGGGGTCGAAGAAGTCGCAGATCCTGCGGCTGTGGCCCAAGGACCAGCCGCCTCCGTCAGAGGAGAAGATCCGGGAACTGTCGGCCCGCGACCTGGCCGGGCAGGACTACCGCGCGCTGGCGGCATCACGCCGCGGCGGCGCCACCGCCTTGATCACGCCCGCCCAGGTGGCCGCCATCCGGGTGCCGACGCTGGGCGTGGTGGGCAGCGCCGACCCCTACCTGGCCGATTTCAAGGCCATGCAGGCGCTGAACCCGGCGATCGAGCTGGTCACCATCGACGGGGCATCCCACAGCACGGCCCCGGCCAGGCCGGAACTGGCTGA
>ERZ795056.3501-NODE-3501-length-16830-cov-4.534069_pt1 | contig 16830 bp, 15 predicted proteins | sample MGYA00375140_ERZ795056 | MGnify/ENA primary metagenome ERZ795056 (study PRJEB30185, sample SAMN05720227) | activated sludge metagenome | isolation source: Anaerobic digester | place: USA | collected 2015-03-09 ... | reverse complement strand
TTTCGATGTTATTCAAACAGGCAACTATATTTCCTTCGATGTAATGAATACAATCATTATTGATAGAAAAGGAAATATTAAAAACGCATTCGCAGTTGCAGATTCACTCGGAATTGGGGAAACCGCTGTAATTCAACAGCTCAACAAAGATTATTTCCTTGATGTTTCATTAATTATCGGCAAAGATTATAAACAACTTAAACCATTAGCAAGAGGATCAAATTGACACCTGAAAAACTGAAAGAACGAATTGCATCTCTTATATTTGAAAAAAAAGGTGCTGATGTACTTGAAATCAACCTTAACGGCATTACAACAGTAACCGACTATTTTATTATTTGTACAGCGGATTCCGATATACAGGTTAAAGCAATTGCAGACCATATCGAAAAAACTCTTAAGGACGAAGGAATTAAAATCTGGCACAAAGAAGGGTATATGGCTCTGCATTGGGTTCTTCTTGACTATGTGGATGTTGTTGTTCATATCTTTCAAAGAGAATCAAGGGAATATTACAATCTTGAAAAACTTTGGGGTGATGCGGATATTGTGCATGTAGAAGACCCGCTTTTGAAAAAGAAAGAATCGAAACAGAGGAAATCCACTAAATAATTTTACGAGGTCTATTAATTGAAAAACTATTTATTCTCACTTTTTCAGCAGACTGCTGATTCACTTCCTTATTTAAAAGAGATTACTATTACATTCGAAAAACCAAAAGTTGAATCTCATGGTGATTTATCGACTAACAGCGCTATGCTTCTATCGAAAATAATCAAAAGGAATCCCCGTGAAATAGCAAATGAAATTATCTCAAATCTAAAGTACGATACTAATGTAATTGAAAAAGTTGAGATTGCCGGACCAGGATTTATAAATTTTTTCTTTACAAAAGAATATGTTACAGATATTATCAAAGAAATAATTACAAATCCCGGCTCATACGGAAGGTCGGATAAGTTCAATGGTTTGAAAGCTAATGTCGAGTTTGTATCTGCGAATCCAACCGGTCCTCTTACTGTAGGACACGGAAGAAATGCGGTTTGCGGTGATACTGTGGCTAATCTTTTAGAGTGGGTCGGTTATGATGTTGATAGAGAATATTATTTCAATAATGCTGGAAGACAGATGCGGGTATTGGGGGATTCAGTTAAACAACGTTATTTGCAACTGCTCGGTAATGAAATTGAATTCCCTGAAGATTATTACCAGGGAGAGTATATCGTTTCAATAGCTGAGAAACTTTTCAAACAATATGGCAATACTTTGATTGATGAATCACCCGAAGGGAAATTCAAAGAAGCGGCTGAAAATGAAATTTTTCTTGAAATCAAACAAACACTTGAAAGAATAGGGATAAAACATAAAACTTTCTTTAATGAAAATACCCTTTACGATGAAAAGAAAATCGAGGGGTTACTTGAACTACTCAAACAGAAAGATTTAATTTATGAAAAAGATGGTGCTGTTTGGTTGAAGCTTTCGGAACTCGGTAATGAACAGGATAAAGTTATCGTAAAATCTACAGGTGAACCAACCTACAGGTTACCGGACATTGCATACCACATTACGAAGTTTGAAAGAAATTATGATTTGATGGTTGATATTTTCGGCTCGGATCATAGTGCTACTTATCCCGATGTTTTAGCCGGGTTGAAATCGGTTGGTTATGACAGCTGTAAAGTAAAAGTATTGATTCATCAATTTGTAACTGTAATGCAGAACGGGGAAGCAGTTAAAATGTCAACCCGTAAAGCAAATTATATTACACTTGATGAACTGATTGATGAAGTGGGGAGCGATGCAGTTCGTTACTTTTTCAATATGAGGAACATTACTTCTCATATGAATTTCGATTTGAATCTTGCAAAACAAAAATCGGATGACAACCCGGTATTTTATCTTCAATACGCACACGCAAGAATTTGTTCGATCCTTAGAATGGTAGAGGAAGAGAAATTAGTACTATCAATAGAGAATTTACATCTGCTTCAAGCTGATGAAGAACAAAAACTTTTGAAAAAACTGGGTAGTTTTAAAGAGGAAGTACTTTTGGCTGCCGGGTTACTGGAACCGCAAAGATTGACGGTTTATCTTGAAGATTTGGCTGCTGCATTTCATCGTTTCTATACTAACTGCCGTGTAATTGGAACCGGGAAGGAATTATCCGAAGTACGAATTGCTTTAATAACTGCAGTAATGATAGTACTGAAAAACGGTTTAAGTATTCTCGGGGTTTCAGCGCCGGAAAGAATGTAGGAATTAATCAGCAAGACTGATTGATACCGCATACACTTTTGCCGCACCTGAATTAATGAGTGCTTTACTACATTCATTCACAGTTGCTCCTGTAGTAATAACGTCATCAACAAGAAGAATTCTCTTTCCTTCAATGTCTTTAATCTTAACTACTTTGAAAGCATCAGCGATGTTGTTTTCGCGTTCTGTTTTGCTCATTGTAGTCTGCGTTTCGGTATAACGGATTCTTTTAACAACTTTAGTATTTACAGGTATTTGCATAACCTTTTTAATTCCTTTTGAAATGTAAAAGGATTGATTATAACCTCGTTCAGCTTTTTTTAACCGGTGCAATGGAATGGGAATGATCAAATCGAATTTCCATTCCGGGCGGTTCTTCCTTAAAAAAATACCTAATAGTTCACCGAGATAAATTCCGTTTTGAAATCGTTTTTTGTACTTCAAGTTATGTAGTACATTTTGAAGTACACCTTCCTTTTCAAATAAAAAAGGGGAATAGAACCCGCTTATAAATCCTTTTTGAAAAAACTTTTTGTTATACTCTGCTGTTAGTCTGAAATCATCGGCGGGCAAAATTGAGTGGAGACATTCTTTGCATAATACTTTCTCATCCGTTTGGAGTTTGTTGTTGCAGTTTTGACATAACTGCGGAATGAAAAAATTCAAAAAAACTGTCAGCAGATTACCCAGCATTGTTACAACATCCCCTCCCGTTTTCGTATAAACCATTCCATAGCAAATAAAAGGATGAGTAGTATTAAAGCCCATTCATTCGACCAGAGAGATATTTCCGAAATATTAAGTCTTTCTTTAGATGCTTTTTCATTAATCTTTTTAAGTTCATCAAAAAGCTGTTTGTATTCGCTGTTATAATAAAACTTTCCCTTTGTCCGCATTGAGAGCAGCTTCAATAAATCTGCATCAAGTACCGGGTTAATTAGTTCAATATCCTGGTCTCCTATGTTGAAGCGACCCGCATCCGTACCGAGTTTTTTCCTGTTAAGAGCTGCTTCACCGCTAAATGAGTAATCACCGCTCTTGGCAGATTCGAGTATACCCTCATAAATACCGTTTCCAGCAGAAATAAGGTTCACTACATACTCTTCTTCCCTGTTACGAATTTTCAATTTTACTTCAGAGTCATTCACGGGATTAAAACTCTCATCATAAACTTCTGCGATGAATTGAACGACTTCACCTGCCGAATAAATCTTCTTTGAAGTTGCAATTCGCACCTGTTTTCTTTCATCCTTTGCATTTAGCCATTTAACAGAATTAAGAATAAACCTGTCAAACAAATCTATATTAGCATTAGCTCTTTGAAGTTTCCACCGCCAAATATCACTTGCGGTAACTGAAATAGACCTCTTTGAACCTAACCTTCTCGTTACGATTAAAGGTGTATTTATGTTTACATTATTCACCTTAGTTAAAGAAAGTATTTCGCTTTCAGGTTTGGATTGGAATTCCCATCGCGGCATATACACAGGCGGAAGATTATTCCAATTTTGAAGTACATTCATTCCGCTATGCTGTAGTATAGGGTTCTTCGATTCATTTTCAAGTACATTGGGTTGTACTTCTATAGAACCCGGAACCACTCTTCTTACAGTAATCGGAATTTCGGGTTGCAGTATATTCAACTTGTTGTTATCAATACTTTCCGACAATAGTAGAAAAAACGGTTTCTTCTTTTCCTTTACCTGCGTAGAAATATTATTCATTAATTCGGTATTTGTTTCAGCAGTAGGGAAGTGTATCAAAAAGAAAATGTCTGCACTATCAACCAGCTTTGAAACATTCGGATTACCGAAATATCTACCTCTCCCGGTTTGAATAATCGAATTTACAGTAAAATTCGTATCCGCCTCCAGAGCATTCTTAATGAATGAATGATCATTCGAAGGTAATCCTGAAATAAGCAGTACTTTTATTTTGTTACTAAGTACATTAACGTAAAAAACTCTGTTGTTATTCGCTGTTGTATACTCACCTTGAAGCGGGGAGATGCTTACAGATAACTTCTTCTCTCCTTGTAAGGACGGAGTATAATCGAAATTAATATTCTGCGTTCCTGCCGGACTTAAAACTATGTTTTTCTCTTCCAGAATTATATTATCTTCCGTAAGTGTAATTTTAGCTCCTTTATCGCTGTATCCTTTGTTTTGAATTACCGATACAATGCCCGTTGATGTTCCGGCATAGATATATTCATTAAACAAAACATTTTGAACGGATACGTCATTTCTGTTTGATGAATCACCGACTCCGATTGTAAACACCGGTACTCCAAGCCTTTCAGCCAAATTTACAGGGTTTGTTCCTTCAGTTATTACACCATCCGAAATTATCGAAATTGAAGCGATATTTTTATTTTTATCAATTGAGTTAAAAACCGATAGAAGATTTGTTGTAGGCTCATTGAAAGATAATCTTTCATTCCCGCTGTTTTCCAGTTGATTTACTTTTGCTCCGAAACTGTAAAACTCTGAAGATGAACTTAAATCATTTTTAGTGAAATCAGTTAAGAAGTTTTTTACTGTTTCTTCCCGGTTGCTCCCGTCTTTAATTTTAATAGAAGATGAGTTATCCACAAATACAAGGTTCACCGGCTGGATTGTTTCTTTTTGTGTTAAAGTAACAATCGGTTCAAAGATTAGAAATAATAGAAGTAAAAATGACCCCGCTCTAAAAAAAGAAAGAAGATATTTCAATGGTTTGCTTACTACCGGGATTGTAAATCTATATACATAAAATGTGTAGACTACTGCTATTACCGCCAGCAATAATAAATAAAGCCAGTTAAAGCTTAATGAAAGTCCTATGCTTTCGATGTTGAACATCAATATTAAGTTTTAAGGTTGGAAATGTCCCACTTCAGCAACTGCTTATAAGTATCATAATCGGTTGTATCGAAGTGAAGCGGTGAAACTGAAACGTAATCATTTTTAATTGCGTATTGGTCAATTTCAAGGTTTTCGTCAAGTTCAACAAGATTGCCGGTCAACCAGTAATAATCTCTTCCGTACGGGTCCTGTCGTTTTTCATAAATATCGTCCCATTTGGATTTCCCCTGCTTTGTAAGTAGTATTCCTTTAATATCTTTTTCTTCAAGGTCGGGAACGTTCACATTCAAAAAAGTACCCGGTTTGATTTTATTCTTCACAAGTTGTATTGCCAGCATTTGTGCTACTTTGCCTGCATACTGAAAGTGAGTTGCCGCGTGATTTGTAACTGAAATAGCAATCGATGGCACTTCCATTATTGCGGCTTCCCGTGCAGCAGAAACAGTACCTGAATAGATTGTATTTATTGCAGTGTTTGAGCCGTGATTAATCCCTGAAACAACAACGTCCGGCGATTCTCCCATTATGTTTCTTATTCCCATCTTAACACAGTCAGCGGGTGTACCGTCAACAGCATAACCGAAAAAATCACCGTTTCTATAATATCTTATTACTCTTAGCGGGACTTTCATTGTTATTGCATGTCCTACTGCGCTCTGTTCTTTCCATGGAGCTACTACTGTAACATCCCCGATTTCTTTTAATGCTTTTACAAGTTCGTATATGCCGATTGAGTCTATACCGTCGTCGTTGCTGACAAGAATTTTCAATTTCTTTTCTCCAATTTCTATAATTTTATGCAGCAATATAACCAATGCGAAAAACGTATGAAAGATTGAAAGGAGGGGATTGATCTATTGCTTTATTGTTGAGCAGGCTACAGCTCTTGAATACCCATTGAAACCATTATTACATATACACTTTAATAGTATATAGGTGTTATTAATCTTGTTCAATCCCTAAAATTAAAAGGGGAACCGGTGGATTATTTCTTCCGTGTCTTAATACATTATAAACTTCGCCCTCATAATATGCGATTCCATTACTCATTTGAGATTGCATTTTCTTTGTTGGTAACACTTCAATTCCAAGATTTATAACTCCACCTGAATAGAAAAGTAGATGTTTAACGAATAAGTCAAATGCTACAAAAGCATATTTGCCAAACTGAATTTCAACCGCAATCTGGTTTTTGACAAAATCAGTTTGCTTATATGAAGATATTGGAGCCTTAATCCCTTTTGAAATTAGAAAATCTTTTTGTCTGTTGTATGGTAACATAATTAATTCTGGTAGTATTTTCTGGTCCGTTGTTATGAAATATTGATAACGACTTTCATTCCAACCAAGTTTGTTAAATCTTTCATTAAATGCTTTATTCAACTCTTTTGGGCTAAAAAGCATCTTCCCGGTCATTGTTTTTTCCTTGCTTACTTTGGTCATAAACTTTGACGCATCAATGCTTTGTATAGTTTCAATGATTTCTTTGTAAAGGTTTTTATGGTGAACTATGAGATATTCTTCTCCGTTCAAATGTGAGTACTTCTGAGCTATTTTCATTTTTACTGACTAATTTTGTTATACTTTCCGTTTATACTTTTCAATCCGAGTTGTAACCATTCGTTTGGAACCTGAGAAACTTTGTCGTTTACAGATGGTTTGTGAATAGGTTTGTTTATTGGTCTTATTTTTAAGTTACCTTCAATAAGGTCTTTAATCCTTAGTTTAGCTATTTCACAGTACTCTTTTTCCTTTTCAATTCCAATAGCATTACGATTATTTTTTATTGAGGCAAGTATTGTGGAGCCTACTCCTGCATAAGGATCAAGTACCCAACTTTTTTCATTTGTCAAAGCAAGTACACAACGTTCAACCAATTCAATTGGAAATTGACAAGGGTGTTCTGTCTTTTCTGGATGATTAGATTTAACATTTGGGATATTCCATATTGCTGTATCCCAATCTTGTGCAATAATCTCCCAAATATCGCTTGGATTTTTACCAAGAGGATTGCCGGATGGCATTCCCTTTTTCTCACCTTTAAAATGAAGTTTACCTGGATATTTTGCCGGTACTCTAACATTATCAAGATTAAAAATGTAATCATTTGTTTTACTGAACCACAAAATTGTCTCATATCTTCCGCTAAATCTATTTGAAGCGTGAAGCCCATGTCCGAAATGCCATATTATTCTGTTACGAAGTTTCAAACCATGTTTTTTGAAAATCTTATAGTAATAAATATCTAAAGGAAAAACTTCACCTTTGTCCACATAGTTTCCAACTTGCCAACAAAGATTTCCCTTGTCTGAAAGCGTTCTTACAAGTTCATTTATTATTTCTTCTTGTGTTTCCAAATATTTTTCAATACTTGTCTTTGTTTCGTACGATTTGCCAACATTGTAGGGGGGAGATGTAATAATTAAATCAAATTTCCCGTCTTCAATTCCTTTTAGAACTTTAAGACTATCCCCACAGATTACATTATGAGAAATGTCGTGTTTAATATATTCGAATAGAGTTTCTTTAACTTTCACATTTTTCCTTTTACTAACGCATAATATCAGTATACCCGCAAGAATATAGGGTATATACTATTTTGATTACCGTTTTTTTGACCATACAAATATTCATTTACCCACCCAAAATTAAAGAATATTTTGATTTTTGCAATCATCTTCATTCTGCTAATAATATAGTCAGTAGGGACTTCGATAATGAAATCCCTACTGTAAGCTATGCAAGTAGTTTTAATACTTCTCTTTTTGGAAGCCCCAAACACGCATCTCCGATTTATATGTGTCGGGGTAGTTTGCTTTAAGTAAATCTATTAATGCATAAAGATGTTTCTTAATCTCATCTTTTAATAGATTTTTTTCGCTCACTTTTCCTGCAACCGATTCATCCATGTCCATTGCTTCCTGCTTTAACGGAATATACTGATCACGGATATTCTCCCAGTAACTTCTACCGTAACTCTTATCATTAAATCCGTCTCTATTAAGAGCCTCAAGAATAAGAGTAAAAGAAGATGCACGTGTATCACGGTCAGAGGGGAGTTTATAGGACTTGGAATAAAATGCGATACCGTACTGCGAATAATGGGCTTTATCGTCATTGCCGTATTGCTCCCTTAAATAATCTTTGATATAACCGATGCCAAGGTCAATCTGTTTATCAAGATTTTTAAGTTTTGAAGAAACCTCTGGTCTGCGGCTTCCTTCTGCTATTCTTACGTTTAATGTATTCTCGTAATTGGCAGCAATTTGAACTAACCTGTTGGAATCACTCCATATCAAGGTAAGATTAGGAGCATTCTTCCATTTTTCAGCAACATTTTTTGCCGTTGTAACTAAATCAATATCTGCCATCGGTACATTACCTTTTGCAGATTTTGACTTCGGTTCCGGAACTACCGGATTTTCCGTTGTTTCACCCATAAAAAATCCTCTCATTGTTTGTTTGTAAATATTGTTATTGTACAGTTTTACTTCAAGAAACACATGTATGATATCAGATTTCTAAAAGCCGCAAATAAAGATTATAACACGGAACAATGATTAATCTCAGCTCAACTGTCCCGGTATATGTTATTATGATTATACCGGGAGCAATCATGCAATATTTTTGATTTACTCCAACCGATTTGAAGTAATTTCCCCTTATTTTGGCTTTAATTAAAGATTCCCCAATCCATTTAGGCTTAGTTTACCTTTATTTAAGGTCATTCGCATCCATTTAGGCTTAGTTCACTTTTATTTGAGATTATTCGCATCCTTTTAAGCATAGTTTACTTTTATTTGAGCTTATTCGCATCCTTTTAGGCTTAGTTTACTTTTATTTAAGGTTATTCGCATCCATTTAGCATTAGTATATTTTTATTCTGATTATTCGTATTCATGGTCTGATTCTTTGTCGGGTGGTTTACGCAGAAAAGATTTGCTGTAATTCCGGGAAGAGTAAATGTTGATCTGGAATAAGTGCATCTCATTTTATTATAACATGACGTTAAATTATTTATAAAGACGAAACTTTGATTTGATGCAAACTTAGTTTTTGTTTGTGTTAAAGTCAAGTGTAATTTTTAAGAAGGGGATAAGACTTGATTGTAATAATTGCCGTCGGTTTTAACTGTATTAATCGCATATCAAATGGGGCTGAAGCCCGAAAATTGGGCGGGTGATTTGTTTATTTACCCGTCCGCTAAAGCAGACGGGAATAAATATTGAAAGAATAATACTGTTTCTAAAGATTGTAATAATTGCCGTCAGTTTTAGCTGTATTAATCGTATATAAAATGGGGCTAAAGCCCGCTAATTGGTTGGTGGTTGATTTATTTACCCGTCCGCTTTGCGAAGCCATCCTTCAGAAAAGCAGACGGGAATAATTAAAATTATTTTAACGGGAAAAAGCGTGTATCTGCCACAAAATCACAAAAACACTAAACTTTCAAAAAAAAACTGCTGAAGCGGATGGGAATGATTCAGTGAATTCTCTTAATAACTCCTTTTAGAAGTGCTTCGAATTTCTCTTTAACCATATCGGCAGTTTCCTGTACTTCTGCGTGGGAAAGTTTAGTAGGGGAGAGTCCGGCAGCAAGATTTGTAATACATGATATAGCCGCAGTTTCCATTTTTAGTTTTGCAGCATATACCAATTCATGAACAGTTGACATTCCGACTGCATCTATACTGAACCGTTGCAGCATCTGTATTTCTGCAGGCGTTTCATAACTCGGTCCTTTACCGAACCAGTAAATTCCTTCTTTCAACGGGATTTTTTCATCAATCGCTGCTTGTTTTATTATTGAATTCATCTCTTTCGACGGAGTATTCAACATAAAATCTTTATCCGAATTATCAGCCAATCCAATTAAACCCGTCAATTCTTTTTTAACATTAAATGCAGTAAAGGATTGTATCAGCATTAAATCACCGGGAACAAAAAATTGGTTAATTCCACCTGCGGCATTAGTAATCAATATTTTTCTGCATCCTGCTTTCTTTGCAATGAATACAGGTAAAATACACTGCTCAATCGGGTAGCCTTCGTAAAGATGTATCCTTCCCTGGAAAATCAAGAGTGTTTTATTTGCATAACGTGATAAAATTATTTTCCCTCTGTGTCCTTCTACGGTTGAGTGGGGATAACCGGGTAAATCTGCAGTGTTAAACTCTTTAATCTTCTCAAGAGAATCGGCAAAATCACCTAATCCGCTGCCGAGTATTAAAGCAAGATCGGGTTTAACTTTTATTTCATTTGTTAAGTAACCGGTAAGTTCATTGTAAATTAAATCAAGATTAATCATTAGAATAAAATTCCTGCTAAAGTTGCTGTAAGTAGGGTGGCAAGCGAGCCGCCGATTACTGCTTTAATTCCCAACTGTGCAAGGTCGGATTTTCTTTCCGGGGCAATAGGTCCAAGTCCCCCAAGTTGTATTGCAATAGAAGCAAAGTTTGCAAATCCGCATAAAGCATAAGTTGCCATTAATATTGTTTTTTCGTCTGTTATAATTTTTTCATGAATCATCTTACCCATATCGAGGTAAGCAACGAATTCATTAAGAACTATCTTAGTACCGAAAAGACTGCCGAAGTTCAATGCTTCATGCCATGGTACGCCAATTCCGAATGCAACAAATTGGAGAACCATTCCGATAATCAACTGGAAACTTAACGGGTTACCGAAATTTGTCTGTAAATATGCATTAATACCTACAATATCACCGAGATTTAAGAGTAAATAGTTTATTAAAGCAATCAACCCGATAAATGCGATCAACATCGCCCCTACATTAAGTGCGAGCATTAAGCCATCACTTGCACCATTTGCGGCGGCTTCAATTACATTCGAGGCGTTTTTTTCTATTTTTACTCGAACTGTTCCTTTGGTTTCAGGTTCGGCAGTTTCAGGGAAAATAATCTTCGAAATCAATAATGCTGCTGGAGCCGCCATAATGCTTGCACCTAATAGATGCGTAGCAAACATAAGCTGTGCCTGCTCCAAAGGAACATTCATTGTTTGCGAATAATTAGAGCCTAAAATCTGTATGTATGCCGCCATTACACCACCGGCAATAGTTGCCATACCGCCAACCATAATTGTTAGTAGTTCGCTTTTAGTCATTGTTTTGATGAACGGCTTTATCATTAAAGGTGCTTCCGTTTGACCGACAAAAATATTTGCAGTACATGATAAAGATTCCGCCCCGCTTGTTCCCATAACTCTTGACATTATCCAAGCCATTCCCTGTACAATTCGCTGCATTACTCCAAGGTAATACATTATTGACATCAAGCTTGCAAAGAATATAATAGTAGGAAGAACCTGGAATGCAAAGAAAAAGCCGAGACTTTTTTCATCTCCTGGAGGATAGATCAATTCACCGAAAACAAATTTTGCTCCTTCTGTAGTGAAGTTTAGTAATAGTACGAAGAAACCGCTAACCCATTTAAAGAAATCTTTGGGCCAGCCGAGAACAAAAAAGAATTCCCGAAGTGAGTCTCCTTTAAGTATTAGTATTGCGAAGATTAACTGAATTAGTAAACCTCCTCCCACAAGTTTCCAATTTATATTTCTTTTATTATTAGAAAGAAGGAAAGCAATTCCTAATATTATTGCAATTCCGAGTATTCCTCTAAACATAGAATAAAAATCCATTTAGTCCTCTTCTTTCATATCAGGAATATAATGACATGCTCTGCATCTTGCTTCGTAAATATCCGAAGCACCCACGACAACTCTCTCCGATGCAACAATTTTTCTTTGCGTTCTGTCTGCTGGATTTCCGCAGACTACGCAAATAGCCAATGTTTTAGTTATGTATTCTGCCAGGGAAAGTAATTGGGGAATAGGCTCGAATGGGATTCCCCGGTAATCTTGATCAAGACCGGCAACAATTACTCTTTTCCCGCTGTTAGCAAGTTGATTACAAATATTTATTAAGTCATTCGGGAAGAACTGCGCTTCATCAATACCTACAACCTGGGCATCTTTCGATAACTCCAATATTTCTTTGCAATCTTCAACAAGAATAGAAGGCAGGGATTGCTCGCTATGAGAAACTATTTCGCTTTCGGAATACCGTGTATCTATTTTCGGTTTGAATACTATAACTTTTAATTTGGCAATTTTTGCTCTTTTTAATCTTCTTATTAATTCCTCGGTTTTACCGCTGAACATACAACCGGTAACTACTTCAATCCAGCCAGTATTCTGCGGGAAAGAGTGGGGATAAATATCAACCATAAAAAACTCCTTGGTGATTATAGATCATCTTTAGTAAATGCAAATGGGAGAAGCTCGGATATTTTTAATACTTTAATTTCATCTTTTTTATTGATTAGAACAACATCAATATCACCGCATAAATCGGAAATAACCTGCCTGCAAGCACCGCACGGAGCCGTATAATCGGGGGAATCCCCGGCAACGGCAATTGCTTTGAATTTTCGTTCACCATCCGACAGCGCTTTAAATATTGCATTTCGTTCTGCACAAATAGTTAAACTGTAAGAGGGACTTTCAATATTACAACCGGTTATGACTTTTTCATCCTCGGTAAGTAAAGCAGCGCCAACATGAAAATTTGAATATGTAGGCATTGCTTTTGTTTTTGCTTCAACTGCTTTTTTCGCTAATAATTCGTATTTCATAAATATTCCCATTTTGGGTTCAAAGATAAATTTTTTAAGAGAGAAAGAAAAAGAATTATCCCTCTTTCCATTCGATTTTTTTTGTTTTTGCGTTAATTAAATGAAGAATAAGAAATAGTTCGTAGACTACCTGCAAAAATAGCGTTTGCCAAATAGTGAACTTGTAACCTATTTGCTTTTTAATTGTTTCAATAGAGGCTAAATCAATTATTAGTTTTACTGCCGGGATAATCCATAAATAAGGGGAGTAAAAATAGAGCGGTAAAGCAACAATTATCGCAATGTTCGGGATGTGCCATAATCCTAAAAACAACTTATGCTTGAATAAATACTTGTAAGAAGTTGAAGTATGCCTCGCTTTTTGATTGAAATACTCATTCAGGTTTTCTTTTGTGTTTGAAAAGACAGATGAACTTTCTTCAATAACAATTCCTATATTCAGACGATTCTTAACCGCTTCTCTGAGCAGAAGATCGTCGTCTCCGCTTATAGTATCAACAGTATTATTAAAGCCCCCTATATTATGAAAAGCCATTTTTCTAAAACCGAAGTTCCTTGCTGCTGCAGAATACGGAATCCCTAATTGTGCTGCAGAAAAAGTAAGGAAGGTACTTCTCAAGTTTTCAAAACATGCAATTGAATTTGTAAAACCTTCAGTTTGAAAGAAAGGAGCCAAACCGAAAATAAAATCAAATCCCTCGCTGAACTTTTTATAACAGGCAGCAATCCATCCCGGGTCAGGTTTACAATCTCCATCGGTTATTAGAATATATTCAAATTTTGCTTTTTCAATACCGATCTGTAAAGCACCTCTTTTCCCATTAAAAACTTTGTTATCGGCTTTTAATACAGAAAAATTTGGCAAATCGGAAATCAAGTCTTTCAATCTGCTGTAAGTGGAATCAGTTGAATTATCATCAACAAAAATAACCTCGAATCTCTCCCTCGGGTAACTTTGTTCCTTCAGTTTCTCTATTAGCGAAGAAAGATTATTTTCTTCATTCTTTACTGAAATTACAACAGATAAGGCAAGCTCACTGCATTTATCTGTAGTATTGCCTTTCGATAGTTTTCTCAGACTCCACACAAGAGCACTATTAAAAATAATAAGGTAAATAGAGATTACGAGTATCAATTCCGTCATTATAGAAAGATTGTATTCCTTGTTTCGCTTAAATTTGATGAAAAATTTGTTTCAAATTTAAGATAATTATCAACTGAAAAAAATCGGTTCCCATCTGGAATCAGTAAATATCATCGATAATTCCAGTTTATTGGAAATAAAAGCATTAAAGTTTCAAAACAGTCAACCGGAACATGGTTCGAGGAAAAACACTTTTTTGAACCGACAGTTTCAGTGAAAACATATTTTTTCAAAAACAATTTGCATGATTCGGATAAAACCACTATTTTTACACACTAATTTTTGAAAAATTAGAAATAATACTTTTTGTTCTTATAATAATGTAAGAAGTTTTTTATCCGGGGTCGTAGTTCAGTTTGGTTAGAACGCCTGCCTGTCACGCAGGAGGTCGCGAGTTCGAGTCTCGTCGGCCCCGCAAAAAGCCACAAAGTATGTGGCTTTGTTTTTTTACGAGACGACTAAATACTTTCTCTTTACCTGAAATAACTCTCTAAGTCTTACTTCTTTGGTAAATCCTATTAAGTATTCTGGTAATAAAAAAGCACAACAACTAACAATAAAGGAAAAAATATGAATATTTATGTAGGTAACATTGCAAAAGAAGTAACAGACATCGAACTTCAAGATCTATTTGCAGCATACGGCACTGTAAGAAGTGCAAAAATCATTCGTGATTTATTCAGCGGCGAATCAAAAGGTTTTGGTTTTATCGAAATGGCTGGTAATACAGAAGCTCAAACAGCAATGAACGAATTAAACGCTAAAGAATTTAAGGGTAAAAACCTTATAGTTAATGAAGCACGCCAGAAAACAGATAGAAAAGGCGGCGGCAATAGAAGAGGCGGCGGTGGAAAAGGTGCTCCTCGTGGCAATAGTGGTGGACGCCGTAGCTGGTAATTGTCTTTAATTAAAACTGACATTTTGTTAAGCGGAACTTTTTTAGTTCCGCTTATTTGTTTTAAACAGGCAGTACGTCTAAAGTGGTAGTCCCTCTTAATTAAATCTCCATTTATTTTGATTGGCATTTTCTCAACCGTTTTTTTGTAGATATATTTGCAATGTAAAATTAGCTACTAATTGTTGTGATAATTAAAAGAAGCATATTATTATTTATTCCCGGTAAAGATTTCAGTGAAGTTGAGTATTTTACAATACGGGACTATCTTCAAAAAAGGGGAGTAAATGTTTTTATTACTTCCGATGCAAATAATTTGTGCACAGGAGACAACGGGTTCAAAGTTAAAAGTGAGGTTTCTTTCTTCAATATAAATGAGAATAATTTTTCAGGTATTGTATTAATCGGGGGTTCCGGAGCTTCAATTTATTTTGATAATAAAGTGTTACACAAACTACTGATACGGTTTTACTCAAAGAAAAAAATAATAGCCGCTATCTGCACTGCACCACTTATACTTGGTAAAGCCGGACTTCTGGTTGAAACACCAGCCACTTCTCACAATTCCGTAAAACAGGAAATGCTTTTTTCCAGGTGTAACTTTAAAGATTTTCCGGTTGTTATTCATAATAATATTATTACAGCTAATGGTCCTGGTGCGGCAGTTGATTTTGCATCTGCTATTCTAAATATGATGGAAAGAAAATGACAGCAAATAAAAAATATTGTAATAGTTTAACCGAGTATTCAAGATACAAGACAAGAGAAGTTTTTATAGGGAAAATTCCGCTGGGAGGGAATAATCCGGTAAGAATTCAATCCATGACAACAACCGATACAATGAATACAATCGCTACAGTCGAGCAGACTATCAGAATGGTTGATGCCGGGTGCGAATACGTTAGAATAACAGCTCCCAGTATTAAAGAAGCTCAAAATCTTGCGGAAATTAAAAAAGAGCTTTTAAAAAGAGGTTACGAAGTTCCGCTTATTGCAGATATTCACTTTACTCCTAATGCCGCCGAACTTGCAGCTAAAATAGTAGAAAAAGTAAGAATTAACCCCGGCAATTATATCGATAAAAAGAGGTTTGAAACACTTGAATACACCGACGCTCAATATGAAGAGGAAATAGATAAGATTAGAAAACGCTTTTCTCCACTGGTGAAAATTTGTAAAGAATACGGAACTGCAATGCGTATCGGTACGAACCACGGCTCGCTGTCCGACCGCATAATGAGCCGCTACGGTGATACACCGTTAGGAATGGTTGAATCAGCTCTCGAATTTTTAAGAATATGCAATGAACTCAACTACAATGATATTGTCCTCTCTATGAAAGCAAGCAATACGCAGGTAATGGTTCAAGCATACAGAATGCTTGTAAACCGAATGGAACTTGAGGGGATGAATTATCCACTCCATCTTGGAGTAACAGAAGCAGGGGGAGGGGAAGATGGTAGAATAAAATCCGCAGTAGGAATAGGCGCTTTGCTGGAAGATGGTTTAGGCGATACAATACGTGTCTCATTAACAGAAGACCCTGAATTCGAAGTTCCCGTTGCGATTTCACTTGCCGACCGGTATAAAAATAGAAAAGAACATAAACCGATTATTTATATAACTGAAAATCCGTTGAGACCTTTCGAGTACAACAGAAGAAAATCAATTGAACTAATAGGTATTGGTGGGAATAATGTACCGAAAGTTATTTCCGATTTCAGCAAATGTGATATTTTGGATTATCGAACACTTGAATCGATAGGGTATAAATATGAAGAATCTACAGATAAGTGGTTTATGAGCGATGCTGCTGCAGATTTTATTTACCTTGGTAAAAAGGAGTTTGGTTTTGAACTTCCACCAAACTTAAAAAGAATTTACGATTATGAATACTGGATAGACAAAGAAAACAATCTTTCAAGTTATCCTTTAATCTCATTTAATGATTATAGATTGAAGAAAAACGAAACGGTATTGTTTAATTTCGTTTCACTTACTTTGGACGAACTGAATGATGAAGTATCTGAA
>ERZ795056.3499-NODE-3499-length-16833-cov-46.365598_pt1 | contig 16833 bp, 18 predicted proteins | sample MGYA00375140_ERZ795056 | MGnify/ENA primary metagenome ERZ795056 (study PRJEB30185, sample SAMN05720227) | activated sludge metagenome | isolation source: Anaerobic digester | place: USA | collected 2015-03-09 ... | reverse complement strand
AATCGATCTGCACCGCCTCATGCGGCACGCCTTTTTCCGCGAGCAAAATGCGCGCACGGCGCGGGCTCGGCGCCGTCGCGCAATCGTAAAACGTAATCACTTCGCCACCTGCGTGTCGAAGTCGCTCGCGTTGTGCCGCTCGGGCAATTGGCTGCTCGGCTGGCCCCACGTGCGGTTCACCATGCGGCCGCGCTTCACCGCCGGTCGCTGCGCGATCTGGTCGGTCCAACGCAGCACGTTCGTATACGTCTGCACCTGCAAGAATTCGCCCGCTTCGTAGAGCTGTCCCTTCGCGAGCGTGCCGTACCACGCCCACACCGCCATGTCCGCGATCGTGTATTCGTCGCCCGCGAGATACGCGCTCTCGGCCAATCGCCGGTCCAACACATCCATCTGCCGCTTCACCTCCATCGCAAAGCGATCAATCGGATATTGCATCTTGGTCGGCGCATACGCATAAAAATGCCCGAAGCCGCCGCCGAGATACGGCGCGCTGCCCATCTGCCAAAACAGCCACGACAAACACTCCGCACGCGCCGCGCCATCTTCCGGCAAGAACGCGCCAAACTTATTCGCCAGATACAGCAAGATCGCGCCCGACTCAAACACGCGGATCGGCTTCGGCCCGCTGCGATCCAACAGCGCCGGAATTTTCGAGTTCGGATTCACCGCGACAAAGCCGCTGCTGAACTGGTCGCCCTCGTTGATCTTGATGAGCCACGCGTCGTACTCCGCGCCCGCGTGACCCAACGCTAGCAACTCTTCCAGCATCACCGTCACCTTCACGCCGTTCGGCGTCGCCAACGAATACAACTGCAACGGATGCTTGCCCACCGGCAAGTCTTTCTCATGCGTCGCCCCCGCAATCGGGCGGTTGATGTTCGCAAAGCGACCGCCGTTGGCCTGGTCCCAAGTCCAGACGGTCGGTGGTGTGTAGTCGGTTGTGTTTGTCATAGGTGCGTCCTAAAAATCGCGTTGTGTTGACTCACTAGTCAGCAATTGCACTCGTTGCCAAGGCACGAAGCCGTGTCCGTAGTCGCGGCAGGCGTTGCTGGCTTCCCGAGTCGCCGGGCAGGTGTCCGCCGAGCGCCTCAATAAATCTCGGGTTCCCCACCAACGCACTGAACTCCGCAACAAGATATTCACGGAGTGCCGGATCGCACGTTTTGATTTCATCCAGCAACGTCGCGCGACCATCGATCACCGTAACAATATCTTCCATGTCGTGACTTGCGAGATAGTCGTTGTTGCCGCGCCCCTTGAACGCTTCGAGCTTTGTCGCGATGAACGCGGGCGCGGTGATTAGATTGATCGTCAAACCGTTTGGTAGGACGAGCGACTGCGCAGTTTCCACCGCAAGTACATACCAGCGGTTGTTGAAACCGAGAATGCTCTCGTCCGTGGGCATCAAGTCCACCGCGATCTCGCCGCTGCGCCACCGGCATATCGGTGCGTCGGCCGACAGATCGTGCACAAACTCCAGCGCCTCGAACCGCTTTTCAATCGCCCGATATTCGGCGCGGCTAATTACGTGCGCCACCAGGTCCACGTCAATCGTTGCCCGAATCGGTTGTGCACGCACATCCGTCACCAGCAACCCCGTCGCACAGCCGCCAACAAACACCAGCGTCTCGCGCAGCTCACCTATGGCGGCCGCAACATGCGAAAGGATTTCCAAGTTTTGCTCGGCAGGCAGTTTTGCGTTCATGGCTCGTTCACCGCAGACGCAACGCCAGTAGCTCACCCGCCTTCTCGCGCTCGCGTGCCTGTCCGATGCGCAGCGCATCAAACAGCGTCATCATCTGCGCCAACGTGTTGTCTTCACGTGCAGCTAATGGAGCGTTTGCATAGAGCGGCAGCAGCCCCAGCCCGCGCACCGTCCCCTCCGCATGCGGCCACACCGGCGGAAATTCGTCGGCGTACAACACGTGTTCTTTCATCGGAGCCGCACCGTACGCAGTCGCAAACCCGATCGTGATTTCGGTGCGCACAGCGGGATAAACGTATGCCGCGCCGTAAAACACAAACGGATGCAACACTTGCATGATCGGGTGCACGCTGCCGTCCTCTTCAGTGCGGGCCAAACGGCACGCCACCAACCGCTGCATCGCGGCGTGCGTCTCAAACTGCGACAGATACATCTGCTTCGCCATCTCCTGATACGGCAACCACTGGCCGCCCAACGCAACCAGCTTGAATAGCACCGCCAAATCCTGCGGCTTGAGCGCCCATTGACGGTTGTTGGCGCGCTGCATCGCTGCGCTCGGAGCGGCCACTTTGGTTTTGAGTGTTTTCATATCGAAAGCATTGCTGTCTAAAACGATAGACGTTTGTTGTTTGCATACAGCATATAACAAACTTTCCGCCGGGTCACGCCATTCTTCGTTTCTATAATTCGCAAAGGGATTGCGGTCAAATTTGGGCCACTTTTCCGCATGATTCCCTCCGTACGGCGGCCATCAGAGAACAGCATACGGTCGTTCATATGCTGTTTGCGTACAGCATATGAAGAGCGGATGACATATTGAGAAATCGCACGGCAACTCATAAACATTCGGTAAAGACCAGCATTTCGCAGCAGGCGCCGTACCCCCATCAGTCGCACCATTCATGGTGATCCTGCGAAGTGCTGAGACATAAACCTAGCGCACGCCGCTCACTCCGTTCGTGGTGATCCTGAGCCCGACGAAGGATCGAACCATGAACACTCACCCATTCACCCTCCGTCTCCAATCACTCCGACCGCGCCCCGTACTTCGCCGCCCAAGCCGAATACTCAAGCGGCCGTATCCCAAACCGCACTGCGTTGCCGCTGTGCAGCGCCTTGAACTCCGCAAGCACGAGCGCGACGAATCGTTCGCGATCAACGGCTTCGACTGCCGCGGGTGTTCGCTTTCGGATGCGCGCCTCGGTCGCGGGTTCGATCTTTCGCACCATCGCGGCGACCACGTCGTTGAGCGCATTTCGATATCGCAAGCGAAACGTGTCCGGTGGAACGAGGTTCTGCTGCACCGCCACGTACTGTTGGCACGAACGCGCGTACGCCCATGCGAAAACGTCGAGCAACAACTCAACGCGATTCAATTCGTACACACCGAGCATGCCGTCCACATAGAGCTGCGCGGGCACATCGACGAACGACAACGGACACAGGTTGTGCGCGATGAACGGAATGTTCGCCGCGAGGCGCGACACGCGTTTGTTCACGTCTTCAAACGGCTGCAAGTACGGCAAATGCACCATCAAGAAAAACGCCTGCTCGAACGGATCGTCGATCTCCGCCGCCATGTTGATCACGATGCCGAACAATTCTTCAAGCCGCTGCGGCAACGCAATCGGCAAGTAAACGCTGCCGCCGATGTCCACCGCGCGATGCCGAATGCGACCACACGCGAGCGGGTCCGCCATCAGCCCGTCCGAGAGCAACGCATGCAGCGCGATCACCGTGTCCGGCGTGAGCGCCGCGCGCAACGGGTCGTGCACAAGGTACTCAATCGCCGCCTTGTGGTTCAAGATCATCTGCGTCTCGAGCGCGCCCTTACCGTCCGCCGCTTGTCCCGCCTCGATCAAGCGCTCGGTATCTAGCCGCGTGTACGTGTTGCCCTCAAGCTTCGACGAAGCCCACGACAAATCGATCAACAATCGATTTAGTATGTCGCGCACAAAAGTCCCCGCGGGCGCGTCGGCCGCAGGCGAGCGACCCAGCGCATGCAATTGCGCCCGCAACTTGAGCGGCACATACGCCGTCACGTTCGGTTGATATTGCTCCAAGAACTTCACCTGATAACCCACAGGCCGGCGCTGCTGCCGCGGGCGACGCACCAGCGCGCGAATCTCCGCGCCCTCACGCGAGAGCGCGATCGAGTTTTCGCTCGCGACACCACCGTACTCACTCGACGGCTCCGCCACGAAATTCGCGTCAAGCGCAGGCGAAACGGCGCGCACAACATACCGAGTCGCCCGACCCACACCCGTGATCTCAACGCGCCCCGCATCAACAAGCTGTGCCAACCGGCGCTGCAAAGTGCGACGAGAAATATCGTTGTTCAACGCAATCAGGAGCGCGTCGATACTCGCGCCGTCGCGCGCAGCTGCGACCGCGTGAGCGACTTCGTCAAGCTCGGATTGCGAGATGTTTTTTGGCACGAGAACAATAATTTATTTGGCGCGTAAACGAATTATCACGCCAAATAATATGGCGCGCAACTGGTTTATATGGCGCGAAATTCCCAGCGTCGACATGGTGTACGCCTGATTAGCAAGGTGGCTCGGGAAATCTCGATGGCGTAAACGCCGTTGGTTCCTCCCCCGCTTGCCGGGGGAGGTTAGGAGGGGGTAAAACGGTGACTGATATTCAATCGTCACGGTTCTAGCCAACTTCATGCCCCGCCCTAACCCTCCCCGGCAAGCGGGGAGGGAACAATTAGCCGCCGCCTCATGTTTGTAAACAACCGTTGCTGAGCCACATTGCGAATCAGGTGTGCATAAACGCTTGCGCACGTACCATTCGCATAGCAATTCTTTGAAGGATCTACGATGAGAGTGACAGCAAGTAAAGCAGTAACGGCTCGGAACAAGCGCGGAGACGCCCCAACGCTTAACGGCGACCTCGTTTCACATGCGAACGGACCCACGGGCGACTTGTCGACCACGATGGACGTTGCGGACGCTGAGCACGCGGCACAGACGCGACAAACGTGCCTCTCGCGTCAGCAGGAGGCCGACGCTTGCATCGAATATTGGAACGAAGTTTTCGCTGTTGAGGGTTCGTTCGCGGACGAATACGCGATCCTGTAGACATCGGACTTAGCGTGAAATATTGCTTGATCCTTAGGGCTTACACAAACAGGAATTTAATCTGACCCCTTTCGCGATCAGCGCCCGTGACAATGTCTCCGGTAAACGCAGCCTGCCTCGCCAATCGCGAAAAGCCATCGGCCCCGGTGTGGCTGACAACATTCGTTTGCACCACCGAGCTGTCCACCGGCAAATCGAGCAGTTGCGCCAGTTCATCGGCTAGCGCCTCCGGGATCGCGTTCACACCCTCGCGCTCCAGCGCATGCGCCGAGACCAGCGTCGGGCGACGACTCCCGATCAGACTGCGCAATGCTCCAACCGCATCGGCAGACATCGTCGCTTGCACCAATCTCAACGCAGCATCAGCATCGCCACGCTTCGCCGCCCAGTAGTCGAGATGGTTCTTTACGCCAGATTCAGGCGCATGAATCACGACCGGCGGAAACCCGGACTGCCACGAGGTGCGCTGAGGTCGTTGGTCGGAGGGAGCGGGCACTTTCGTTACTCGCCCCACACGCGGGCGAGCGTGGTCAGGATTTTTTGCTCGAAGCGGGTGATCAGTTCGCGGTTGCCTTTGACGAGCGCCTGCTCGGCTTCGATTTCGGCGGCAATGGCTTGTTGCGTGGCGAGGGGTGGGAGGGGAATCTTCGCGTCGTTGAGGCTTCGAATTGGAAGCGGCGGCTGCGCGGCACCGGAAACGATTGCGTCCGCTGCGCTCGCAGTTTCTATGGTGTCTGACCTCATTATTACTCTTCTGAATTCGCCATCAAAAAAATTCACCTGCCATCATGAAAGGCAGTATTTTTTAATTAGGATTTCTCCGCTCTTTATGAACAAAAGAATATTAAGGTATTCCGCAAACATCTCCCTCACTGCGACTTCATTTGATGGATTGTTCAAATATGCGAGGTCAGATATTGCAGTAGCCCCGTATTGTGATTTGTTACTAGCAGTGATCTTGCAAAGTTCTAGCGCACTAGTAACCCGATTCAAGTACGAGTTGACATCTTTAGGATTCACTGCAATTGCGGCTGTGTGGTCTTCAATAGCGCCTGTGTAGTCTTTGAGGGAGTTTTTCACAGACCCTCTAGACCGCAACAAATCTCCATCTTTCGGATTCACTGCAATTGCGGCTGTGTAGTCTTCAATAGCACCTGTGTAGTCTTTGAGAGTGTTTTTCACAGACGCTCTGAACCGCAGAGAAGCTCCATCTTTCGGATTCACTGCAAGTGCGGCTGTGTAATCCTCAGTAGCACCTATATGGTCTTTGAGTGTGTTTTTCACAAACCCCCTAGACCGTATCGAATGTCCGTCTTTAGGATTCACAGCGATTGCGGCTGTGTAGTCTTCAATAGCGCCTGTATAGTCTTTGAGACTTGCTTTCGCAGACCCTCTAAAACGTAGCGAATCTCCATCTTTAGGATTCACAGCGATTGCGGCTGTGTAGTCTTCAATAGCGCCTGTATAGTCTTTGAGTTCGTCTTTCAAAATCCCTCTAGTGCGTAGCGAATCTCCATCTTTAGGATTCACAGCGATTGCGGCTGTGTAGTCCTGCATCGCCCTTTGCGCATCACCAAATTTCGCGAATGCATTTGCCCTCAGGAACTTAACATCATAAGACTTAAACATGCCACTTGGCTCTTGCGGAGCAAGGTGTAACGCTTTCGAATAATCCTCCGCTGCTCCCAAGTAGTCGCCTACTTTGTTCCTAGAATCGGCTCGCCATTTGAAGCCGAAGTAGTTCAAAGGATCAAGTATCAATGCCTCGTCAAAGAGTCTTATCGCGGCTTTGAAGTCTCCGGAATTAGCTTTGCTATTAGCTTCCTTAAATTTTTCTGACGCCCGCTTGGCGTCATCTCGTTTCCTCTTGTCGACTGCCACATATTCAACAAACCACACTTTAATTTCGCTGAGGTGACCAGAAAACTTGTGTTTGTTGATGAAGTAGTCGAAGTCTTCCTTGATGCCAAGTATTTTTTTTTCGACATCGGAATCATACGATGCATAACTTTCTAGAGCCTGCTTGTACAGCACCTTAGCTTTTTCTACATCCCCCAAAAACCAAAAAGTATGCCCCAAATTTTCATAGTGCTTGTCTTTCTCTGGGGATTCTTTAGTAACCCTGTCGCAGTAGGGCCGCGCTTCGATAGGCTTGTTGACTTCCAGTTGATGCCAGCAAGAATAGGTGAGATCGAAATGGTTGGCAGATTTGCTATCGGCTAACTCTTTGCGGATAAGAAAGGCCTCCTCCTTTCTTCCTTGAGCATCTACGGCAATTGCTAAAGTGCGCTTGTCACTTGCCCCTGACTCAGGCAGACGCAGTATTTGGAGAGATAGCTCTTCCGCCGTTCGCCAGTCTTTTGAGTTCCAAGCTGCATTCAAACGCGTCCGCAATTCTGAAATTGTTTGCGCATAAGTGGAGGGCGTCAGCAGGAAGGCCGACAGCATTAAAACCATTTGGATTGCTTTTTGGAGTTTGCTCATAAGTAGGGATAGACGCTAACAGTATTCACAATGCTCTCCAAATAGGGGGACTTGAAGGGACATTTCGGGGTGTTATTTTTGCGCGCGACAAATGATTGCGGGAGTACGTTAGCTGGGACTACAGGGGCCGGTTTCATTTATCGTCTCGTTCCCGGAATTCGCTAAATCCAGTTTAGTTTAGCGCCCCGCAGCCTTGTAAACCGCATTCCGTTCCCGCTTGCCCACCGTCAAAGGGGTCAGGTTAAATTAACCCATCCGAGTGGCCCCGCGCATTCGGCCCGAAAGCGAACCGCCCGCCACACCCTGACCGATCACGTTCGTCGCAACAGCTTTTTGCGCACAACGACTGTCCAGCGGTCGTTTCAGGGACTTTCGGTGCTAAATCAACAAATGCGAAAAACAAGCTGAAAAGACCGCAAGACGGTCGTTCGCGCCACAAAGCTGTAACTCAATCCGTTGTTACGCTGTTCGGGCTGGAACCCCTACCGCTGAATCATCGCCATGACATCGCCCATGTTTACGCTGCGCGCTTTTTCCTGAATCGGAGGCAGGTCTTTCGCGGGTGTCATGAGTTGGTCGAAGGTTTGCTTTAGGGTGTCGGTCAACATCGTGCGACCGCCGCCGTAGTAGCGCTTCGCAAGTCGCGCGAGCGCGTACGCCCCGCTTGCTGCTTCGACTATGCGCTGCGTCTCGTTGAAATCGTGACCACGAAGATCACGTCCGAAGAATTTTCTCCATCGCCTTGCCCTTCGCGAGTTCATCGACCAGCTTGTCCAGTTGGCGAATTTTCTTCATCAGCGGATCTTCGACGTTTTCCACGCGAACGCCGCAGACGACGCCGGTGATCAGCGAACTGTTCGCGTGCATGCACGGCGCCTGATCAAAGAACGTTTTGATGTCAGTCTTTTGTTCGATGTGACGCACCAGACCGGCTTGGTCATACCCGGTGAGCCATCGGATGACACAGTCCAACTCGTCTTTGCTGCGGCCCTTGCGCTCGACCTTGTTGACGTACGCGGGGTACACCTTGGCGAAGGGCATTGCAAAGATTCGATGCTCGGTCATCGGAGCGCTCCTAGAGTTCGTTGCCGTACTGCGTGAACGGTCATCGCGTCAGACAAACGTTACCCAACTGCGAATGATGGCGGCAAAGGCTTCTTCCTTTGCCGTGAAGTCGTGCATGTCTTTGAACACGATCATCGCTCGGTCTGGGGCCAGCCATTTGAGGAGTTTCTGCGAATCGTCTATGGCGATGCCGCCCGCCGCAACGTCGCGCACCTTGGCGCCGAGGTGAAGAATGATTCCAACACCGTTCTTCTCGCGAAGATTCACCGTTGCGAAATACTCCGTCGTACGAAAACTGGGTGAATTCCATTTGATGCCTTCGGCGATGCGCGCGTCGGAGCTCACGATGGCCCGTCGGATCGCTTGGATTTCGTCCTTCGCCTTGTGCTCAAGAGACGCCATGAATTCATCCACTGCTTGCGTCGTGTCGGCGGCGGATGTGTGTGAGCGAGGCTTCGGCTTCACGGGCGTCACGGGTTCCCCATTTGGTTTCAGGTTGCGGCTGAGACTACGCGTGGTCGGGCGTAATCAGTTCTACGGTCGGGAAGTAAGTGCGGTACCGAGAAGCATCGCGCGTGAGGATCGCGGATTGGATCACGGCAGCGTGGGCGCCGATGAAAAAGTCGGGCAGCACGCTTTGTCGCGTGCCTTTTGCGCGCTTGTATTGAATGAAAGCTTTGCCCGCGAGGAAAAGTGCTGGACGGGGTATTTCAAGTACTTCAAGTTGGAGTTGGGCGACGACGCGCTCCAATTCCTCAAGGCGGGCAAATGCGCAGGAAATTTCGGCGTAGATGATCGGGTTGATCGCCAGCGCGTGAATCTGTGATTGTGCGCGCAACTGCGCGAGCGACCATGCCGCCCATTCGCTGTCGTCTTCGAGCACGTCGATCAGGACGTTGCTATCAACCAGCAACATGCGCGTGCCGGATCAGGATTCGCTACGCAAGAGTTTCATCAACTCATCGGTGCGCCACTTGACCGTGGCTTTGCCGCGCACGGCCTCGAACCGATCTGCGGTTTTCTTCGCGCTCCGTGTTGTGGCCGGGAGCAAAACGACTTGCCCCAACGCATTGACCGCAAAGTCAACCGCGCCGCCCGGCGACAGATTGAGCGCGTCGCGGATGTGCTTGGGGATCGTGACCTGACCTTTGCTAGTGAGATTGGTACTCATGGTTCGCTGCGAAGTATTACCGATCACATGATGGTAACACTGTCGTATGATTGGCGCTGCGCTCTTGGGGGTGGAACTCCTACCGCTTAATCATCGCCATGACATCGCCCATGTTCACGCTGCGCGCCTTTTCCTGAATCTGCGGCAGGTACTTCGCTTGCAGCTCTTTCGCGGGTGTCATGAGTTGGTCGAAGGTTTGCTTCAACGTGTCGGTCGACATCGTGCGTCCGCCGCCGTAGTAGCGCTTCGCGAGTTGCGCGAGCGCGTACGTGGAGGCGAACGGCCATCTCGTAGGCGAGGCGCTTCGAGTCCGCGTCAGTCAACGTCGCTACGAGCGCATCAATCGACGAGAGCCCGAAGATCACGTCTTCGTACATTTGCTGCGCGTTGAACGCGTCGGCATTGCCCGACTCCGCCGCGAGCCGCGCGGTAATCCGCTCCAGCGCCTCGCGTTCGCGCGAGTCCTTGCCGCCATCAGCCAACGCGGCCATCAGGCACAGAGTCAAAATCGATTTTTGCTGTTCGGTGTTCATGGTTGCTTCGAGGAGAACGGCTAAAGCTTCACCCGTCGTGCGACTAATCGCGTTCGCGCAAAGACTTTGCGTGTGTGCGATTCCAAATTGAGACGACTTTCCGCGCGCTTGTTTCCTTCGGCATAGACTTGTGTGACGTGCGAGCGCAGGGCGCGCTCGCATGAACACAGTGACATTGCAGCCCGACAACTCATCGAATCACACTGCGCGAAAGAAAAATATGAATGTGAAGCTCCTGTTCACTCGTCGCTGCGCGCGTGGCGTGGGTGCGATGCTAATTGGTATGAGTTTGTGCACATTGCTCTCGGCGCAGCCCATCAAAATTTCTGGGAATACAACGGTGGGCGCGTCGGTTCGAGGGCAAGTGCTTTCGAATTTCGCGCTCACACCAGACGGAACGCACGCCGTTTTTGTAGTTCGTATGGAATTTGACGACCTTGTCTACAGCGCGCGCTCATCGACTGGCGCTATCACTAGCTACCAACTCGGCGCAGGTAACGTCGGTCGGCTTCGTTTGAGCCCGGACGGCTCTCGCATCGTGTTCGACTACATCAACTCAATCAACGGTAGGTCCGAACTCTACAGCGCCGCGCTAGGTAGCGGTACACCGTTGTTGCTCGCAGCAACGAGCAATTTGAGCAATGATTATGATTTCAAGATCAGTGCCGACAGCAGTCGCGTCGTCTTTCGTTCCGACGCCGATACGGCCAGCGTGTTCGAACTCTACAGTACGCCAATCGCCAGCGCCGCGCCGATCAAGATATCTGGGGTAATGAATACTGGCGGCGACGTCGATCTCGGCTTCCAGATCACCCCGGACAGCGCACACGTAGTGTTTCGGGCAGACGCGCAAAACGATGGCGTGTTTGAGCTCTATCGCGCTGCGATTACCGCCAACTCACGCGTCACATTGGCTTCGCCTTCTGCGGCGGGCGGCAACGTGTTGTCTGGATTTCAGATCAGTCCGGCGGGCGGACATGCGGTGTTTCGTGGCGATCTCAATACCGCGGGACAAGTTGAAATTTACAGCGTCGATCTGCCAGACAACGCGATTGTCAAGGTCGTAAAGCTTTCCGGGACGCTCACGTCTGGCGGAAACGTCGATAGCGGGTTCCAGATCAGCCCGGATAGTGCGCGCGTGGTGTTTCGCGCCGACAAAGACACTAACGGTGTCTTCGAACTCTATAGCTCGCCGATGGCAATCAACACTCCGACAAAACTCTCTGGCGTATTACCCGCCACTGGCGATGTGGATGTCGGATTCCAAATCAGCCCAGACAGCCAGCGCGTGGTCTATCGTGCCGATAAAGTAATCGATCAGGATTTCGCGCTCTACAGCACCAACATCGCGAGCGACACATCGATAAAACTGACCGGTACGCTTGTGAGTAACGGCGTCGTTGATCAAGTGTTCGCGATCAGCTCCGACAGCAGCCGCGTGGTTTATCGCGCAGATAAAGAGACCGACAATGTATTCGAGCTCTACAGCACCTCGATTGCGAGCGACACCTCGATCAAACTTTCCGGCACACCGACCCCAGGCGGAAACGTCTCGACCGGGTTCCAAGTTAGTCCCGACAGCACACGGGTCGTCTACCGCGCTGATCGAGATACGCCGGGTACTGTTGAACTCTACAGCTCGCCGATCGCAGCCAACGTGCCGAGCAAAATTTCCGGGGCAATGATCGCGAATGGCGACGTGACAACTTTTGCCATCAGCCCGGACGGCAGCCGCGTGATTTTCCTGGCTGATAAAGAGACCGACACCGTCAATGAGCTGTATCGCGTACAAATCGGAGGCTCATCACTCGCGCTCGATATCGATGGCGATGATCGCGTGTTGCCGTTGACCGATCTGCTGCTACTCACACGCTATCAACTCGGCCTACGTGGCAGCGCGTTGATCGCGAATGCGGTGGGCGACAACGCAACGATCCAGGCTTCGGGCGCAATCGAGACCCGCATTCGCGCGGCACTTGGCGTCGGACTGCCGTTTTAGTCGCGGCAGCGACCTCTCCCCAAAATCTCCGGTGGATCGCTTCGCGCGGGGAATTAGGGGGTCAAAGGGGTCAGGTTGAATTTACTCATCCGAATCGAATCGCGAACCGCGCACTCGGCAACTGCCAGCCGAGTCCCAACTGATCGCGACTCTTCGTAACAACTTTATGCGTCCAATGACCGACCTGCGGTCTTTATAGGCGCTTTTTGCGCCATATCAACAAACGCAATAAACAAGCCGAAACGACCGCAGGGCGGTCGTTCGACCCATAAAGGTGTAACCAAGTCTGTTGTTACGCTGCTTGGGCTGGAACGCCTACCGCTTAATCATCGCCATGACATCGCCCATGTTCACGCTGCGTGCCTTTTCCTGAATCTGCGGTAGGTACTTCGCTTGCAGGTCTTTCGCGGGCGTCATGAGTTGGTCGAAGGTTTGCTTCAACGTGTCCGTCGACATCGCGCGGCCGCCGCCGTAGTAGCGCTTCGCGAGTTGCGCGAGGGCGTACGTGGAGGCGAAGGAGAATGCAACGCCAGTCGCACCGCGTGCGAGGCCGCCGACCAGTCCGCCTGCGAGCTTGCCGAACAAACCGCCAATCAATTTGCGGCCGGCTTGTTCGAGATATTGCGACGCGAGGCCGACGCCGACGGTTGCCAAGAATTCTTTGATGTGCCCGCTGTCGAGCTCGTAGCCGTAGCGCTGGCCGATGCGATACACGAGCCGCGTTTGCAGCGGAATGATCGCCATCGTCGCCCACGATTGCGGCAAGAGTTCCAGCGCGCCGTTGAGGATCGATGCGTTGAGGATGGATTTGTCTAGTTCGGCTTCGTCGGCTGCCGACAACTGCGTGGCCGCGACTGCGCCTGACGCTGCGCTTGTGGCCGTGCTTGCGAGTGCGGCTGCGGGAATCATCGCCGCCGCCGCGAGCGAATCGGCGTCGCGCGCGATGTCCGCTGCGTCGGCCTCAGACAGGCCGAGTTTGCCGCGAAGTGTGGCGAGGAACGCGGTCTCGCGTTCGGTCTGGCTGCCGTCGGCGTCGATCACGTGAACGGCCATCTCGTAGGCGAGGCGCTTCGAGTCCGCGTCAGTCAACGTCGCTACGAGCGCATCAATCGACGAGAGCCCGAAGATCACGTCTTCGTACATTTGCTGCGCGTTGAACGCGTCGGCATTGCCCGACTCCGCCGCGAGCCGCGCGGTAATCCGCTCCAGCGCCTCGCGTTCGCGCGAGTCCTTGCCGCCATCAGCCAACGCGGCCATCAGGCACAGAGTCAAAATCGATTTTTGCTGTTCGGTGTTCATGGTTGCTTCGAGAGGAGAGTGGGCGACACGTCGCTAGGTGGGGTGGATTTTTCGGGGCGCAAGTGTGCCGTGAAAATTCCGAGCGAGCGACGACGGTGTGTAGGCGCGACCTTGGCCGCGCTTGGTGACTTGTCGTGTAGGCGACGACTTGGCGTCGCTCGGTGCAACGGGGAAGCGCGGCCGAGTCCGCGCCTACAGTAGGACGGCTGAGCGCGGCCGAGACCGTCCTAGGTCAAATCACTGGGTAGGCGACGACTTGGCGTCGCTCGGTGCAACGAGAAAGCGCGGCCGAGTCCGCGCCTACAGGGTGTGGTGAGCGCGGCCAAGTCCGCGCCTACAGATCGTTTCAGGCTAAGCGCGCCGCACGACCTAGAAGACGTTGTCGCCACTCCGGACAAAGGCCGGGAATTTTTGCGATCGCTTCAAGGTCCGCAACGTCCGGCCGATGCGAAAGCTGCACGCGCCAAAACTCATCAATCGAGAATCGCTCGGTCTGCCGGTCGATTAGCGTGATCTCGTCGCCTTCTTGAATTTGCCCCGCTTCCAGGACGCGGTAGTACCAACCGGTGATGTGATGATTCGCGACGAACGTGGACATCTCCGGCGCGCCGAAGCGATGATTGATTTTCCAGCACGGGCTACGCGGTTGCGACACTTGCGCGAGCACGGTGCCGATGCGGAACGTGTCGCCGATATGGACGTTCTTTTCGCAGAGGATTGATGCGGAAATGTTCTCGCCGATCGAACCGGGAATTAGATCGTTTGCCGCGCTCGGGAACGCGGTTTTCAACGAGGCGTAATTGTCCGTGCAGTATTGATGCAACGCCTTCTCCGCGCCGCCGTGGACGCGCATGTCCGCGTGCTCATCGCCCACGATGCCCAAGGCATTTACTTCGACGCGCCCCGTGATGCGGCGCTTGAAGATTCCGCTGCGATGGCCTTCTTGTTCGAGAACGCCGATGCCACCTGCGAAGAGTTGGGTGATGTGAGTGTGCAGATTCATTGCGCGCTACGCCGCTCTGTGACAAACACGAACCTGATTAGTTGCCTGCCTCAGACAGCTGTCATGCCCGCGACGGCGGGCATCCAGACCGAATCGCATCAAGCCCCGTAGGCGCAGGCATCGGTGCTTGCTAGGTCTGGGTTCCCGCCTTCGCGGGAACGACAATCTCTGCCCAATCTGAGACAGGTAATTCATCAGGAACACGAAAGATCACTCCACCGTCACTGATTTCGCCAAATTGCGTGGCTTGTCGACGTCCGTCCCACGCGCCGTCGCCGTGTGATACGCGAGGAGTTGCAGCGGCACGACGTGAAGTATCGGCGAGAGCACGCCGTAGTGCTCGGGCATGCGGATGACGTGCAGGCCCTCGCTTGAGGTGATCTGGCTGTCGCCGTCGGCGAAGACGAACAGCTCACCGCCGCGGGCGCGAACTTCTTGCAAATTGCTCTTGAGTTTCTCGATGAGCGTGTCGTTCGGTGCGACGACGACAACCGGCATCGCTTCGGTGACAAGCGCGAGCGGGCCGTGTTTGAGTTCACCCGCCGGGTAGGCTTCGGCGTGGATGTAGCTGATTTCCTTGAGCTTCAATGCGCCTTCGAGCGCGATCGGATAGTGCAAGCCGCGGCCCAGGAACAGCGCGTTTTCTTTGCGCGCAAATTCTTCGGCCCAGCTGATGATTTGCGGTTCCAGCGCGAGCACGCTGGCGAGCGCGACGGGCAGGTGGCGCAAGGCTTTCAGGTGTTCCGCTTCGACGTCGGCGTTCAAATGGCCTCGTTGTTTTGCCAGCACGAGCGTGAGCAGGAAGAGGGCCGCGAGCTGCGTGGTGAACGCCTTGGTGGAGGCGACGCCGATTTCGACGCCCGCGCGCGTGATGTACGCGAGCGCGCATTCGCGCACCATCGCGCTGGTGCTCACGTTGCAGATCGTGAGTGTGTGCGCATGCCCGAGCGATCGCGCGTGTTTGAGCGCGGCCATGGTGTCGGCAGTTTCGCCGGATTGCGAAATGGTGACGATGAGCGCGCGCGGATTTGGCACGCTGTCGCGGTAGCGATATTCGCTCGCGACTTCGACATTGCACGGAATTTTCGCGATGCTTTCTAACCAATATTTCGCGGTGAGGCCGCTGTAGTAGCTCGTGCCGCACGCGAGTATCAACACACTATCAATCGCGCTGAACACACGCGCTGCGTCCGCACCGAACAGGTCGGGCACTATGCCTTCCACGCCTTCCAACGTGTCGGCAATCGCGCGCGGTTGCTCGAAAATTTCTTTCTGCATGTAGTGGCGATATGGCCCAAGCTCAACCGCGCCGGAGTGCGCATGAACGGTCTTCACTGGGCGCTCGGCGCTCAACAATTCGCGACCCGCACGGTCCATGATCCACACACGACCCAGCTGCAAATCGACGACATCGCCTTCTTCGAGATAGACGATTTGGTCGGTCACGCCCGCGAGCGCCATCGCGTCGCTCGCCAAGAAATTTTCGCCTTTGCCGACGCCGACGATAAGCGGCGAGCCCGCGCGCGCACCGACCACGCGATGCGGCTCGTCGCGACAGAACACGGCAATCGCGAACGCACCCGTGAGGCGCGTCACTGCGCCTTGCACCGCGCGCAACAAATCGCCGTCGTAGAGATGGTCGACGAGATGCGCGATCACTTCAGTGTCGGTTTGGCTCTCGAAGTGGTAGCCGCGCGCTTTGAGTTCGCCGCGCAACTCGTCGTGGTTTTCGATGATGCCGTTGTGCACGAGCGCAATGCGATCACGCGAGAAATGCGGATGCGCGTTTTTCACGGCGGGCGCGCCGTGCGTGGCCCAACGCGTGTGCGCGATGCCGGTGAAGCCTTCGAGATGGGTGTCGTTCACCTCGCGCGCCAGCTCAGCCACGCGGCTCGTGCTGCGCGCGCGCTTGAGACCGCCATCGGCGTGCACCGCCACTCCGCACGAGTCGTAGCCGCGGTATTCAAGCCGCTTGAGACCCTCGACGAGGATCGGGGTGATGTTGCGAGAGGCGACGGCGCCGACGATGCCACACATAGGTTGGACTCCGGGTTGAGATGCGGCGATGACGCATTGCGCATGGCCATTTCACTAGGCCGTTTGCAGGGCAGTTGTGGGAGCGGCCTTGCCCGCGATTGGCGGCCAGAACCCGGCAAGCCATCGCGGGCAAGCCCGCTCCCACAGAGAACGGCGCGTCATCGCGCGCAGTTTGGAATGCGGAAGCATAGTCAGGGCCGTGCGAATTTTGTGAGCAATAGCGGGCTTTTCGTGAATAAATATTGCATGCGGAAGTAAGAATGCAATAATTAAGCAAATACGTGTTACGAATGCAATATGAACTCGCTCGACGACCTTGACTTACGAATCCTCGCTATCCTTCAACAAGACGCGTCCATCGCCAATCAAGCGCTAGCCGAGCAGGTGTTTACGTCGCCCGCGACCGCGATGCGACGCGTTCGGGCCATGACTGACGCGGGCGTGA
>ERZ795056.3498-NODE-3498-length-16835-cov-5.455900_pt1 | contig 16835 bp, 9 predicted proteins | sample MGYA00375140_ERZ795056 | MGnify/ENA primary metagenome ERZ795056 (study PRJEB30185, sample SAMN05720227) | activated sludge metagenome | isolation source: Anaerobic digester | place: USA | collected 2015-03-09 ... | reverse complement strand
TCAAAGCTTGGCACCGCGATCTTGCCGTTGGAGTAGCCCCCAACGCCGACCTGAAACTCTTCGTCCTCGGCAACGGCCACGTCGGCAAGACGCAGATCTGCCGCCGGCTGAAAGGTCAGCCATTCGATGCGTCGATCCCATCCACACATGGCATTAGCCTCGGTCAGATCCGCCTGATCGAAGGCGACACCGAGGCCGACCCACCAGAGCAAGCCGTCGATCTCCGCTTCTGGGACTTCGGCGGCCAAGATGTCTATCTGGGCACGCACGCGCTGTTTCTCGACGACCGAGCGGTGTACGTGATCGCGTGGACGCCGAGCCACGAGAACACCGTCGAGTTTGAGGAAAACGGCGTGCCGATGCGCAATCGACCGCTGCGGTACTGGCTGGAATATGTGCGCTCGCTGGCTGGGCCAAACGCGCCAGTGATCGTCGTGCAGACGCAGTGCGATCGCGAACGCGACGTGAGCAGCGCGCCGCCGATACCGGCCGACCATGGATTCGAGCGGCTGCGCGTCGCCGATTGCAGTGCCAAGCGTGGCGATGGCATGGCGCGGCTGATGCTGGAGCTGAAATCTGCGGCGCGGTATCAACTGGAACGATACGGCGAGGTGCAATTGCCGACGAACTGGGTCGCGGTCGGCGATGACCTGCGCCGGATGCGCGACGAGCAGGGGATGCGGACGCTGCCCCGCGATGAATTCGAGCGCCTTTGCGCCGAGCAGCACCAGACCGCCGTGCCGGGCGTCGTGCTGGAGTATCTGCACCGCAGCGGGCAGGTGTTCTGGAAACAGGGCGTGTTCGGCGATCAGGTCGTGCTGGACCAGGCGTGGGCGCTGGACGGAATGTATGCAGTGCTGCACCGGGATTCGGCGCTGCCGCTGATCCGCCAGCAGCACGGGCGGTTTACGCCGCAACTGCTGGCGCTGCTGGTCTGGCAGAACCGCACCGAGGAGGAACGCAAGTTCTTTCTGTCGATGATGGAAAAGTGCCAGACGAGTTTCAAGATCGCCGAGGACACGTATGTCGCCCCGGCGCTGCTGCCGCTGGAAAACGCGGTGGCGGGGCAGATCGCCGGCCTCTGGCAAGGCGCCGAAGCCCAAGCCGAGGTGAAACTGCATTACGCCTTCCTGCACGAAGGCGTGTTGCGGGCGCTGCTGTGCGGCATCGGCTCACAGGCTGGCGTGCAAGCGGTTTACTGGCGCTACGGCGTGTGTTTCTACGACCAGAAGGCTGCTGGCGTCGTGCGCATCCGTAGCGAATTGCCGGACCCGAGCGGGCAGGGCGGCGGGTGGATTTCGGTCGAGACGACCGGGGCGAATGCGGCGGCGCTGGCGCGTGAAGTGGTCGGATCGATCGAGCGGATCAACATTGGCCAGAAACCAGAGGTGAAGTGGATGAGCGGCGAACCCAGTGAAACCCGGCGCATGCCCGGAGACGACAACGGCCAGGAACCGTTTGCCAACTTGACCCCCGGCCCGGTGCCCCGCGCCGCCGACGCGCCGATCCCGGTGTACGTGTCGTATGCGTGGGAGCCGACCAGTCAGGCGTTCGTGGACGAGGTCGGTCAGCGCCTGCCCGCCGACCGCTTCGAGTTCCGCCGCGACAAGACGCACATGCGAACCGGCGACTGGATTTCCAATTTCATGGCGGAAATCGGCCGCGCCGACCGTGTGCTGGTCGTGCTCAGCGACAAGTACCTGCGCTCGCCCAATTGCATGCGCGAGTTGCTGCACCTGTTTCAGCGCAGCCAGGGCGACCGCGCTGACCTGATGAGCCGCATCATTGCCGTGATCCCTCCGGACCTGAAGATCGACCGGGGCCGCGATCGGCTGGTGTATGTGCGCCACTGGCACGAAGAATATGTGGCGCTCGAATCGGCTTACCGCGAGCTCGGCGTCACGGCGATGGGCGCCGCCGACCGCGAGGAATGGCTGGCGATCCAGGATTTCCAGCACCGGGTGTCGGACATCATGGCCTGGGTCGCCGACGTGTTGATGCCCCGCGGGGCGGAGGGTCTGGACGCTGCCATCGAGCGGCTCCAATCCTGACTGCGTCAGCAGTGCTGGCGGCGCGATTCAGCGAGATAAAGCCTCAGGTTTGGTCCTGCCGCAAGGCTTTCAATACCAAGGCAAACGCAGGACTCGGCTGGCGCCGCGACGGGTAGTAGAGAAAGTAGCCCGGCAACTGCGGGCACCAATCTTCGAGCACACGCACCAGCGCGCCAGATTCGAGTTGTGCGGCCACTTCATCGTTGGGCAGCAGCGCCAAGCCCAGTCCGGCGAGGGCCGCGTCAATCTGCGGCGGCGAGGTGTTGAAGATCAGCGGGCCATCGACGCGCACCTTGACCTTTTCGCCACGCTTCTCGAAGTCCCAGACGTAGAGGCCGTTGGAGGACACCATGCGCTGGTTGATGCAGCGGTGTGCCGTCAATTCCCGAGGATGCCGAGGCCGGCCCCAGCGGTCCAGGTAGTCGTTCGAGGCCACCACGGCCATGTGGCCCGGTGGGCCGAGGCGCGCGGCGATCATGTCCTTGTCGATCATGCTGCCCAGCCGGACGCCCGCATCAAACCGCTCCGCCACGATGTCTCTGAGCCCGTAGTTCACATCGAACTCCAGGACGATGTCCGGGTAGTCGCGCACCAGAGGTGCCAACCGCGGCAGCAGCAGGTTGCGCAGCGGCGCCTCGCCGCAGGTGATGCGCACCGTCCCGGCGGGCTTGTCCTGCAGCGCGGTCAGGGCATCGACCTCGGTCTCGATCCCATCGAAGTGCGGCCCCACGGTGTTGGCCAGGCGCTCGCCGGCGGGCGTGGTCGAGACGCTGCGGGTGGTGCGCGACAGCAGCCGGACGCCCAGTCGCTCTTCCAGCTTGCGCACGGTCTGGCTGAGCGCTGATTGGCTGACGCCCAGCGTCGCGGCGGCGCGCGTGAAGCTGCCCTCGCGGGCAACGGCCAGGAAGGCCAGCAATTCGTTCAGATCAGGGCGGGACATGGCAGGACAGGGCGTTCATTTCATTAGCCTCGCTTATAAGCGCTAGAGGCATTGTGGGTCTATTCGGAAAAGACGCCGCGCCACAGAATTCAACGCTCACGAACAGTCGAGCCACCTCTGGCCGGACTCGGAATCACACGGAACCCTGCCTCGATGCCCCCGCCATTCACACGCCGCCACGCGCTGCAAGGGATGCTGGTTGTCAGCGCCCTGAGCCTGACCCACATGTCGCCGGTCTTTGCCGGCACCTCCTCTTCCTCCAAGGACACCCCCGCCATGACCACCAACCCGACCTGGGACAAAGTCTTCCCCCGCAGTGAACGCGTCACGCACCAGAAGATCAGTTTCAAGAACCGCTACGGCATCCCGCTCGTGGCGGACCTCTACACGCCGCGTGAGCCGGCGGCGGGCAAATGGCCTGCGCTGGTCCTGAGCGGTCCGTTCGGCGCGGTGAAAGAGCAATCCTCCGGCCTGTACGCACAACAACTGGCCGAGCGGGGCTTCGTCACGCTGGCCTTCGATCCCTCGTTCACGGGCGAGAGCGGCGGCCCGGTGCGCAATGTCGCTTCGCCGGAGATCTTCACCGAGGACTTCAGCGCGGCGGTGGATCAACTGGGCTTGATGCCGAACATCGACAGGGAAAAGATTGGCGTCATGGCCATCTGCGGCTTGAGCGGCATGGCCCTGACGGCGGCCAGCAGTGATGCGCGCATCAAGGCGGTGGCGACGGCGTCGATGTACGACATGTCGCGCAGCATCAGCCGCGGCTACCGGGACAGCTACACTCTGGCACAACGCCAGCAGATCATTGCCTACCTGGGCCAGCGCCGTTGGGACGATGCTGCCCGCGGTCACGCCACGCCCGGGTTGCACGAACTGTTCTTTGACGAGAACGGCAAGCCGGTGGAACTCGACCGCTGCCTGCCCGAGACCCTGCCGCCTGCAGCCAATCCGGTGCTCGCCGCCTTCTTCGACTACTACCGCACGCCGCGTGGTTTCCACCCGCGCGCCATCAACTCCACCACGGCGTGGACGGCGACCACGCCGATGCCGTTCTTCGCGTTTCCGCTCGCCACGCACCTCGACATGGTGGCGCCCCGGCCCATCATGCTGATCGCAGGCGCTCAGGCCCACTCGCTCTACTACTCGGAAGACGTCTACAAGGCCGCGCCCGGGCCCAAGGAGTTGGTGGTGGTGCCCGGCGCCGACCATGTGGACCTGTACGACCGACTGGACAAGATTCCCTTCGATCGCATCGCCGGTTTCTTCCGCAAGGCGCTGGGTTGAGGGCTGAGCCCCCGGTCAGACACTCAGCCGATAGAACGCCTCTGCATTGCCACCAAAGACCTTCGCCCGCGCCTGTGCATCGCAGCCACAGTCCGTCAGCACCGACACGCAGGTCTGCAGCCAGGTGTCGTAAGGCTGGGTCGCGCTGAGCACCGGCCAGTCGGAGCCCCAGATCAGCCGGTCGGCCCCGAAGCAGTCGAGCAGGTGTTCGATGCAGGGCCGGAGCAGTTCCGGCGTGCTCCCCGGTCCGGCTTCGGTCGGCAGGCCCGAGAGCTTGCAGAAGGCTGAGGTCTCGTCGGCCAGCCGGCGCATGGCCTGCCCCCAAGCTGCCAGGTCCGGCCCGCCGGGCGTCGGCTTGAGCCCATGGTCCAGCACCATGCGCAGTCCCGGGTAACGCTGCGCCAGCGCCAGGAAGACATCGGCATGCCGCGGAAATCCCAGGGCATCGAACGCGAGCTCCGTTTCCTGCATCGCCGAGAAAGCCCAATCCAGCCGCGGCGACAGCACCCAGTCGTCTTGCGGAATGTCCTGCACCATCGGGCGCACGCCCACCAGACGCGGATGGGCGGCCAGTCGATCCAACTGAGCCCGCTGTGCGGCTTGCTCGAAGTCGATCCAGCCGACCACGCCGGCGATGAACGGTGTGGCGTCGGCCAGGCCCAGCAGGTAGTGGGTCTCGTCGACCGAGGGCGCCGCCTGGACCAGCACGGTCGCGTCGATGCCGCAGGATGCCAGCGTCGGCGCCAGGTCCGCCGGCAGGAAATCCCGTCGCAGCGCGTCCGGCGCGTTGTCCAGCCAGCCGTAATCGCCACGTGCCGGGCGCCAGAAGTGCTGATGGGCGTCGATCTTCATGTGGGTGGTCGGTTCACGGGGGCAGCGGAGCATCGTCGCGCAACAGCCCCTCGGCCTGCAGATGCCGCCAGAAGTCCGCCGGGATGGGCTCATCCAGCAGGGCACGGGCCGACTCGACCTCGGCCACGCGCTGGGCGCCCGTCAGCACGGTCACGGTCGCCGGGTGTGCCAGCGGAAACTGCAGCGCGGCTGCGATCAGGCGCACGTGGTGCTCGGCGCAGACCCGCTCGATGTGGCGCACGCGCGCCAGCACCGGCTCGGGCGCGGGGCTGTAGTTGTAGTTCGCGCCCGGCTTGGCACCCGTGGCCAGGATGCCGGAGTTGAAGACGCCGCCCAGCACCAGCCCGATGCCGCGCTGCTCGCACAGCGGCAGCAGGCTGTCCAGCGCGTTCTGCTCCAGCAAGGTGTAGCGGCCGGCCAGCAGGAAGAGGTCGACGTCGGCCCGCTGCGCCAGCCATTCGCAGGCCTCGGTCTCGTTGACCCCCGCCCCGAAGGCGCGGATCACACCCTGCTCGCGCAAGGCCAGACAGGCGCGGTAGCCCCCGTCCAGGAACTGCTGCAGGTAGTGGTCCCGCAGCGCCGCGCTGCCGTGGGTGAAGACATCGAGGTCATGGGCGTACAGCACGTCGAGGCGGTCCAGCCCCAGCCGTTCCAGCGACAGCTCGACCGAGCGCATCACGCCATCGAAGCTGTAGTCGAACACCTCGGCGCGCGACGGGATCGCGAAGAACTTGCCGATCCCCAGGCGCTGCGACGGCTCGCAGACCTTGAGCAGGCGGCCGACCTTGCTCGACATCGTCCAGTCCGCACGGTCCTTCTGGAACAGGAAACGGCCGAGCCGACGCTCCGCCGTGCCCGCACCGTAGAGCGGCGCGGTGTCGAAGTGGCGCACGCCCGCCTGCCAGGCCGCCTCCAGCGTGGACTCGGCGTCCGCGTCGGCGATGGCCTGGTAGAGGTTGCCCAGGGGCGCCGTGCCCATGGACAGGTTCGTGAAGGTCAGACCGCCGTTGCCGAGGCGGTCCCAGTGTCGGGTCTTCATGCGGTGTCCTTGCAGCACGACGGCGGCGGACATCCCGTCCGCCGCCGCTCAGGATCGGCCGAGCAGTGCCCGGCCGTGCAGGGGCGATCAGTCGTACAGGACCGCGGCGATCTTCGGATCGGCGATGTTGGTCTTGTCGTACCAGTAGAAGCCAGTGTCGATGCGGGACGGCACCTTCTCGCCGCGAGCGGCCTTCACGCCGTATTCCACGACCTTGTAGCCGATGCCGACCGGGTTCTGGGTGATCGAGCCGGCGATGGTGCCGTCGTTGATCATGTCCTTCTGGCCCTTGCCCGAGTCGTAGCCGACCAGGATGACGCTGGACTTGACTTCCTTCTTGGCCGAGCCGGCGCCGATGGCGGCACCTTCATTGGTCGCGAAGATGGCCTTGACCTTCGGGTGGGCCTTGACCATGGTCTTGAAGATGTCGTTGGCCTTGAGCTGGTCGCCGCCGTACTGGATGTCCACGATCTTGATCTTGGGGTACTTGGCCTTGATCTGGTTGACGAAGCCGTCGCGGCGGTCCTTGCCGGTGCTGGAGACCTGGTCGTGCGCGATCACGGCCACTTCGCCGTCGCTGCCGATCATGGCGGCGACCTTGTCGGCGGCCAGGGCGGCGGAGGCCTTGGAGTCGGTCGCGGCGGTGGTCACCGGCACGTCGCTGTCCACGCCCGAGTCAAACGCGACCACGGGGATCTTCATCTCCTTGGCCTTCTTCATCAGCGGGATCGCGGCCTTGGAGTCGGTGGCGGCGAAGCCGATGGCGGCAGGCTTCTTGGCCAGCGCGGCCGACAGCATGTCCATCTGCTTGTCCACCATCTGCTCGGTCTCAGGGCCTTCGTAGGTGATCTTGACCTTGAAGTCCTTGGCCGCCTGCTCGGCGCCAGCGCGCACGGCCTGCCAGAACTGGTGCTGGAAGCCCTTGGAGATCAGGGGGATGTAGATCTCCTGGGTCTGGGCCTGGGCGGCCGAGCCGAAGCCGGCCATGGCCATCGCGGCCGACAGGGCGAGAAGCTTGCGCTTGGTGATCATCGATGTCTCCTGTGGATCCAGTGGATTCTGTGGAAATGGCGGTGGCTGGCGTTCGTTTTGGACCAGCCCCGTCTCAACGTCGGCAATGCCTGCCGGGTTCACACCCCCACCCTCGGGGAATGTACGGATCGAGGAAACCCTGTCGTGTCATCAGGGCCTCCTGCGGTGTGTGGTGGACGCTCACGCTCATGTGTCGCGGCGCAGGTTGTCGGTGTAGACGGCCACGATGATGATCAGGCCCGTCAGCACCATCTGCCACTCCTGCGCCACCGACATGATGCGCAGGCCGTTGATCAGCACGCTCATGATGAAGGCGCCGATCACCGTGCCCAGGATGGTGCCGGTGCCGCCGGCCAGCGAGGTGCCGCCGATGACCACCGCCGCGATGGCGTCCAGCTCGTAGCCCTGGCCGAGTGCCGGCTGCGCCGAGTTCAGGCGCGAGGCCACCAGCAGGCCCGAGATGCCGCAGATGCCGCCGCACAGCGTGTAGACGATGACCTTCCAGCGGTTGACGTTGACGCCCGACAGGCGCACCGCCTCCTCGTTGCTGCCCAGCGCGAAGGTGTAGCGGCCCAGGGCGGTCTTGTTCAGGACGATGGAGGCCAGCACGGCCACGATGAAGAAGATCAGCGCGCCATTGGGAATGGGCAGGAAGGGCAGCACCGTCTCGACGAAGGAGCCCAGCGAGATCTTGTCGAAGCCGTCCACGTCGCTGAAGTAGATCGGGCGCGCCTCGGTGATGAGCAGCGACGCGCCCTTGAGCAGCATCATCATGCCCAGCGTGGCGATGAAGGGCGCCACCTTCAGCCGGGTGATGATCAGGCCGTTGACCATGCCGACCAGGGCGCCCATCAGCAGCGTGGCCGGCACGCCGACGATCATCGGCCAGCCCCAGTTGGTCATGAACACGCCGGCCATCACGGCGGTGAAGGTCATCAGCACGCCCACCGCCAGGTCGATGCCCGAGGTGATGATGACGAAGGTCACCGCGATGGCCATGACACCGATCACGGCGGTGGACTGCAGGATGGCCATGAAGTTGTCGGTGGCCATGAACGAGTCCGGCCGCATGGCGCTGAAGAACGCGATCATGGCGATCAGGCTGGCGAAGGCCAGCACCATCTGCTTGGCCTGGCCCAGGTTGCGCCCGGCGGGTGGGGTGGTCGTGGCGTTGCTCATGTGGGGGTGTGTCCGGTGTCGGGTTGCGCGAGGTGGGCGGGCGTCAGGCGGCGGCCGCCATGGTGTCGCGCCGGGTGGCCAGCGCCATGAGGTTTTCCTGGGTGGCGACGCTGCCGTGGACCTCGCCGGTGATGCGGCCTTCGCACATCACCAGGATGCGGTGGCTCAGCAGCAGCACCTCGGGCAGTTCGGAGGAGATCACGATGATGGCGCGCCCCTGGGCGGCCAGGTCGTTGAGCAGCTTGTAGATCTCAGACTTGGCGCCCACGTCGATGCCGCGTGTCGGCTCGTCGAAGATCAGGATGTCGCAGTCGCGCACCAGCCATTTGGCGATCACCACCTTCTGCTGGTTGCCGCCCGACAGCAGCCGCGAGAGCTGGTGGATGGACGGCGTCTTGACCTTGAGCTTGTCCACCATCTCGGTGGCCGTGGTCTCGCTGGCGGTGCGGTTGAGGACGCTGCCCCACTTCAGGTAGCGCGACAGGCTGGGCAGCGTCACGTTGGCCTCCACGCTCATGCCGGTGGCCAGCCCGAAATTCTTGCGGTCCTCCGACAGGTAGCCGATGCCCGCGGCCACCGCATCGACCGGCTGGCGGATCTTCACCGGCTTGCCGTGGACGTGGACTTCGCCCGACTCCAGCGGATCGGCGCCGAAGATGGCGCGCATGACCTCGGTGCGCCCGGCCCCCATCAGGCCGGCGAATCCCAGGATCTCGCCCTTGCGCACCGAGAAGCTCACGTCGCGCACCAGCTTGCCGCGGTGGAGGTTCTTGACGGCCATGAGCACGTCGTGGCCCGAGGTGTCGGGGATGCGCTTCTCGCTGGACTCCAGGCGGCGGCCCACCATCATCGCGATCACGTCGGCCATCGGCGTGGCGGCCGGGACGGTGCCCACGGTGCAGCCGTCGCGCATCACGGTGATGCGGTCGGAGATGCGCTGGATCTCGTCCATCTTGTGCGAGATGTAGACGATGCCGACGCCCTCGCTCTTGAGCTGGCGGACGATGCGGAACAGCTCCTCGATCTCGCGGTCGTTCAGCGCGGCGGTGGGCTCGTCCATGATCAGCACGCGCGACTGGTGGGACAGGGCCTTGGCGATCTCCACCATCTGCTGGCGCGCCACGGTGAGCGAGCCGATCCGGGTGGTGGGGGCCACGTCCAGCCGGATGCGGTCGAACAGCGCCTGCGCGTCGCGGTTGAGCTGGTCCTCGTCCAGGAACCAGCCCAGGGCCTTGCGCGGCTCGCGGCCGATGAAGACGTTCTGGGCCGCGCTGAGGTGCGGCATCAGGTGCAGCTCCTGGTGGATGATGCCGATGCCGAGGCTTTGTGCGTGGGCCGGCCCCGTCACCTCGACCGGCTGTCCGTCGAGCAGCACCTCGCCCGCGTCCTTGGTGTAGACCCCGGAGAGGATCTTCATCATGGTGGACTTGCCCGCGCCGTTCTCGCCCATGAGGGCATGCACCTCACCGGCCCGGAGTTCGAAGCGCACGTTGTCCAGCGCCTTCACGCCGGGGAATGACTTGCAGATGCCTCGGGCTTCGATCAGCAGATTGGATGCACTCACGGTGACCTCGTCGATCCTGACTGCACACGGTGACCAGCCACCAAGCCTTGGTGGTCACGTGTGCGGTGTCGGATTCGACGGTAAGTCACCTGTCAGGGTGGCACCATCGGTGAAAAGCCGGTGGCCCCGCCTATTGACTATTGCATTTAACTAATTCAGACAACTTTTCATATTGACGCCGGGTCGGTCATTTCGCCTCCACCAGCGCCCCTATGTCCAGCAAGGTCAGCTCGTTGTCATCCGGCTTGCCGATCTGCCGTCCCGACGAGAACGGGAAGTTGTTGTCGTTGACGACGACGATGTGCCGCGCGTCCACCACCGTCAGCCCTTCGGGGCCGAGGTGGGGCAGCACGAAGACCTCCTCGTTCGGGCCGACCTTGGCCAGCCGCTTCGGGTTGGCGATCTTCGTCAGGTCGATGAAGGCCACCTTGCGCACGAAGCCGTCGGCGTCGGTCTGGGCCAGGTCGATCTTGTAGATCCGCTTGAAGCGGGCCGGGCGGGTGAAGCAGTCGGTGCGCGGCGCGTCCGGGCAGCCGGGGCCGGCGCCTTCGCTGGCGTCGTCACGCTCGATGACCAGACCGGTCGTGGCGTCCAGCATCTGGAAATCGGCGGCGACGTGGCCAGTCGCCTCGAAGCGGTACTTCCACTGCTGCGCGCCATAACGCCGGCTGGCGACGTCCAGTGACAGGATGCGGGTGAACGGCTTGCCGTCGTGCTGCTCCTGCGCCTTGGCCGTGGCGTCCCACAGCGGCCACTCGAACATCGGGTGGAGCGTGCGGCCGTCCTTCGACAGCGCCATCGGCTCGAAGCCACCCGAGCGGCGCACGTCCCAGGTGCCCGCGTCGCCCGGGTAGTTCGGCAGGCGGCCCATTCCGTAGTGGTCCGGGCTGCGGTAGGTCTTGTCGCCGACCGTCGCCTCGATCAAGCCAAGCGCCTTGCCCTGCGCATCGAAGCGGACCACGTAGGGGCCGAACTCGTCGCCGATCCACCACTCGTTGCCGACGACCTGGATCGACTCGATGTCCAGGTCAGCGCCGGTCAGGTAACGCTCGCGCGTGGCCTCGTTCTGGATGGCGAACGGGATCTTGTGGTCCGGGTCGTGCAGGAAGGTGGTGTGCGTGCGCTTGACCTGGCCGGTCGCCCAGTCCACCTGCAGGCGGTGGACCATCAGCAGCGCGTCCTGCGAGTTGACCTTGCTGCCGAAACCGTTGTCGGTGAGCGCGAGGAACGTGTCCTTGCCGAGCGCCACGATGCCGGAGAAGCCTTGCACCGACTGCCCCTGCACCGGCAAGGCGCCACCAGAGGCGCGCGGGTACTTCGGATCGCCGACGAAGGTGTTGGCCGGCACGCTGCCGAGCGTTTCGGTGCGCAGGCGGCTGGCGGCGCTGAACTTGCCGGCGGTGGCGAAGAACGGGCCGGCGTTGCGCGGGGCGCGCACCGTCGTGTCGTGCGGCACCAGCGCGTGGCCGGCGAGCACGGCGGTGACTTCGGTCTGGGCGCGCACGCGCGGCGCAGCGAGCAGCGACAGGCCGGCCACCAGCAGCACGACGGGCCAATGCGGCGGCAACCGGGGCGGAAAATCGGGCGGGAAGGACATGGCGGACTCCTGAAGCAACAATGCGCGGCAATCTAGGCCGCCCCGGTGACCCGCCCGTGACGCGGCAGATGACCGTGGCGCGGTCACCACCTGTGAACCTTGTCACGTCCTGATCACACCGCGCGCGTAGTGTTCGGGCAATCTCCGCCCCTTGCCCCACAGGACACCCCCATGAGCCACTCCCACCGTTCCGATGAAGCGCCCGATGTCAGCCAACCCGTCGCCGGCCGGCGGACCTTCGTGCGCGACCTGGCCCTCGGCGGGCTGGCGCTGGGCACGCTCGGCCTGAGCGGCTGCGGCGGCGGTGATGACGAAGCGGCGCCGGCCGTGGTCGTGCCCACCGTCAGCTATGCGCACGGGGTGGCCAGCGGCGATCCGCTCTCCGACCGCGTCATCCTCTGGACCCGCCTGACCACCGCCGAGACCACCGCCGTCACCGTCGCCTGGGAAGTGGCCACCAGCGCCGCGTTCACCACCCTCGTCGCCAGCGGCACCACCACCACCGACGCCAGCCGCGACTGGACCGTCAAGGTCGACGCCACCGGCCTGCAGCCGGGCACGCGCTACTGGTACCGCTTCAAGGTCGGCACCCAGACCTCGCCCGTCGGCCGCGCCCGCACGCTGCCGGTCGGCGCGGTCAGCCAGGTGCGGCTGGCGGTGTTCTCGTGCGCGCACTACGGGGCGGGCTACTTCAACGTCTACGCGGCGGCGGCTCAGCGCGACGACCTGGACGCGGCGCTGCACCTCGGTGACTACCTCTACGAATACGGCCGCGACGGCTATGCCAACCAGCAGGCCGCCGCGCTCGGCCGCCTCGCCCTGCCGGCGACCGAGCTGCTGACGCTGGCCGACTACCGCCAGCGTTACGCCCAGGTCCGCACCGACGCCGACCTGCAGGCGCTGCACGCCGCCGTGCCGATGATCGCCGTGTGGGACGACCACGAGATCGCCAACGACACGTGGCGCGACGGCGCCGAGAACCACACCACCGCCACCGAAGGCGCCTTCGCCGACCGCCGCACCGCCGCCGTGCAGGCGTGGCACGAGTGGCTGCCGGTGCGCACCGGCGCGGACCGGCTGTCGATCTACCGCAGCTTCGCGTTCGGCGACCTGCTGGCGCTGCACATGCTCGACACCCGCGTGCTCGCCCGCGACCAGCAGCTCGACTACGCCAACTTCCTCACCGCCACCGGCCTGAACGCCGCCGCCTTCACCTCGGCGATGAGCGACCCGGCGCGGCAGGTGCTCGGCACGGCGCAGTCCGGCTGGCTGCAGACGCAGATGAGCAGCTCGACCGCGACCTGGCAGGTGCTGGGTCAGCAGGTGCTGATGGGCCGCATGAACATCCCGGCGCCGATCCTGCTGGACGCGCTGGTGCCGGGCTCGGGCGTCAGCGTCTCGGCCTACGCCGCGATCGTCAACAAGGCCCGCACCGCGCCGGCCACGCTCACAGCGACCGAACAGGCGGTCCTCGCGCAGCCGAGCGTGCCGTACAACCTGGACGCCTGGGACGGCTACCCGGTGGCGCGCGAGACCCTGCTCGGCACGGTCCGGGCGCTGAACAAGAACCTCGTCGTGCTGGCCGGCGACACGCACAACGCCTGGGCCAGCGACCTGCAGGACGCCAGCGGCAACGCGGTCGGCGTCGAGTTCGCGACCAGCTCGGTGACCTCGCCCGGCTTCGAGACCGTGCTGCCGAACGAGAACCCGGCCGTGCTCGCCGCCAGCCTGACCGAGCTGATCGGGCCGCTGGTCTACGCCGACACGTCGCGCCGCGGCTACCTGGTGGTGACCGCGACGCCGGCCGAGTGCCGCGCCGACTGGGTGTACGTCAGCACGGTGACGTCGCGGACGTACACGACGGTGTCGGACAAGGCGCTGCGGGTGCTGCCGGGGGCGGGGAACCGGAAGGTCGTGGCGGTGTGAGCTGGTAGAGCATCAGGTGTTCCAGGCGGCCATCAACGCCGCCCACTTCGCCCGCACCTTCCCCAGATTCCCCTCCTTCACCCGCCCATACCCCCGAATCTCCTCCGGCACCCGCGCAATCTCCACCGCCGCCCCCAGCCGCTCCGCTGACAAGCGCCCCAGTACCTCCTCGATCGCCGCCCGGTACTCGCCGACCAGCGCCCGCTCGGTGCGCCGCTCCTCGGTCCGGCCGAACGGATCGAACGCCGTGCCGCGCAGCCCCTTCAGCTTCGCCAGCCACGGCATGGCCTTGTGCATCCACGGCCCGAACGCCTGCTTGACCGCATTCCCTTGCGCGTCGGTCTTGCCCAGCAGCGGCGGTGCAAGGTGGTGGACGAGCTTGAATTCGCCTTCGAACATCGCGCCGATCTGCGCCGCAAACGCCGGGTCGCTGTGCAGCCGGGCGACCTCGTACTCGTCCTTGTAGGCCATCAGCTTGAACAGGTAGCGCGCCACCGCCTCGGTCAGCTTCGTGCTCGACAGCGGCGCCTCAGCCGTGCGCACCTTGCTGACAAACGCGCGGTACTCGTCGGCATAGGCCGCGTTCTGATACCCGGTGAGGAACTCGACCCGCTTGGCGATCACCTCGTCGAGCGACGGGCGCTTGACGATCTGGATCACCTGCTGCGCCGCGAACAGGCTGCGCACCCCCGCCAGGTCATGCGCGCAGCGGCGGCCCCAGTCGAACGCCGCCTGGTTGTTCGCCACCTGCACGCCGTTCAGCTCCATCGCCTTCAGGATCGCCGCCCGGCTCAGCGGGATGCGGCCCTTCTGCCACGCGAAGCCCATCAGCAGCGGGTTGGTGTAGATCGAGTCGCCGAGCAGTTGCGAGGCGGCCTGCTCCGCGTCGAACGCGCCCAGCCCGTCCGCACCAACCGCCGCCGTCAGCGCGGTGTCGCAGTTGCCCGCCGGAAACTGCCAGTCCGGGTTGTGGACAAACCCCGCCGTCGGCGCCCCGTGGCTGTTCAGCGCGACGAACGTGCGCCCGGTCTGCATCGTGGCCAGCGTCGCCTTGTTCGCGCCGACGATCGGGTCGCAGGCGATCACCAGGTCGGCGCGGGCGATGTCCACCTTGGTGGTGTGGATCGCGTCCGGGCGGTTGGCGATCTGGATGTGGCTCCAGGTCGCGCCGCCTTTCTGCGCGAGGCCGCCCGCGTCCTGCGTGACGACGCCCTTGCCTTCGAGGTGCGCGGCCATGCCCAGCACCTGCCCGATCGTGATCACGCCCGTGCCGCCGACGCCCGCGACGACGATGCCCCACGCGCTCTCCGCCACCGGCAGCACCGGCTCCGGCAGCGGCGGCAGGGCGCTCAGGTCACCGCGCTGCTCCTTCTTCGGCTTCTTGAGCTGCCCGCCCTCGACCGTGACGAAGCTCGGGCAGAAGCCCTTCACGCACGAAAAATCCTTGTTGCACGAGTTCTGGTTGATGCGCCGCTTGCGGCCGAACTCGGTCTCGACCGGCTCGACGCTCAGGCAGTTGCTCTGCGTCGAACAATCGCCGCAGCCCTCGCAGACCAGCTCGTTGATGACGACGCGCTTCTCCGGGTCGGCCATCGTGCCGCGCTTCCTGCGGCGGCGCTTCTCGGTCGCACAGGTCTGGTCGTAGATGATCGCCGTCGTGCCCTTGAGTTCGCGGAACTGCCGCTGGACCGCGTCGAGTTCATCGCGGTGATGCACCGTCACCCCCGGCGACAGCGCGACCCCTGCGTACTTCGCCGGCTCGTCGGTGACGATGACCAGCTTCGTCACGCCCTCGGCGACGAGGCTCTGCATGATCTGCAGCACCGAGTGCCCCTCCGGCCGCTCACCGACACGCTGGCCGCCGGTCATCGCCACGGCGTCGTTGTAGAGCAGCTTGTAGGTGATGTTCACGCCCGAGGCGATCGACTGCCGGATGGCGAGCAGGCCGCTGTGGAAGTAGGTGCCGTCGCCGAGGTTGGCGAAGACGTGCGCGTCGGTGGTGAACGGCGCCTGCCCGACCCAGGCCACGCCTTCGCCGCCCATCTGGCTGAAGGTGACGGTGCTGCGGTCCATCCAGGTCGCCATGTAGTGGCAGCCGATGCCGGCCAGCGCGCGCGAGCCTTCGGGGACGCGGGTGCTGGTGTTGTGCGGGCAGCCGCTGCAGAACCACGGCGTCCGGTCGCCCACCGCCGCCACCGGCGTCGCCAGTGCCCGCTCCTTCGCGGCGATCACGTCGAGCCGCTGGTCCATGCGCGCCGCGATCTCGGCCGGCACGCCCAGCCGCTTCAGCCGCTTGGCGATCGCCTGGGCAATGATGGCGGGCGTCAGGTCCGCCTTGGCGCGCAGCAGCCAGTTCTGGCTCGGGTTCGGCATCGACCATTCGCCGCCGGTCTGGTCCCCATCCGGCTCGTCGAACTTGCCGAGCACGTTCGGCCGCACGTCGCTGCGCCAGTTGTACAGCTCCTCCTTGACCTGGTACTCGATGACCTGGCGCTTCTCCTCGACGACGAGAATCTCCTGCAGCCCCTGGGCGAAGTCGCGCGTGATCGTGGCCTCCAGCGGCCAGACCACGTTGACCTTGTGGACGCGGATGCCGAGTGCGCGGCAGGTGTCGTCGTCCAGCCCCAGGTCGATCAGCGCCTGGCGCATGTCGTTGTACGCCTTGCCGCTGGCGATCAGGCCGAAGCGGTCGTGCGCCGTGGCGACCACGTTGTAGTTCAGCCGGTTGGCGCGCACGTAGGCGAGCGCGGCGTACCACTTGTGGTCCATCAACCGTGCTTCCTGCTCCAGCGGCGCGTCCGGCCAGCGGATGTGCAGCCCGCCCGGCGGCATCTGGAAATCCTCGGGCAGCACGATGTTGACGCGGTCCGGGTCGATGCTCACCGAAGACGACGACTCGACCACTTCCTGGATCGTCTTCATCCCCGCCCAGACGCCCGCGTAGCGGCTCATCGCCAGCGCGTGCAGCCCCATGTCGAGGATCTCCTGCACCGTGCTCGGGAAGAACACCGGCATGCCGCAGGCCTTGAAGATGTGGTCGCTCTGGTGCGCGGCGGTGCTGCTTTTGCTGATGTGGTCGTCGCCGGCGATGGCGAGCACGCCGCCGTGGCGCGCGGTGCCGGCCATGTTGGCGTGCTTGAACACGTCGCTGCAGCGGTCCACACCGGGGCCTTTGCCGTACCAGAGGCCGAACACGCCGTCGTGTTTTTTCGTCTGCGGGAACAGGTCGAGCTGCTGTGTGCCCCAGACCGCGGTGGCGGCGAGTTCCTCGTTCACGCCGGGCTGGAAGACGATGTTCTGCGCAGCCATGTGTTTCTTGGCGGCCCACATCGCCTGGTCGTAGTTGCCCAGCGGGCTGCCGCGGTAGC
>ERZ795056.3495-NODE-3495-length-16844-cov-8.340640_pt1 | contig 16844 bp, 15 predicted proteins | sample MGYA00375140_ERZ795056 | MGnify/ENA primary metagenome ERZ795056 (study PRJEB30185, sample SAMN05720227) | activated sludge metagenome | isolation source: Anaerobic digester | place: USA | collected 2015-03-09 ... | reverse complement strand
GGCACCACCGTCCGACGCGGACAAACCCTCGCGACCATGGGCCGCTCAGCAAGCGGCGGCGGCATCCCCAAGGACCGCGCGCACCTCCACTTCGAGATCGGCGTCTGGATGACGCGCGAATTTGAGGCGTGGTATGCAAAAAAAGGGTTCGGCAACCCCAACCGCCACGGCATCTGGAGCGGCATGAACCTCTGTGGCATCGATCCGCTCGACGTCATGGCCCAGTGGCGCGATGGCCACCTCGACGACCTGCACAACTACTTCGCCGACATGAAACCCGCCGTGCGCCTGCGCATCGCCACCCTTCGCCGGCCCGACTTCATCGACCGCTACCCGAGTTTCCTGCAAGGAGAGCCGCCCGTCGGCCTGCTTGGCGGCTGGGAGATCGAGTGCAACGAGACCGGCCTGCCCTTTCGCTGGCGACCGCTCAGCCAGCTCGAAATCGTCGGCATGAAACCCAATGAGGTGCGCATCCTGGATGCCGACGCCGGACTTCTCCGCCACCAGCGCGCGCGCAAACTCGTGCACATGCGCCGGGGGAAACCCGAGGTGGGCACCGACCTGCGCACCATCCTCCAGCAACTCTTCAGGATTGATTAGCCCCGCACGAGCGGGCGCCGTGCTTGAGCTGGTCGAGCATCGCGCGGAATTCAGGCATCCCGCGCAGGCTCTCCAGATCGCCATCCCGCTCCATCCAGGCGTGATCGCAGTACCCCAGCTCGATCCCGCGCCGCAAAGTCCGCAGCGCATCCGCCCTCCGCTTCATCAGCGCGAGACTGCACGCCAGATTGTAATGCGCCGTCGCATTCTCCGGCTGTAAGCGCACCAGACGGCGGTCCATCCGAAGCCCATCGGCGATGCGTCCCTGCTGGGTGTAGAGCCCACCGAGCAGCTCGATCACCTCCGCATAGCTCGGATCGCGCCGGTACACGTTCTCGTAGAACGCCGTCTCAAATTCGATATCCCGTGGTGGCTGGCCCATGTTCGTCCCGGATACTCAGCAACGGCGCGCACAGGCACCCGTCTCTCGAAACGCATTGCAATGCGCCGTCACCTGCAGCCGCTGCGAGACGGCGGTCAGTCCAAGTTTGGACGCCACGGTGTTTCCGTACCAATCGAGAAACGGCGCACTGATCTCAAAAATCCGATCGCAATCCACGCACACCACCTGCGCCACTGGCGCACCGTTTTCCGCGTTCGGGCGGTAGTATTTCTCGCCCGTGCCGATGTCGACCTCGCGCAACAGCGCACTCTCGGTCATGATGGGCAGCGTGCGGTACACCGTGGCGCGCGACACAGAATCGTCGATCGCACGCGCCAGATTCAGGAGCTGCTCCGCCGTGAAATGCTCCTTCTGTGCGAAGGCGGCATCAAAGATGGCCAGTCGTTGATTGGTCACACGCAGGCCTTTCTGGGACAAATAGCTCTTAAATTTATCGCGTGCTTCGGAGGTGCTCACGACGCGACTGTTTGTTGCGCGCCGGGGGCTGTCAACCCGTCGATTTCGACGGCAAGCGCGCTTGCCTGACTCCGCCGCCTGCGCCATCACGGCGCGCATGATCGTCGGCGTGCACCCCCTCGCGGGATTCGACAAACTCCTCCACTACCAAGTGCCGGAGCCTCTGCGCGCCTCGGTCCAGCTCGGCTCGCTCGTACGCGTGCCCGTGGGCCATCGCATCAGCCTGGGAATAGTGGGCGTCGAAGGCCCCCCGAAAGACTTCCCCATCGACCGCCTCAAGAGCGTCGCCGAAGTCGTCCACCCGTTTCCCGCCCTGCCGCCGGACCTGCTCCAGCTCGCGCGCTGGATGGCGCACTACTACGCGGCCCCCCTCGATGGCATCATCGAAACGATGATTCCCGCGCCCGTGCGTGCCGGGGCCGGACTCAAGCAGGAGAAGTTACTGAGCATCGCCCAGCAACTCACGGCGGAGGAGTTCGCAAAACTTGAGAAACGCGCGCCGCAGCAGGCGAAGCTTTACCAGTTCCTCTCACAGCAATTTCAACCTCAGAAAAAATCGCTCGTGCTGGAGCGGCTCGGACTGAGCGCAGCCGTCGTCGCGGCACTCGTCAAACGCGGCGCGATTCGCGAGGAGACACGCCGTGTCGAGCGCATCGCATACGCCGACGATTTTGCCGAGCCCGAGCTCGTCGCCGCCCTGCCACCTACGCTCAATCAGGAACAGCGCGCGGCCGTCAGCGACATCGAGGCAAGCCTCGCATCGGGCAAATTCGGCACCTCGCTGCTACACGGCGTCACTGGCTCCGGAAAGACCGAGGTTTACCTGCATGCCATCGACGCCGCACTCAAGGCGGGCGGCGGCGTGATTTTCCTCGTGCCCGAGGTCGCCCTCACGCCGCAGACCGTCGCCCGCCTCCGCTCGCGACTGGAGGCCATCGCGCCCGGCCACCGCTGCGTCGTCTGGCACAGCCTGCTCAGCGAAGGCGAACGCCTGGACGGCTGGCTCGCGCTGGCCACCGGCGAATCCCGCGTGGTCGTCGGCGCACGCTCCGCAATCTTTGCCCCGATCCAAAATCTCCGGCTCATCGTCGTCGACGAGGAGCACGAGCCGGCGTACAAACAGGACGAGACACCGCGCTACCATGGCCGCGATGTCGCCGTCGTCCGCGCCAAGCTCAATGAGGCCGTCTGCGTACTCGGCTCCGCGACGCCCTCACTGGAAAGCTACACCAACGCGCTCAACGGACGCTATCGCCTCCTCGAGTTGAAGCAGCGCATCGACTCCCGCCGCATGCCCGACATCGACATCGTGGACATGCGCATCGAGATCACGCGACAGCGCGGGCTCACCACGCTCTCGCGCAAGCTCGTCGACGCCATGCACGCCCGCCTCGCACGCGGCGAGCAAACCATCCTGTTCATCAACCGGCGAGGCTACTCCAGCTCCATGATGTGCCCGAAGTGCGGCCACATCGAAGAGTGCCAGCATTGCAGCGTCGCCCTCACCTACCACCGGGCCGACGAAACGCTCCGCTGCCACCTCTGCGGCGAGCAAAAGGAGGCGCCGGCCCGTTGCCCCCAATGCGGCTCCACCGAGATCCGCTGGCGAGGGCTCGGCACCCAGCGCGTCGAAGAGGCCGTCCGCCGCGTGCTCCCCCGCGCCCGCATCGAGCGCATGGATGCCGACACGATGGCCAAGAAAAACCGTTTCCGCGAAGTGCTCGGTAACTTCCGCAGCGGCAAGATCGACGTGCTCATCGGCACCCAGATGATCGGCAAGGGGCTGGATTTCCCCAACGTCACGCTCGTCGGCCTGATCGACGCCGACATCTCGATGCACGTGCCGGACTTTCGCGCCACCGAGCGGACGTTTCAGCTGCTCGTGCAGGTGGCGGGGCGCGCCGGGCGGGGCGATCGCGCCGGCGAGGTCGTCGTGCAAACCTTCACGCCCCAATCCGAGGCGGTCCAGTTTTCACGCCACGCCGACTTTGCCGGGTTTGCCGCGCACGAGATGCAGATGCGCGAGCAGTTTCGCTATCCGCCCTACCGGCACATGCTCCACCACCTCTTTCGGGGAGCGAATCCGGAGAAGCTCAAGTTCTTCGCCGAACAGTGGGCCAAACAAGTCGAGCAACATTTCGGCGATCGCATCGAGCTGCGCGGCCCCGCAGCGGCGCCGATTGAAAAAATCAAAGACGAGTACCGCTGGCAGCTCTGGTATTTCACCGCCAGCGTGCCCCGCGTGATTGGCGAACTGAATCAGTTGCGCAACGAATTCGCCTGGCCCGATGGCCTCACACAGGTCCTCGATGTGGACCCGGTGAGCCTCGTCTAGGGCGTGGCGTGGCGCTTATTTTTCCAGCGCCTGATAGACCTGCACCTTGAATTTCTGGGCAAGTCCGGTGTTCCAGCCGCCGTGGAGCTGGGTCATGAAGAGGAACGCGAGGCGCTCCTTCGGATCGATGACGTAGTGCGGATAGTAGGCGCTGCTCCAGCCGTAGGCACCCTCGGAGCCGAGTTCGCCGTAATAGCCCAGATCCTCGAGCACCCAGAAACCGAGGCCAAAGGCATTGGTCTCCTGAGCATATTTGTCGCCCGTCTGGTTCGTATGCATGAGCTCCACCGTTTTCGGGCTGAGCAGCCGCACGCCATCCAGCTCGCCACCATTGAGGAGCATCTGGATAAGACGCCCATAGTCCGACGCGGTCGAAAGCAGGCCGGCGCCACCGGAGAAACACTTGCGCGGCCCGTGCACGTAGTCGCTCTTTTCAGAGGTCTCATCGAGGACGATTTTCCCATCGACGAGCTTGTACACCGGCGCCAGGCGTCCGGCCTTTCCCGGCGGCAAAAAGAAGCAGGTATCGACCATGCCAAGCGGTTTGCAGACGCGCTCCTCGATGAACCGATCGAGCGGCTGGCCGGAGACGACCTCGATCAGGCGTCCGAGCACATCTGTGGAATAACCATATTGCCAGGCCTCGCCTGGCTGGCCTTGGAGCGGAAGCTCCGCGAGACGTTTCACGGCATCGCCAATCGTCTCGTCGCGGTTCGCAAAGTACCACCAGGTAAACCCGGCCTTTTCGTAGAGTTCGCGCGCCGGACCATCGCCATAGGTGAGCCCCGCGGTGTGCCGCATGAGATCGCGGATCGTGATCGAGCGCTTCGCAGGCACGAGCACGTACTTCACCTGCGCGGGCGAACCGGCCGGAGGCGGCACCGCGACCTGGCGGTTGGCAAACTCTGGCAGATATTTCTCGACCGGGTCGTTGAGCAGGAATTTGCCCTCCTCGTAGAGAATCATGGCGGCCGTGGTCGTCACGGCCTTGCTCATCGAGGCGATGCGGAAAATGGCATCCTTGGGCATGGGCGTGCCGGCCTCGACGTCCTGCATGCCATAGGATTTTTCAAAGACGAGGCGGCCATCCAGGCGGATATGGACAACGGCGCCTGCGATCTGCCCGCGCGCCACATGGTCCTCGAAAAGGCGGTCGAGTCCCGCGAGGCGCGTCTGCGAAAAGCCACTCGATTCAGACTGAGGCGCGGCAGAGGCCTGTGCGGCTGGCAGCGGCGTCAGGGAAGCGAAAACAACGACGAGTCCCAGAATCAGGGATGTAAGGCGGAGTAGGTTCATCGTGTTTTCAAAGCAGCAAGCCCCGCCCACTCGGACAATCTTTTCCGGGCATAAAAAAAGCGGCCGCACGCGTGCGGCCGCTTTCGAAGCAAACGAGATTACTTCCAGAAATTATCAGCCGTGTCTGCCTTGCTCTCTTTACGGGAGGAGGACTGGCCGGTGGAGGACGCGCTCGCCGTCGCGCGCGCAGAAGCAGTCGCTTTGGCACGAGGCGCGGAGGCGGTGGCCCGCTCGCGGGGCTCCGCGGCCTGTTTTGACTGAGGCTTGGAGGCCTCGGCTTCATGCGCTTCGGGCTCGGCAGACGTTTGCTGCTGCTCAGTGTCTTCAGCCTGACCGCCTGCGCCTTTCACCATGGCAGTGAGGTCGGCGATCACAGCGCGCAAGCGTTCGGTCTGAGTGTTGAGCTCGGTAGCCGCGCTCGAGGTTTCCTCGGCGGTGGCGGCATTGGCCTGTGTGACGCGGTCCATCTCGCCAACGGCGCGCGTGATCTGTCCGATGCCCTCGCTTTGCTCTTTGGACGCCATCGCGATCTCGGCGATGAGCTCATCGACTTTGCGGACCTTGCCGGTAATCTCATCGAGGCCCTTGGCGACTTTTTCGCTGATGCGGGCGCCCTGCTCGCTGCGGGAGGCGGCATCGGAGATCTTCTGGGCGGTCTCACGCGCGGCCTGTACGCTGCGCTGTGCGAGCGCCCGGACCTCGTCGGCGACGACGGCAAAACCTGCACCGGCTTCGCCGGCACGGGCTGCCTCGACTGCGGCATTGAGGGCGAGGATGTTCGTCTGAAAGGCGATCTCGTCGATCGTCTTGATGATCTTGGAAATTTCGCTGCTGGAAGACTGGATCGCCTGCATGGCGACCTGCATCTCGCGCATGTCGGTGGAGCCGGAATCGGCGGCGGCGCGGGCTTGGTTGGCCAGCGTTTTGGCCGTGTCGGCATTCTCAGCATTGCGCCGCGTCATCCCGGCCATTTCTTCCAGGGAAGCACTGGACTCTTCAAGTGCGGCGGCCTGGGCCGACGAACCTTCCGCCAATGAACGACTGGCGGAGGTGACCTGACCCGCCGCGGTGGTCGTCAAATCGACGTCCGAACGGAGGCTTTCAGAAATACGGAGGATGGGGCGGGTGACATTGCGGCCGATGATGACCGCGAGGAAAATGCCAAGGACAAGGCCACCGAGCACCAGCCCAAGTACGAGAGCCTCGTCGCGCTTCTGTGATGCCTGTGCCTGGCGGTCGATATTGGCCTGCAGCTCGCTGACGGAGGTGCGCACATTGGCCACTTTTTTGGCAAACTGGGGCGCGAGTTTTTCGAGCTGGGCGACGACTTCACCGCGCTGCGAGGAAAAGTCCACGATGCGGTCAAAGGAGCCGAGGTATACAGTGACATCGGAGAGGATTCCGGCCAAAAGCTTGGCTTTCTCCGGGTCGGCAAGGCTCTCATCGAGCTCGGCGGCATCCTTGAGTTCCTGGGCAATGGTGGCGACCTGCTTTTGCATCGCCAAAAACGACTCGCGGGCCTTTGCGGCCAACGCGGGGTCCTGGGTGAGCTGGAAGCTGTTTACGTAGGTGAAGCCCTCGTAGAGATTCTGAAGCGCCGAGGAGGTTTTGAACGAGGCGCTCATGTCGCCACTCTGCCGAGCGGACACGAGAACGTTCTTAAGCGCCTCGGCCATCTTGGCGCCGCTCGGCTCAAGCAATTCGGCGACCTCTTTCTGGGAGTCGTCGTGCAAGGTGATGATCCGGCGAAACGCCTTGTCATAATCGCCGAGGAGCTTGCGGGCATCGGCAAGGTCGGCCTGGCGGGCGGAATCAGTCGTGATCTGGCCGGCCTGCTCAAAGGTCGCGAGGAGTTTCTTCTGCTCGTTATCGAACGCGGTACGCGCGGTGGTGCTGCCCGTCACCAGGTAGTCGCTGACGTCCATCCGGAGGGCGAGCATCGAGGCCTCCAGCTGGGCAGCGAGGTTCGTCTCCGCCGTCGTCGAGGAGTAGCGCACGAGCTCTGCGCCGGCGCTCGACAGGGCGATGCGCGCGACAACCGCGACGAGACAGAAAATGAAGAGAACTGCGGCGAAACCAAAAGCAATTTTACGGCCGATCGTCAGTGCGGGAAGTCTCATGGAGTGGAAATAGAGATGCGTGTTGGGGATGAGTGGGGGGTAAGTTGAGTGACGCACGAAGGGCCCGAATGTCACGTTGTATTTTCACCCATCGAACGGGGGATTCTACACGCGAAAGCACGCGGCAAAATCTTGGCAAAAACACTAATCTTCGGCGTTAAAACGGAAGGGAATCGTGATGCGCATTTTCACTGGATTGCCACCGACTTTCGCGGGATTAAACGTCCAGCGCTCGATCGCATCCAATGCGGGGCGTTCGAAGTCGGGATGGGTGCTTTTGACAATGGTGGCACTGATGACTTTGCCCTTCTCGTCGATGACGACCTGGACGGCAGCCAGACCGGAAATCCCATCCCGCTTCAGAGTGGAGGGGTAGCGAGGAGCCGCAGTCTTTATCGGAGTGGGCTTCTCATCGACCTTCGTATAGATCCCATCCGCATCCTGTGCGAACAGGGGAACTGCGGCCAACAATGCGCCTACGAGGAGATACCGTGAGAACTGTTTCATGGGGGAATGCATTAAGAACGCTTGTCGGTAGCAATCGTCGCAAGCGCATCTCGCTTAAGCACAAATTCTGTTCCTGCACCATAAACTCGCGGATTTAGATGAGTCGCTTTTCCACTCGCCATTAGCCGCTTACTTCATCGTCCCCCCATCCTGGGTAATAATACGAAAGCCGCCAGACGACGAAACGCGGGCGGCTTTCGAGCAGAAATCGGAAAGGGCTCAACTCGACTGGAGCAAGTTCAGGACCGTGCGCGGAGATTGGTTGGCCTGCGAGAGCATCGCCGTCCCGGCCTCGACGAGGATATTGTACTGGGCGAGATGAGTCGTCTCCTCTGCGACATCGACATCGCGGATGCGGGAGATCGCCGAGGTGAGGTTCTCGTGCTCGATTTGCAGGGTGCTCGCCGCAAGCTCAAGGCGCGACTGGGCACCTCCGATCGCCGCACGATTCTCCGCCACTTCCTGCAAGCCCGAGGTGACCGTCGCGACCAATCCGCTGCTCTGGACAGAGGTGGTAAACGCGCCGGTTGCGTCCTGCTGGATGAGGCTGAGCATCGCGCCCTGGCGTAGATTGGAGCCGGGGATCGTCATCGTCTGGGTGACGGTATCGCCGATGCGGATGGTCGTCCCCGTAGGATTGGGGCCGAAGAGCTCGACGCCATTGTACGAGCCAATAGGCGAGCTGACATCGGCAGTGCCTCCGATTTCAGCCGTGGTACCGCCGATGGTGTCGCGCAACTGCTGCTGCAGGCCCTCGAACTCCTTTTGATAAAGGGCGAGGTCGTCCGAGTTCTTGGTGTTGTCGGAAGCCATGATGGCGAGCTCCGACATGCGGGTGAGAATCTCTGACATCCCGCTCATGAAACCATCGCTGGTCTGCACGAGGGAGATTGCGTTCTGCACATTGGTCGCGGCAGCGGTAGCGCGTCGATCCTGGGCGGAAAGCTTTTCGGAGACGGCCAAGCCGGCCGAGTCATCCGAGGGCTTCACAATCTTCGAGCCCGAGCTGAGACGGTTGAGCGACCGGCCAAGGATCTCCTGATTTTCGGTCAGGTTGCGAGCCGCGGCCAGGGCCTGGCTGTTGGTATTGATCACGCTCATGGGTTGGACGGTTGATTGTTAGCGGGCGTGGGCACCGGCTGGGGTGAGACCTTCGGCAGGCTGAGCTTGGGAAGCGCAGGGGCCGTGGCCGCCGGTTTCATGACGGCAGATTGATTCGACGCCGCGATGTCCGAGAGGACTTCCTTGCGGAAGATCGGGATGTTGCGAGGCGCCTCGATACCGATTTTCACCGTATCGCCATCGATCCGCGTGATGCGGATCTCAATATTGCCGCCAATGACAATCGCCTCGTTGGCTTTGCGAGAGAGGACGAGCATGGGGGGTTAGGCGTTGGTGGACTCAGCGACGACGAGTGGGTAGCGTGCGTCGTAGCGGGAATGGTTTGCAAGCACGACTTGTTTGGCAAGCCCGGTGCGGCGGTTGATGATGATCGGGCCGATGAGATTCACCGTGGCCGTGACCGGCTCGGTATTTTTCACCGTCACAATATTCAGCACAAGTGCATCGGCGGGATCCGAAATGCCCAGAAAGGCCGCATCCTCATCGAAAAGTTCGGGCTCATAATCGGGGACGACGCCATTGGGCTCGATCACGACAAATTGCACCGTATCGGGGCCATACAATCGGAGCCAGCGGAACGGCAATTGGTCGGGCTGGAACAACAAATCGAAGGACTTGTGCTCGGGAAACCCGATGAGCCCTTCCGGCAGACGGAGAAGATTCCCCGAGGCGTTATCGGCAGTGAGAGTTTCAGGGCTGACTTTCATGAGTGCGGGCAAAAGAGGATTGAGGATAGGGGCTTTGCATTGATGCGTTTATCTTATGCTAATGGCATGCCTCAGAATACACACGAAGCACTGCCTATTAATAAATAGCAATTTGTGTTATTTTTTATAAAATCAGCAAATCCGAAGGATGCCCGAAATGGGTGGGCTGGGCAATCTTTGCCGAGTCGGAGTGGATGGCAACCCAAGCCTTTTTCGCACGTTTCTCAAGGCCCGTCCCGGAATCGGGAATCGAGCGTCCCAACCATGGAGCCCGGCAGCCCCCGCGACACTCACCCAAAACAGAAGATTGAATCATAACTATTTACATACAAACAATATATTAAAAACACAAACATTTGGCATAGTCTGTGCGAATGAGAAACCATGACCACGCTCTCCAAATCCCATACGCTATTCGGTCTGGCCCTCACCATTCCCATGCTCGCAATCGGCACGCCCTACCTCGGCTCGCTGATCCGCCCTGACATGTTCATGGCCTACTACGCAATCGCCGGACTTGCGATGCTGGCCGCCCAATCGCACCGCCCGACGCGCCACAAAACACACTGAGCGGCGCCGGGACCCTCCCTGCCCCGCACCAACGCGCGCGCATTCCCCCGCACTTGGCGCGCCTCACATTCTCCCATTGCCGGCGCGCACCGACTCGCATCTGGTCAACTCGCGCCCAAACGGCTTAGTCTCCGCCCTCCATCATGCCCCACCGCATCCTCATCGCAGACGATCAGAGTGACGTCCTCGAAGCCCTCCGGCTCCTCCTCAAAGTCGAGGGTTACCAAATCGAGACCGTCAAATCTCCCGCGGCCGCGATCAAGGCCATCGAGTCCTCCGACTTCGCCCTGCTCCTGATGGATCTCAACTATGCCCGCGACACCACCTCGGGCGAAGAAGGCCTCTCCCTGCTCGATAAAATCCAGACTCTCGACGCCACCCTCCCCGTCGTCGTCATGACCGCCTGGGCCACGATCGATCTTGCCGTCGAGGCCATGCGCCGCGGCGCCAAAGATTTTATCCCCAAGCCGTGGGACAACCAGCGCCTGCTCACCATCGTCAAGACGCAGATCGAGCTCGGCAGCGCACTCCGCGCCTATCGCCGCCTCGAAGAGGAAAACCAACTGCTCCGCGGCAAGGAAGGCCCAGTCCTCATCGCGCAAGCCCCCTCGATGCGCCCCGTCCTGGAGGTCATCGCACGCGTCGGCCCAGCCGATGCCAATGTCCTCATCACCGGCGAAAACGGCAGCGGCAAAGGCATCGTCGCCCAGGCGCTCCACGCCGTCTCTAACCGCGCCTCGCGCCCACTCATCTCGGTCAACATGGGCGGCCTGCCCGAAGGCGTTTTCGAGAGCGAACTCTTCGGCCATGTCCGCGGCGCCTTCACTGACGCCAAGACCGACCGCGCCGGCCGCTTCGAGCTCGCCGACCAGGGCACCCTCTTCCTCGACGAAATCGGCAACATCCCACTCTCCCAGCAGGCCAAGATGCTGCGCACCCTTGAGCGCGGCGAGTTCGAGCGCGTCGGCTCCTCGAAGACACATCACGTCAACGTCCGCCTCATCTCCGCGACCAACGCCGACCTCTCCGCCGAAGTCGCCGCCGGCCGCTTCCGTCAGGATCTGCTCTTCCGGCTTAACACGATCCACATCCACCTGCCGCCCCTGCGCGAACGCCGCGAAGACATCCCGCTCCTCGCCCAACATTTTCTCAAGCGCCACCTCGCCCGCTACCGCAAACCCGTCACCGGCTTTGAAGAAGCCGCCCTCGACGCCATGCTCCGCTACGCGTGGCCCGGCAATGTCCGCGAGCTCGACCACGCCATCGAGCGAGGCGTGCTCATGGCCCCCGCCAAGGTGATCCGCGCCGCCGATCTCGGCCTCAACGCCACCCAAGCGACGCCCAGCCTCGACGAGATGAGCCTCGAACAAGTCGAAGCCTACCTCATCAAACGCACCCTCGCCCGCCACGACGGCAACGCCCGCCAGGCCGCCGAAGACCTCGGACTGAGCCGCAGCGCCTTCTATCGCCGACTCGAAAAATACGGCCTCTGATTCGCGCTCGTTTTTCGCACGCGCCGGTGCTCCCATTGGCCCGCACCGACCGTTTCCCCATTCCCGCACCATGCGGCGACTCCACCACGACCAACTCGTCTTCGTCTACGCTCTGCTCGCCGGCCTGCCGGCCGTCGTCGTGGCGCTCATCCTGCTCTTCCAGGGCGGCTATTCCGAACGCGTCCTCTGGACGCTCTCGCTGCTGATCTTCGGCTTCTGGTTCGGCTTTGCGAGTGCCGTGCGCTGGCGCGTCATGCGCCCGCTGCAAACCGCCACCAACCTCCTCTCCGCCGTGCGCGAAGGCGACTTTTCGATCCGCGCCCACGCACGGCTCGACAGCGAAGACCCACTCGAAACGCTCCACGCCGAGATCAACCAGCTCGGAACTATCCTCCGCGAGCAACGCCTCAGCGCCATCGAAGCCACCGCGCTCCTCAGCACCGTCATGGCCGAGATCGACGTCGCCATCTTTGCCTTCGACGGGAGCAAAACGCTCCGCCTCGCCAACCGCGCCGCGCAACGCCTGCTCGAACAACCTGCCGAACGCCTCCTTGGCAAAACCGCCACCGATCTCCGCCTCGGCGAACTGCTCGAAGGCGAGCCCTCGCGCCTGCTCACCACCGGCCTGCCCGGGCACGCCTCCAGCCGCTGGGGCATGCGCCGTACCACCTTTCGCGAAGGCGGACTGCCGCACACCCTCGTCGTCGTCTCCGACCTCAGCCAGGCCCTCCGCGAAGAAGAGCTCCAAGCCTGGCAGCGCCTCGTGCGCGTGCTCGGCCACGAGCTCAACAACTCCCTCGCCCCCATCAAATCGATCGCCGGCAGCCTCGGCCAACTCGTGCGCCAGACGCCCACCGCGCCCGACCTCCTCGACGATCTGCGCGGCGGCCTCGAAATCATCGAAAAACGCGCCGACAGCCTCACGCGTTTCATCCAGGCGTACTCACGCCTCGCCAAGCTCCCGCAGCCCACACTCTCCGCCACGGAGATCGCGCCTCTGGTCCGCCGCCTCCTCGGCCTCGAATCCCGCATTCCGATCATCAACGAAGGCGGCCCGGACGTCGTCGTGCAAATCGACGCCGCGCAGGTCGAGCAGGTGTTGATCAACCTGCTGAAAAACGCCGTCGATGCCGCCCTCGAACAACGCGCGCCGGCCACGCCGAGGCGGGCGTCCGCCTGGCCTGGCACTTCAATGGCGGCATGCTCGAAATCACGGTCGAGGACGACGGCCCCGGTATCGCCAGTTTCCAAAATCTCTTCGTCCCGTTTTTCACCACCAAGCCGCAGGGCTCCGGCATCGGCCTGGTGCTCTGCCGCCAGATCGCCGAAAACCACGGCGGCACGCTCTCGCTCGAAAATCGCGAGGCGCCCCACTCCGGCTGCCGCGCGCGTCTCCGGCTCCCGCGCTAACGCCTCCCTCACTCGCCGCGCCGGCGCAGGACACAAAAAAGCGCGCACCGGGAAGGTGCGCGCCGAGAGTGAGAACGCGTTACTTGGTTTCCGGCTTCGTCTCCGTCACCGGAATCACGGTCTGGATGTGCAGATCGCGGAGCTGCTTCGGAGTGACCGGCGTCGGGCTCTGCGTCATGAGGCACTGCGCCTTCTGCGTCTTGGGGAACGCAATCACGTCGCGGATGCTCGTGGTGCCGCAAAGCAGCGCCACCATGCGGTCGAGGCCGAAGGCGATGCCACCGTGCGGAGGCGCGCCAAACTTGAATGCGCGGAGCATGTAGCCGAAGCGGCTCTCCACGACATCCTGCGGAATCTTGAGCACGTCCTTGAAGACCTTCTCCTGCAGCGCGGGCTGGTGGATGCGGATCGAACCGCCGCCGAGCTCCATGCCGTTTAGCACGAGATCGTAGTGCTGGCCGCGCACCTTCTCGGGTGCGGTGTCGAGCAGCGGGATGTCCTCCGGCACCGGCGAGGTGAACGGATGGTGCGTGGCGAGGAAGCGCTTTTGCTCCTCGTCGAAAGTCATCAGCGGGAAATCGACCACCCAGAGGAATTTCCAGTCATCGGGGCGGATCGTGAGTTTGCCGCGTTTCTGGAGCAGCGCCGCCGCTTCGAGGCGGATGCGGCCCAAGATCGCGCAAGCCTTTTCCCAACCGGCCGCGGCGAAGAACACCACGTCGCCGTCGGCCAGACCGAGGCGCTGTTGCAGCGCGGCCTTTTCGGCATCGCTGAGGAACTTGGTGATCGGCGATTTCCACTCGCCGTTCTCGATTTTGATAAACGCGAGGCCCTTTGCGCCAAGCATCTTGGCGATGTCTTCGAGGCCCTTGAGCTCGCCCTGCGTGAGGTCGGCGAGGCCCTTCGCGTTAAACGCCTTCACGACGCCGCCGCTGGCGATCGTGGATTGGAAAACCTTGAAGCCGGAGTTTTTGAAGTCTTCCGAGAAATCGGAGAGCTCCATGGCGAAACGCATGTCGGGCTTGTCCACGCCGAAGCGGTTCATCGCATCGACGAAAGGCATGCGCAGGAACGGCGTGGTGAGCTCGACGCCGAGCACCGATTTCCAGACCTTCTTCAGCATCCCTTCGAAGATATTGTAGATGTCTTCGCGATCGATGAACGAGGCCTCGACGTCGATCTGGGTGAACTCCATCTGGCGGTCGGCGCGCAAATCTTCGTCGCGGAAGCAGCGCGCGATTTGGAAGTACCGCTCGACGCCGGCGACCATGAGGATCTGTTTGAACTGCTGCGGCGACTGCGAGAGCGCGTAGAACTCGCCCGGATGGATGCGCGACGGCACGAGGTACTCGCGCGCGCCCTCCGGGGTGCTCTTGAAGAGCGCTGGCGTCTCCACCTCGATGAAGCCCTGATCGTCAAAATAATCGCGCACAGCCTTCGTGGCGCGGTGACGCACCATGAGATTTTTGCGCATCTTCGGGCGGCGCAGATCGAGGTAGCGGTAGGTCAGGCGGAGGTCTTCGTTGACCTTGTCGCCGCCGGCGTCGTCGAGCGGGAACGGCGGCGTGTCGGAAATGTTAAACACTTCGAGGGCGGTCGAGTTGATCTCGATCTCGCCGGTCGGGATGTTGGCGTTGGTGGTGCCCTCCGGACGGGCGACGACGGTGCCCTGGATGCCGATGACGGACTCCGGCTTGAGGCCGGCGGCCTGCGCGCCGAGTGCCGCATTGTCCTGCGGGTCGAACTTCACCTGCGTGATGCCTTCGCGGTCGCGCAGATCGATGAAGATGATGCCGCCGTGGTCGCGGACCGAATCCACCCAACCCACGAGCGCGACGGTCGCGCCAAGGTTTTGCCGGGTGAGCTGAGCACAATGATGGGTGCGCTTCGTCATAGGGAAAATAGGAATCGCCATGAAGCCGGCCCCCCCAGAGCGGAGCAAACAGAAACTTGCGCCGGCGCCGGGAAATAAAAAGGCCGCCCGGAATGGGGCGGCCTGAGAAATCGGCGCGGGAAACGCGTTAGCCGACGATGAGGCTTTCGCCGGTCATCTCCGCAGGCTTGGGCAGGCCCAGCATCTGCAAGAGCGTCGGGGCAAAGTCCGCCAGGCGGCCGCCGCTGCGCAGCTTGGTCTTACCGCCGAGATACTCATCGCCGAAGAGGATAACATCGACGAGGTTCGAGGTGTGTGCGGTGTGCGGGCCGTTCGTGAGGTAGTCCCACATCTGCTCGCAGTTGCCGTGGTCGGCGGAGATGAGGGCCTTGCCGCCCATCTTGGCGACGGCTTCGAGGACCTCGGCCACGCCCTTGTCGGCGGCCTCGACGGCCTTGATGACGGCGGGCAACTGGCCGGTGTGGCCGACCATGTCGGGGTTGGCGAAGTTGACGACGACGAAGCCGTACTTGCCGGAGAGGATCGCCTCCTTGGCGGTCTTGGCGACCTCGGGGGCCGACATCTCGGGCTGCAAGTCGTACGTCGGGACCTTCGGGCTCGCCAGGCAGGCGTGCACTTCGCCCGGGAACGGCTCGCTGCGATAGTTGTTAAAGAAGAACGTCACGTGCGGGTTCTTCTCGGTCTCGGCGCAGCGGAACTGCGGGATGCCGGCGTCGGAGACGACCTGGCCGAGGATGTTTTTCAACTTCTCCGGCTTCGGGGAGATGATGTTCACCGGCAGGCCGGCCTCGTACTCGGTCATCGTGGCGTAGTACAGGTCGAGCTTCTGGCCGCGGTCGAAGCCCTCGAATTTATCGAGGACAAACGCCTTGGTGATCTCACGCGGGCGGTCGCCGCGGTAATTGTAGAAGAGCACCGCGTCGCCGTCCTTGAAGGTCGCCAGCGGCTTGCCGTCGGCGCCCACGATCCAGGTCGGGAGGACGAACTCGTCGCCCTTCTGAGAGTCGTTGGCCGGCTTGTCGTAGTACTGCTGGATGGCGGCTTCCGCGCTCGTGGCGGTGGCTTCGGCCTTCTTGCCGGTGAGCATGAAGTAAGCCTTGCTCACGCGCTCCCAGCGGTTGTCGCGGTCCATGCTCCAGAAACGACCGCACACGGAGGCGATCTTGCCCACGCCGATCTTCGCGCACTGCGCGTCGACCTGCTGGACGTAGCCGATGCCGCTGTTGGGGGGCGTGTCGCGGCCGTCGGTGAAGGCGTGGATGAACACCTTCGTGATGCCGTCTTCCTTGGCCTGGCGGAGGATGCCGTAAAGGTGCTCCAGCATGCCGTGCACGCCGGCGTCGGAGACGATGCCCATCAGGTGCAGGCTGCCGCCACGCGTCTTCACGCGCTCGACGGCGGTACGCCAGACCGCGTTGGTCGCGAGGCGTTTTTCGGAGAAAAGCTTGTTCAGGCGCACGAGCTCCTGATCGACGATGCGGCCGGCGCCGATGTTCTCATGACCGACTTCGCTGTTGCCCATAACACCTTCCGGCAGGCCGACATCGAGGCCGGACGCCTTCACCTGCGTCACAGGATATTTGGAGTGGAGCAGCCGATCGCAGGGCACGTTGGCCAGCATCGGAGCATTGAATTTGCTCTGGGTCGGATCGGGGTTAACGCCCCAACCGTCACGGATGATAAGAACGACCGGTTTACGTGTAGTACTCATGTTGAAAGTGAAACGCCCCAGCACAGGGGATTGGCGCACGTAAAACAAGCCTGCGCTGAAAGCGACCCAGCCCCCAAGTTTGACTTCGCCGCGAAACTATCGGGCAATGCGTACGATGTCCAAGCGCGCCGTCCTGCTCGTCAACCTCGGCTCCCCGGCCTCCCCGGCCGTCCCCGACGTGCGGCGCTACCTGCACGAGTTTCTCGGCGACCCGCAGGTG
>ERZ795056.3493-NODE-3493-length-16848-cov-6.430894_pt1 | contig 16848 bp, 12 predicted proteins | sample MGYA00375140_ERZ795056 | MGnify/ENA primary metagenome ERZ795056 (study PRJEB30185, sample SAMN05720227) | activated sludge metagenome | isolation source: Anaerobic digester | place: USA | collected 2015-03-09 ... | reverse complement strand
GGCGTGCTGCGGGGCGTGAAATTCGCCCCGCGCGGACGTGACGGCTGGACGCGTATCGGCGGAGGGGTCTGGCCGCTGGAGACGCCCGATGCCGAAGTGGCGGCTGACGAAACCGAGGTCGACGCGACCGCGCCCCTTGTGGTTGCGGACGAGACCGTGGTCGAGAGCGATAAGCCGCTGACGCGGGCGTTGGTGGCGGCCCGTTCGGCGTTGGGGGCGCGTGACATCGTGTTGGCGCTGCCGCTTTCTCAGGTGTTGGTGCGTGTCTTCAAGATGCCGCTGGAGGTTCGTGACGACGTGGCGGATGCCGTGACGTTGCAGATGGACAAGCTCTCCCCCTTCCCCGGTGAGGAGTTGGCGGTCGGCTGCGAAATCCTGAGTGAAACCGAGTCGCATCTTTGGGTGTTTGCCGCTGCTCTGCCGACTGCGGTTTTCGAAGAGTTGGGCGCGGCGTTGGACGAGGCACGCTTGCAGGCGGTGCGCACGGACGTCGCCGTGCTGGGCTGGCTGCGATCACTGAGCGGTCCCTGCCAACTGATGCGCCCCGGTCGGCGCGTGGTGTTGATGGATCCGGACGGTTCGTGGGATTTGGCGGTGCTGGATCACGGTGTGCCGGTTTTGGCGCGCGGTCTGGGCGGGGCTGCATCCGTTGAAGATGTGATCCGGGAGTTGACCCTCTCCCTGTTGAATGCCGAAATGGAGGCCGGTGGCGGCACGGTGGCTGAGGTGTTGGTGGTCTCGCAGCAAGCGCCGGACCGGACGCTCGTCGAAAAGCTGCGTGACTTGACCGGTGCCGAAGTCCGGCATGTGGTGCCGCCGACGCCGGACGGCGGGGTCGAGGGCGTGGCGCTGCGTGCCGGCGAGGGCGCTGCGTTGGACCTCACGCCGCAAGTGTGGCGCGACCAGATCAAGGCGTTGCGTGTCCGCAAGCGGGTCATGACCGGCGTGGGGATTGCGCTGGCAATATGGGCGGGGCTGATGGGCACGCTCTTCGCCGGACCGGCGGTTTACAAGCAGCTCACCGCGCAGGTCCGCAAGCACTCGCGCGCGCACGCCAAAGCTTATAGGCAGGTCTCCGACACACGCGAGCGCGTCAACCTGATCGAGTCCTACACCGACCGCTCCCGTTCGTCGCTGGAGATGCTGCGCTTGGTCTCCTCGGTCTTGCCACAAGGGGTCACGCTGATCGGATTCACGTATCGGCGCGACGAAGGCGTGAAGGTTTCGGGCGAGGCCGATCAGCCGACGGTGGTTTACGATTTCAAGAATGCGGTGACCGAAAACCCGCTGTTCGAATCGGTCGGGTTGGTCGGCCCTTCGATCAGCAGGGGCAAGCATAAGTTTGACGTCGACGCAACGTTCAAGGGGAGGCCTGAGAAATGAGTACGGTGACCTCCCGCGAGAAGAACATGTTGCTGATAGCCGTGGTGGTGCTGCTGTATGCGGCCGCAGCCCTGAGCTACAAAAAGCAGATGACGAACTGGAAGGCGGCGGAACGTATCTACCGGTCTGCACAGAAAAAAGTGCAGGAGGAGCGCGCATTGATTGCAGCCCGCGACGAGTGGAGTGCCCGTTATGCACAGATGCGCGACCTGATGCCGGTGTTCCCGTATGAGCAGGATGTCGATACCTACTGGCTGAATGTCATGGATGCGGCGGCGTCGCGCAACGGGCTCATGATCGCGCGGCGTCAGGCCAACAAAGAGATTGAGGTCGGCGATGTCTACGAACTGCCGATTGAGTGCAAGGATTGGGAGGGCACGCTTGAGGCGTTGGTCAAGTTCCTCTATGATTTGCACAAAGAAGGAGCCATGCTGGATGTGCGGCAGCTCTTTATCCGTCCGGCTAACCGGCCGGGCTATCTGAAGGGGACCTTCACCCTGTACTGCGCTTACATGCGGGGTGACGATGCCCGTCCGCCCGCCGGAAAGCAAGCCGCTCCGGCTGCGGCGGTGGACGCGGACGCGCCGTCGTCAGAGGGCGACGCCGGCACGCCAGTCCAAGCGCCGTCTGAGGCGCAGCCGCAGGCAGCCCCCGAGGCGGTGCCCGAGCCTCCTGAGCCTGCGCCGCTGCCTGAGACCGCGAACACGACGAACACTCCGGCGGCCGCACCGGCCGCCGGGCCAGTGCCTGACGAGCCCGAAGGGAATGTGCCGTAAGCAGACACCACGTTTTGTGAGGAAACACGTATGAACAACATTTGCAATCATCTGATGAATCTGGGCGCGGTCAGCGTGCTCGTCCTGGGTGTTGCTCTGGCGCAAGACCAGACGCCGCAGCCGGCCGCCGTTCCGGTCCCGGCGCAAAATCGCCCGACGCCCGTGACGCGCCGCCCGTTGAATCCCGTGCGTCGGCCGACGGCACCGGGTGCCGCTGCCACGCCGCCTGCCGCGCCGGCATCGTCGGAGCCGCTTGAGCCCACGCTGGATAAGAGCATGTTGAAAAACAAGAGCACCATGCCGGGGTTGAAGTATAAAAAGAACCCGATCGAGATCGTGCTGATGGACTACGCGCTGGTGACCGGCAAGACCCTGCTGACATCGCCGGGCGTGCAGCCGCTGCTCAAAAACGAGATCACGCTTGAGAGCCAGGAGGGAGTGCCGCTGACCCGTGAGGAGTATCTGGACGCGATTGAGTCCGTACTCAGCATGAACGGAATCGTGCTTGAGCCGTTCGGCGAGAAGTTTCTAAAGGTTCTGCCGCTCAAAACCGTGCGTACCGATGGCATCCGCATCCAGATGGATACGCCAGACGGCGGATATCCTGAAAAGAGTCAGGTGGTCAGTCAGATGATCCAGCTTAAGGCCATCGCGGTCAGCGAGGCGCAGAAGGCGATCGAAGGCTTCAAACGGCCCGACGGGCTGATCCAGACGTTTGAGCGTACCAACAGCCTGCTGGTCACCGACACGCAGGAGAATGTCAACCGTATGCTGGAGATCATCAAGTTCATCGACCAGCCGCTGGTGGCGACCGAAGAGGTCCATGTGCGCGTGATCCGTTTTGCCAAGGCTGATGAGATCAAGAAGCGCCTTGAAGAGATTGTCGCAGAGTCGCAAAAGCAGAGTCAGGCCAAGGAAGAGATCAAGGCCAACACCTCCGGGTCGCCCGGATTTACCAGGACCGCCGGGGCGACCTCGCCGCTGACCGGTCGGCCGCTGCCGCCCGGTCTCTCGCGCCTGACCGCAGCCGCGCAACAACAGCAGGCGGCTTCCTCGCCCAACGAGATTCTCGAGACCTTGGTAAGCGATGCCGACCGGGGCATGATTCGCGGCAAGGTACAGATCATCTCGGACGAACGTTCCAATCAGCTCATCATCATCACCCGCAAAGAGAACATGAACTTCTTCGAGCGCATCATCAGCGTGCTGGATATCGAAACCTCGCCGGATGTCAAGGTTGAGGTGCAGCGCTTGGAATTCGCCGATGCCGAAGAGGTCTCCACCATGCTGAACGATCTGATCGGCAACGCCACGTCCAAAAAGGACGACGCCGCGCCGGCCGGGGCGCCCAAGGGCGCCGCCGACACGCCGTCCCGCAGCACGACGTTGGCCGAGGCGGTCGCCGCGCGCGCCAGCCGCACTGCGGCGGCCGCTCCGGGCGGCGATTCCGGTGCCAGCAAACTCGGGCAGCTCAGCAAGGACAACATCAAGATCCTGGCCGACAAGCGCACCAACGCCATCGTCATGATGGGCAGCCCCAGCGATCTGGCCGCCATTAAAGAGATCGTCAAAAACATGGATATCCAGCTCTCGCAGGTGCTGATCGAGACCGTGGTGCTGGAGGTCTCGCTGGGTGACAAGTTCGAAACCGGCATCGACTGGGTACGGCGCATGAAACCCACAACGGAGACCCGGTCGGTTCTGACAGGTTATGACGAGACCACGGGAGCGCCGATCTACCAGCTCCAAACCGTCGAACGCGACTCCTCCTATCGCTACGGCGCCAGCGGCGGTGCCGGCGGCAAGAAACTGGCGGAGAATCTGTTCGGAGCCGTGACGAATGCCGCAGGTGTCGTGTCCTCCGGGTACGCGGGATTAGAATACATGGCGACCTTTAAGAAACTCCGCCTCGACACGATTATTCAGGCGTCGAAGTCAGACAGCCAGACGAAGGTGCTCTCCTCGCCGGTGCTGCTGACCGTCGACAACAAAGAGGCGACGATCGAGGCGACGGATCTGAGATATATGTACAAAGGCATGCGCTACATGGGTTATAGCAGCACGGTGGGCGGAGCCGGCAGCTATGAGCCGGATATCGAGCAGCGCGATGTCGGGTTGACAGTCAAGGTCACGCCGCGTATCAATCCGACCGGCAATGTCATGCTGACGATCGAGGAGACCTTTGAGAACGCGATTGACAACGGTCAGAAGATCAACGGCGAGCCGTGGCCGACGGTGACGACGAGGTAAATCAGCGCGGATGTGTCGGTGGGTGACGGCGAGACCGTCATTCTCGGCGGGCTCGTCAAAAACTCCAAAGGCTATGCCGAGGGGGGCATCCCGGTCCTGAAAGACATCCCCTATATCGGCAAATACCTGTTCGGCAAAACCAGCGATTCGGAAGACCGTTCTGAACTTCTGGTCTTTCTGACACCTTACGTGATCAACAACGCTGAAGACATGGACCGTGAGGCGCGCAGGCGCAAAGACTATATCAACGCCACGGACATCTGGACCAAGGGATGGTCGGACAGCAAGCTGGCCGATCCGGTGCCGGCGGCCGAAATGAAGAAACGGCTGGAGCGCAAGAAGGAGATTGAGAAGGCGTGGCAGGGGTATCGGAAAAATCTGGAGGACCACCAGTCGATCGACGACGCGATCATCGATGAGCGCACGCGGACCGAAGCGCTGATCGACGCGACCGCAGCATCCAATTTCACCAAGGAACAGGCGGCGTTGGCAGCGGTCACCAATGCCCCGGTCGCGACGCTGCGCGTGTCGGAAACGGTCGAGGTGCTGGGGCCGAAGGGCGGCGGGCAGGGCGGTGCGCCCGAGGCGGAAGACGCGCAACGCGGCCAGACAGAGGCGGACGAGCCTAAAAAGGCGTGGTGGCGGCTCTGGTGACGCCGGGTGGCGTCGGGTGATGCGCTGGGTATGACTGGGTGTGATGGGTGATGCTGGGTGGCGCTGGGTATGGCTGGGTGGCGCTGGGTATGGCTGGGTGGCGCTGGGTATGGCTGGGTGGTGCTGGGTGTGATGGGTGATGCTGGGCGGGAATACCCAGAAAAAACTCAGAGCCACCCAGCTACACCCAGAGCTACTACCCATCACACCCAAACTACGACAGGAGGCGCGGGATGAGCGACCGGTTGCTGAAGAGCCCGGGCGATCCGCGGAAGTTGCTGGCCTACAAAAAGGCCGACATCATCTACCGGCTCACCTTCCGTTTTTGCGAGCGGTTCCTGAGAAAAGGTGATCGTACGGTCGACCAGATGGTGCAGGCGGCGAGGTCAGGCAAGCAGAACATCATCGAGGGTGTCGAGGCGGCGGTGACTTCGAAGGAGACCGAGCTGAAACTGGTGAATGTCGCACGGGCCAGTTTGGGAGAACTGCTGGAGGATTACCGCGACTACTTGGCCACGCGGGGCTTGGCGGTTTGGGAGAAGGACTCCGAGAAAGCGGTTTTTGTCCGCGCGAAGAGTCGCGAGCCTGATGTCGGTTACGAGGCTTTCAGGGAGTTTGTGGAGACCCGTTCGGATGAGGTCGTGGCCAACATCGCGGTCTGCCTGATCCACCAGTGCCGGTATCTGCTGGAGCGGTTCCTGAAGCAGCGGGAAGAGGCGTTCCGGGAGGGCGGGGGGCTCAGGGAGCGCCTGACGAACGCGCGGTTGGAAGCTAGGCGAGCGCAGCGGGCAGGTGGCGCCGGGTGATGCTGGGTGAAACGGGTGGTGCTGGGCGGGAATACCCAGAAAAAACTCAGAGCCACCCAGCTACACCCAGAGCTACTACCCAGCCACACCCAGAACCACTCAGCACACCGCGCACCCGCACCCAAAAAACCGTAAACTTGCCCGTTGACAGTCCGCAAATGATCGGGTAATCTTAAAAACCATTTTTCGCGAAGAAGGAAGAGACAGGTTAACCATGACGAAGACGTTTGTACCGAAGGATCCGGGCACGGCCCGCAGTTGGCAACTGGTGGACGCGACCGACAAGCCGCTGGGGCGGCTCGCTGTGAGCATCGCGAACACCTTGCGTGGCAAGAACCGTCCCACGTTTGATCCGAGCGTGGACACGGGCGATTTTGTGATCGTGGTCAATGCGGAGAAGGTCCGTTTGACTGGGCGCAAACTCGATCAGAAGGAATATCAGCGCTATTCCGGTTACCGCGGCGGGTTGAAGCGCTTCTCCGCGCGGACCATGCTGGAACAGCACCCTGACCGCGTGATTCTGGAGGCGGTTTGGGGTATGCTGCCGAAGAACACGCTGAGCCGCAAGCTGATGACCCGGGTGCGGGTCTATCGCGGTGCGGAGCACCCGCATGCGGCGCAGATGCCTGTTGCGGCGGCGTTCTAACATTCCAATCATTCCAACGAGAAGGTTGACGAAGATGGCGAAAGAAATTGCAGCAGGCACCGGCCGCCGGAAGACAGCAGTCGCACGCGTGCGTCTGGTTCCGGGATCGGGCAAGTGGTCCGTGAACGACGTGGCGATCGAAAACTACATTCACAGCGACGCGCTGCGCCAGTATCTGGGTCAGCCGCTCGCCCTGACCGGGATGGAAGGCAAGTACGACGTGTTGATTTCGGCCAAAGGCGGCGGGATCAGCGGGCAGTCGGGCGCGATTCGTCACGGTCTTTCCCGTGCGCTGGTTGCGTCTGACGCGAACCTGCGCGAGGTGCTCAAGAAGGCGGGATGCCTGACGCGCGATTCCCGCATGAAGGAGCGCAAAAAGCCGGGTCAGCCCGGCGCCCGCAAGCGCTTCCAGTTCTCGAAGCGCTAATCGTTTGATTCTTCACATCCCATCGAATGTGCGGGCGCCTCTCGCGGGTGTCCGCATTTTGTGTTTATCAGGTCAGTGATCTTATGCCATTAGGTTTACTCAAAAAACTCGCCGGCAAGTTGCTGGGCAGTGCTCCAGCGGCCAAAAAAACCGAGCCCGCCAAGGGCAAGGCCGGCTCCGCGCGGGATCGTGCGGCGACGCCGCAGCGCGGGAAGGGACAGTCGGGGGCGGCGGCTCCGGGACGTAGCGCGCCGCCGGAAGGCGGGCGGCGCCCAGACCGGCCGCCACGGGGCGAGGGCGGGCGGCGGCGTGGCCCAGGGGCAGGAGGGGGGCCGCGCGGCAACGCGCCCCGTTCGCGGCGAGAAGAGCCGCGCGGCGAACGCAAGGGGGTGCCGGCCGCGACGGGGCCGTCGGCGCGTGCGGTCGCGCGCCCGAACGCCAAAGAGCGGCGCGGCCGCGATGCGGAGCGCGGCGGACGGATGAACACCGATCCCAAGGCCCGCCGCCCCGGAGGCGCGTTGGCCGAGGCCGATGTTGCCCAGCGGCTTGCCGAACACGCGGCCTGGACGCTGGACCAGTATCCGGTGGAGCCGGCTGAAGGCAAGAAGCGCTTCCATGACTTTGACCTGCCGTCTGAACTGCTGCACGCGGTCTGCGACATGGGCTTCAAATACTGCACGCCGATCCAGGCGCTCAGCCTGGAGCACGCGCTGGCCGGCAAGAATGTCGCCGGCAAGGCGCAGACGGGCACCGGCAAGACGGCGGCCTTTCTGGTCGCGATCCTCACGCGCTATCTGCGGACGCCCGAGGCGCGCCATGAAAAAGGCGGTGCGCCCCGCGCGTTAGTGATCGCGCCAACGCGCGAGTTGGTGATCCAGATCTGCAAGGACGCCGCCAATATCGGCAAATACTGTAACCTGCGCTCGTTGGCCGTCTATGGTGGCATGGACTACGAACGCCAGAAGCGCGAGGTGACCGACGCACCGGTCGATCTCTTGGTCGCCACGCCCGGACGCCTGCTCGATTTCGTGCGCTCGCGCGTCGTGGACCTCTCCAAAGTCGACACCCTCGTCATCGACGAGGCGGACCGCATGCTGGACATGGGTTTCATCCCGGATGTGCGGTCGATCGTGAACCGCCTGCCGCCCAAAGAGAAGCGCAGCACCATGCTGTACAGCGCGACGTTGGACGATGCGGTGATGCGCTTGGCTTCACAGTGGATGGAGGCGCCGGTCAAGGTCGAGGTGGAGTCGGAGCATGTCGCCACCAAGATGGTCAAGCAGATCGTCTACGTGGTCACCGCAAACGAGAAGTTCACGGTGCTCTACAATCTGATCCAGCAGTATCCGGATTCGCGCATGCTGATCTTCTGCAACCGGCGTAACACCACCGAAGATGTGGCCGAGAGTCTCGCGCGCCGCGGGATCCGCTGCGAGATGCTGAGCGGAGATGTCAACCAGAACCGCCGCCTGCGCGTGCTGGAAGATTTCCGCGAGGGGAAGATCCGCACGGTGGTGGCGACCGATGTCGCGGGGCGCGGCCTGCATGTCGATGACATCGGCTTCGTGGTCAATTTTGACTTCCCCTATGAGCCGGAAGATTATGTGCATCGCATCGGCCGCACGGGGCGCGCGGGCCAAACCGGCACCGCGATCTCGTTTGCGGACGAGGACGAGTCGTTCATCATTCCGGACATCGAGAAGTTCATCGGCGAGGAGCTGAAGTGCACCGTGCTCCAAAACGACGATCCGCTGCTGGCCAAACTTCCGCCCAAACCGCCGCGTCATGATGGCGGCGGACCGCGTGCGGAGCAGCCGCACACGGAGCAGCCGCGCGGGGAGCGCCGCCAGGAATCGGCCCGCTCGCCGCGGCATGAGCCGCCCGTCACTGCCGCGCCGCGCGACACAGCGGCCGGCGTGCAGGAAACGGCGGAACGTGCGCCGAAAGCGGAGCAGCCGGAGCCCACACGGGCGGACACCGAGCCTGCCGCTGCGCTGCGCCCGGAGGTGCCTGTGGCACCCGCTGCGCCCGCTCGCGAAACGAAGCCCGCCGCGATGCCAGCGCCGCGGCGCGCGCCTGCGTCGGCCCCGGCGCAGCCGGCTGCGACAGCGCCGCGCCGCGCGCCTGCGTCGACCCCGGCGCAGCCGGCTGCGACAGCGCCGCGCCGCGTGGCGCGTTTCTCCGAGGAGTGGGTGCCGGGCGAAAAATAACGGTTTGGGTTCAGGGAACAGGGTGCATGCGCGGAGGCCGGCGACGGACCGTCTGCTCGCCGCGTGTGAAAGGAGGCCGGGTATGATGCGTGTGACAGGATGGCTGGGGTTGGCAATGTGCGTGGCGGCCGGTGTGGCGCGCGCCGAGATGGTCAGCGTGGTGCAGATCACCGACATGCGCGGGCTGACTGCGTTTGAGGTGATGTCGCGCGAGGAGTACGCTGCGATCCAGAAAGAAATCAAGGAAGAGATGGCGGTTTATCAGGCGGCGGCGGCCGACGCCAAGAAAGAGTGGGACGCGAACAAGGAGAACAAGCTCCCGTTCCAAGGCAATCGCATCAAGCCGCGGTCGGTGAAAAAGGTCGGGGCCGACTTCAGCGACCGCGAGAAGGCGGATAAGCGCAAGGCGCAGTTGGAGGAGCGCGCGGCAGAGAAGCAGCTTGAGGAGATGGAGAAGGAGAGCAAGAAGAAAAAGGGCAAGGAGTCTGAGGACGACATCGCCAAAGAGGAGGCCCGCGTGAAGGCGTATGATGATGCGTTCGCCATGATCAGCAAGCGCATGGGCGACAAACTCGGCCGTCCGGTGCCCAGTATCGGCTTTGCGTTTGAGGCCGCGCCGGAAAAGGGGAGCGACGCCAAAAAGGATGACAAGAAAGCCGACAAGAAAGATGAGAAAAAGGCTGGCGGGCACTGATGACGCAGGAGCGCTGCATGGCTAAGAAGCGTGTCATTTCGAAGGTGCCGTGTCCCCCGGCGGTGACGTTGCCGGTCCTTGCCGCGTGGTCGGTTAAACGGCCCGGCGCCGAGGTGGAGGCCTTCTTGTCGCGGCCGGCCTTCGCGCCGGAGGCCGAGGCGGCCGCCGCCGAGGTGCTGGCGGATGTGCGCGCGCGTGGCAACGCGGCGGTGCTCGCGGCGGCCAAGCGTTTTGACCGTGCCGTGTTGACGGCCGAGGAGCTACGGGTGCCTGCCGCTGAGATCTCTGCGGCAGTCAAGGCGGTGCCGGCGAGCGTGAAACGCGCCGTCAAAGACGCCCACGCGCGCGTGCGGCGGTTTGCCGAGGCGGGCCTGCGCGAGCCGTGGCACCTGCGGACACCGCAGGGTGGATATGCCGGCGAGTTCTATTCGCCGATGGACCGCGTGGGCGTGTATGTGCCGGGGGGCACAGCGCCGCTCGCCTCCACGGCGGTGATGACCGTGACGCTGGCCCGGGTGGCCGGCGTGCGTGAGATTATCGCCTGCACGCCGTGCGGCCCGGACAAGCAGGTGAATCCGGTTCTGCTTTATGCGCTCAAAATCGCTGGCGCGACGGAAATTTACAGGGTGGGCGGCATCCAGTCGATCGGCCTCATGGCGTTTGGCACGGAGAGCGTGCGGCCGGTGCAGAAGATCGCGGGCCCCGGTAACGCCTACGTGACCGCCGCCAAGCGCCAGGTCTACGGCTATGTGGCGATCGACCAGGTGGCAGGTCCCAGCGAAATCGCGGTGCTGGCGGACGATTCGGCAAATCCGGCGTGGGTGGCGGCCGACCTGCTTTCGCAGGCCGAACACGGCAGTGGACACGAGAAGGCGCTGCTGGTCACCCACTCGCAGGCATTCGCGGAGGCCGTGTGTGACGAGATCGTCTGGCAGACGCCGAGACTGTCGCGCGCCGACACGGTCGAGCGCGTGCTGCAGCGGCAGGGCATTCTGCTGGCGGTCGTGCCGGATCTTAAGCAGGGGATGGAACTGATCAACCGCTTCGCGCCGGAGCATTTCGAGATCCTGACGCGCGACGCGCGGAGCTGGCTCAACGACGTGCGGGCGGCGGGCGCGGTCTTCGTGGGCCCTTGGACGCCCGAGCCGGCCGGTGATTTCGTGGCCGGCCCCAGCCATGTGCTGCCGACCGGCGGTGCGGCACGGATGTTCAACGGTCTGACAGCCGACGACTTCAGGCGCCGCCACAGCTTCGTTGAGTTTACCGAGGCCGATCTGGCAGAGACCCGCGCGTCGATCGAGACCTTTGCCGCCGTTGAGGGGCTCGACGCGCACGGCCGGTCAGCCTCGATCCGGTTCGAGTGACCGGCGCTTCATCCACGATCCCTTACAGATAGTCCGACTGACATTCCGACTGGAATTCATCGGGCTCGGGGTGTATGATACCCCATTATTTTAAAGATGCCGGGAAGGGGGCGCGATCGCCGCCCGGGGCCGGTGCGAGGTGAATCCGTTTCCGTTCACGGCGGAAACCAGAGAGGAGCTGGGTGTCCATGAGCAAAAAGAGCATTGAGACGACATTTAAACTCGCGTGCGAACGGTATGCGGAGTTGGGGGTCGATGCGGAAGCGGCCCTCAAAAAATTGGGGAAGATCCCGGTTTCGCTGCACTGCTGGCAGGGCGACGACGTGCGCGGCTTTGAGTGTCCGGACGGCGACCTCACGGGCGGCATCCAGGCGACCGGCAATTATCCGGGGCGCGCCCGCTCTCCGCAGGAATTGCGCGGCGACATCGAGTTTGTGCTCTCGCTGGTCGGCGGTTCGCATCGCGTGAATGTGCACGCCTGTTACGCCGAATTCGAAAAAGGCAAAAAGGCTGACCGCGACGCGCTGCAGCCTGAGCACTTCAAGGGCTGGATCGGTTGGGCCAAGAAGAACGGGCTGGGCATGGATTTCAACCCGACTCTCTTCTCGCACCCGATGTTCAACGGTTTCTCGCTCTCCAGCCGCGACAAGAAAATCCGCAACTTCTGGATTCGTCACACCATCGCCACGCGGCGCATCGCGGCGGCCATCGGCAAGGCGCTGGGCTCGCCCTGCGTCAACAACGTCTGGATTCCGGACGGCTACAAGGATATTCCGGCCGACCGCGAGACGCCTCGCAAGATTCTCAATGACGCGCTGGATGCCTGCTTCGCGGAAGCGCTGAATCCCAAGCACATGCTGGACGCCGTCGAATCCAAGCTCTTCGGTATCGGCGCTGAAAGCTACACGGTCGGTTCGCACGAGTTTTACATGGGATACGCCGTTAAGAATCAGAAGCTGCTGACGCTGGATGCCGGCCACTTCCATCCGACGGAAACGATCTCGGACAAGCTCTCCTCGTGCCTGCTGTTCGTGCCGGAAATCCTGCTCCACGTCAGCCGCGGCGTGCGCTGGGACAGCGACCATGTTGTGATCGTGAACGATGATCTGATCGCCATCGCCCAAGAGCTGGTGCGCCTCGACCAGTTCAAGCGCGTGCATATCGGGCTGGACTATTTCGATGCCAGCATCAACCGCATCGCGGCGTGGGTGATCGGCGTGCGCGCCATGCAGAAGGCGCTGCTCTATGCCATGCTCGAGCCGATCAAGCTGATGACCGACGCCGAGAAGAGCGACGATCTCACGTCGCGCCTGGCATGGACCGAGACCGCGAAGGTGCTGCCGTTCGGTGCGGTCTGGGACAAGTTCTGTGCGGACGAAGATGTGCCACTGGACACCGCGTGGCTGAAAGAGGTGAAAACCTACGAGGCCAACGTGTTGGCGAAACGTTAGCAGCCGCAACCCCGCGGGGAACGCGACTTGTTTTCCCTGCGGGCATGATTTTCGCTTCGGATCAGATACGTTATGATGAACCTGTTAGATACCATCACGCAGTTGTCCCACGAGTTCGGCAGCCGCGAGTATGTCAAGGCCGGCGGTGGCAACACCTCCTGCAAGACCGACGATACGCTGTGGGTCAAGCCGTCGGGCACCACGCTGGCCACGCTTACGCCGCAGGGCTTCGTGGCGATGGACCGCGCGCGGCTGGCGGATCTCTATGCCGCGCAGACGCCGGACGATGCGGCGGCGCGTGAGGAACTGGTGAAGAACATGATGGCGGCGGCGGTCAAGCCCGAGACGCCGGGCCGCGCGTCGGTCGAGGCGCCGTTGCACGATTCGCTGGCCGCGCGCTTTGTGGTGCACACCCATCCGGCGGCGGTCAACGGGCTGACCTGCGCCGTGGGCGGCAGCGCGGCCGCCGCGCGTCTTTTCCCGGACGCGCTGTGGGTGCCCTATACCGATCCGGGGTATACGCTCTGCATGGCGGTGCGCGAGGCGATCCGCGCCTATCGCGCGCGGCAGGGCTGCGAGCCAGCATTGATCTTTCTGGAGAACCACGGCGTCTTTGTTTCGGGCGATACGGCGGAGGCGGTGCGCGCGGCGTATGCGCGCGTGATGCAGGCGCTGGCGGGCGCCTACGCGGCGGCGGGCATCGATGGCGCCGTGCCGGAAGGGCCGGTGCCGGAGGCCGCACAGGTGGCGGCTTGGCACGGCGTGCTGGCTGAGGCGCTGGGCGCGGATGCCGGTGCGGTGGCGGCTGCCGGGCGGTTCGAGGTCGGCGGCGGACCGATTTCGCCGGATCACATTGTGTATGCGAAGTCGTACCCGTACGAAGGCGTGCTGACGGTCGATAACCTGCGCGCGTTCCAGCGGGTGCGCGGTTATGCGCCGCGCGTGGTCGTGACGGACGGCGCGGTGCTGGGCGTCGGCGCGAGCGACAAGGTCGCGCGGCTGGCGCTGGAGCTGGCGCGTGACGGGGCTGGCGTGAAACGGCTGGCGCGCGCGTTCGGCGGCGTGCGGTATTTGGATGACCGCGCGCGTGGATTCATCGAGAATTGGGAGGTTGAGTCGTACCGGGCGAAGCAGGTCTAGGGCGGATCAGTTCAGTGTGTTTGAACCGGCAGGGTCACGGTGCGTGCGGTCTGGGGGGAACGCGTGCGCCGCGTGGTGAGTTTATGGGGGGGAAGTGTGTGTATGCGGATGGCAGGAAACAACCTGCGTGAGCGTGCTATGCGGCGATTGCTCGCGGCTGGCTGCGCCGTTGCGGCGCTGGCTGTGATGGCGGCCGGGTGCATGACGTCTGAAAAGGCTTACCGTGAAAGCAACGAAACCGGCGTGCGATTGGCGACGGCGTTCTGGCAGCGGCAGAGCGGCAGTACCCGAGAGTTTGACGTTCACCGTCCGGCAGACGCCTTGACGCTGCGCATTGCGCTGCTGGCGGTCGTGCGCGGCGAGCAGGGCGTGGTGTTTCCCCAGATTCCGCATGCGGCCCCGTTCGCGGTTTCGAACGGCGTGTTGACGCTCTCGCTGTCGGACGCCATGTGCGTGGCTGCACGCAATGACCGCGCCTACCAGAACATGAAGGAGGCGGTGTTCACCTCCGCGCTCGATCTCGATTATCAACAGTATCAGTTCGAGACCACCTTCAGCGGCATGATGCTGGGGTTGCTTTCTGGTGACCCGGCTGCTGAGAAGGCCAGCGGGCGCACGGCGGGCGGCTTCACTCGTAAACTTGAAAACGGCGCGGAGATCGCGGGCAGCTTGGCGCTTGATGTCGTGAGCTTGCTGCGCGACGATTGGCGGTCGCTCGGGCTGACCGGCGACCTATCCATGACACTGCCGTTGGTGCGCGGCGCCGGGCGTGATATCGTGCGCGAGCCGCTGACACAGGCGGAGCGGAACCTGCTCTACGCGATCCGCGCGTTTGAGCATTATCGGCAAACGTATGCGGTCTCGGTCGCGGTCGCCTACTTCGATGTGATCGAGTATGTGCAGCGGGTGCAGAATGCGGTGGACAATGAGCGCAATCTGGCCGAGAACAGTCGCCGTGCCGAGATGATGTTTGAAGCCGGACGCATGCAGCGCATTCAGGTTGACCAGGCGCGCTCGGACCTGCTGGCTGCAAACAAGAGCGTGATCGATGCGCGCAAGAGTTATGAAGTCAGGCTCGACACGTTGAAGATGCGGCTCGGCCTGCCGCCAGAGGCGCACGTGGAAGTGAACCTGGAGGAGGTCGAGCGGCTGGAGCGGAAAATGGCGAGTTGGGCGCAAACCAGCGAAGATGCCGTGGCGGCCTATCCGGACGAGGCGGAGTCCTGTCGCATCGCGTTGTCTGAACGGCATGATTTGTTCGTCACGCGCTGCCGTGTCGAAGATTCGGCGCGTGCCGTGAAGATCGCGGCGGATGCCTTGCGCGCGGACGTCACGCTCACCGGCGGCGCGAGCCTGGACCGGGCGCGCGCGACCGGTGAGAACGGGTTTAACGGCGAGGAGGCTTGGGACGCCGGCGTGCGCGCCGACTGGCCTTGGAACCGCCGGCGCGAGCGGAATGCGTTTCGCAAGCAGTTGATCGCCCTGGAGCAGGCCAAGCGGGCGCTAGAGGAGCGCGAGGACGCCGTCAAGCAGGCGGTGCGCAGCGGATTGCGCAATCTGGTCGCGGCGCGTGCCTCATACGTGAATCAGGTCGAGGCGGTCAAGGTGGCGCGCCTGCGCGTGGAAAGCAACGCGCTCTTTTTGCAGTCGGGACGGGCTTCGATGCGCGACGTGCTTGAGGCGCAGGAAAACTTGCTGGCTGCGCGCAACGCGCTGTGCCGGGTGTTGATCGATTGGCAGGTGAGCGATCTCGAGCTGCAGCGCGACATGGGGGTGCTGAAGCTTTCGGAAGCCGGCATGTGGCTCGAGACCAACGGGGAAGATCATGGTTAAGAAGCATTCAAAGAAGAGACTCATCATCGGCGCGCTCGTGGCGGCACTGGCTGTGACGGCGTGGCTGCTCACACGCAAAGGCGGCACGTCGGGCGAGCAGGTGCCGGTCTTTGCCGTGCAGCGGGGGCCGCTGACGATTGCCGTGACGTCAGGCGGCTCGATCCAAAGCCGGGACAAGGTGGTGATCTCCAGCGAGCTTGAGGGGAACAATACCGTGATCTGGGTGATCAACGAGGGCGTCACTGTGCAGCCCGGCGATCTGCTGCTGGAGTTTGACGCTAGCGACCTGGTCGAAAAAAGAAACGAACAGGAGATCGCGGTCGCGAACGCCGAGGCGAATCTGATCATTGCTGAAGAAAAGCTGGGCATCACCGAGGGTGATTGCGAGGCGGCGCTGCTGGACCGCGAGGTCGATCAGATGCTGGCGAACATGGCCCTTGAGAAATATCAGAAGGGCGACTATCCGCAGCAGGTGCGGCAGTACGAGGCTGACATCGCCCTCGCCGATGAAGAGTTGAAGCGTGCCGATGAGAAACTGGAGTGGTCCGAGCGTCTGGCCAAAGAAGGGTTCCTGACACGCACGGAACTGCAGGCCGATGACTTGGCGTTGCAGCGCAAGAAGCTCGATCTCGAGATGTCCATGACCAAGATGAACGTATTGACCAACTACACGGTTCTGCAGCAGCGGTCGACCTTAGAAAGCTCGCGGCGCAAGGCGGAGCGCGCGCTGGCGCGCGTCAAATGGCAGAACAAAGCATCTCTGCGGCAGGTGGAGACCGAGGTGAACGCCCGGACCCGCGAACGCGATCGCGCCACCAACAGGCTGGAGGAACTCAATTTTCAGATCTCCAAAAGCAAGATTTACGCGCCGACAAACGGCATGATTCTTTATGCGTCGACGGTGCAGATCGCCAGCCGCAAGTGGTGGATCAAACCTCTGGAGGTCGGCTCCATGGCGGTGGAGCGTCAGGAGCTGATCTATATCCCGCTTGAATCCGGCATGGTGGTGGAGGTCATGATTCCCGAGGCGAGCCTCAATAAGATCGACACCGGCATGCCGGCGCGCGTGAAGATCGATGCCTTCCCGGGCCGGGTCTTCGATGGGCGCCTGGTCAAGATCGGCATCTTGCCGGACGGACAGAGCGCACAGTTGAATCCAGACCTCAAGCTCTATAAGTGCGAGATCGAATGTGACTTCAAAGACGTCACGATCC
>ERZ795056.3492-NODE-3492-length-16849-cov-9.515422_pt1 | contig 16849 bp, 13 predicted proteins | sample MGYA00375140_ERZ795056 | MGnify/ENA primary metagenome ERZ795056 (study PRJEB30185, sample SAMN05720227) | activated sludge metagenome | isolation source: Anaerobic digester | place: USA | collected 2015-03-09 ... | reverse complement strand
GAAAACACAAATAAGCATTTTAAACGTATTGTGTTTTTAGGTTGTTTCGAATTCGTTTTCAGGGAACTGAATTTGAAGCTACAGTAGTACAAAAGCTCAATCAGGGCTCCATCCCGAAAAAAGGATGTAATTTTTTTCGGGGCTCTTTTTTTGTTACTTTTTTGGAGAAGCAAAAAAGTAAAAGTCAAATGACAAAAAGAGTTTAAAAGAAATAGTGATGTTGTTGGATTTATCAATATCACAAGAAGTAAAATATAATTAAACATGCGCATTTTAATTGCAGATGATCATAGTGTAGTACGAAAAGGACTCAGGCAGATATTACTGGAAGGCTTCCCCAATGCCGAAATAGAGGAAGTGGCCGATGCCGAAGCCATGGTGCGTAAGATCATGCAGTCTGAATTCAACGTGGTCATCAGCGATCTTTCCATGCCGGGCCGTAGTGGCCTGGAAGCCCTGCAACAGATAAAACAGATCAATGCCAAATTACCCGTACTCATCCTGAGCATTCATCCCGAAGAGCAATATGCATTGAGGGTATTGAAGGCAGGCGCTTCGGGCTACCTGAGTAAAGACATGGCACCCGATGAACTTGTGAATGCAGTACAAAGGGTAATGTTGGGCAAAAAATACATCACCAATTCCATTGCTGAAAAACTGGCTTCTGTTTTGGATCACGATTCGGCCAAGCCGCCACACGAAAATTTATCTGATCGTGAATTCAGTGTTTTGAAATTACTGGCTGCCGGCAAATCGGTTTCAGAGATCGCCGAATCACTTTTTTTAAGTGTTACTACGGTAAGCACCTACCGCTCCAGGATCATGGCCAAGATGAGCATGAAGAACAATGCCGACCTCACTTTATATTCCATCGAACACAAACTCATTTAACTGTCATTCCATTGATTTTTAGGCATTGATTACAGATCATAATCGGTGTTGATTTGTGTATTTGCTTCAACCGGGATGCATCCGTCGTTTAGTCCCTTAATGGTAGTGATGTCGTAGATTTACTACAATTAATACATATTGAGGGCTACATTGAACGTATTTTTACGGATGTACATTTGCAATGAAAATTTAGCTGACCAATGAACTTACCAAACAACAACTATAGAATCCTTGTTGTTGATAGTTCCTTGATCGTTGCAGACAGATTGAATGCCTTGTTAAAAGATCTTGAATGCGTACAATTGGTTTCAAGAGCATATTCTTACAAACAGGCATTGGAGTTACTGGCCAGGGAAACGTATGAAGTTGTTTTGTTGGATAGCCAGTTACCCGACCAGAGTGGGTTCGATCTGTTGGCATTTATAAAAAAGAATTACCCCGAAGTAAAAACGATCATGCTCACCAATCAATCGAGCGTATTGTATCGAAATAAGGGGTTACAGATGGGAACAGATCATTTTATCGACAAATCGAGTGAGTTTGAATCAGTGGCGCAGATTATAAATAATTATGCAGTAGGATATCAAATGAATTAAAACTATGAAAGACCGAATAGTATTGAAATCGGTTTAGAACTATGAAGTAACCCCCCCAACAAAGTATTCCAATTCCTTGAAATGATTGTACAATCAGAAGCCGGTAAAATCTTACCGGTTTTTTCATGTATATATCCTGTCAATCGCTCCCTTGTATTTTTCCATGATCACTTTGCGTTTAAGCTTCAACGTTGGAGTCAGTTCGCCTGTTTCAATGGTCCACTCCTCCGGTATCAGTTCAAATTTCTTCACCTGCTCTACGTGGTTGAAAAACGTATTGAACGATTCGATCAGTTGTTTATATAACTCCAGCACCTTGGGATGGTGAATGGCATCTACATTACTGGTAAAGGGTATTGCTTTATGTCGCATCCATTCTTTCAGGTTTGGCATAGAAGGAACGATAAGGGCACCTACAAATTTCTGGTCGGCTCCAACCACCATCATCTGCTCCACGAATGGCGATTCCTTCATCTTGTTTTCAATGGGCTGCGGAGCCACATATTTACCCCCGCTTGTTTTAAAAAGTTCTTTTTTACGATCGGTGATGCGGAGATATTTTCCGTCTTCAAAAACACCAATGTCGCCGGTATGTAACCAGCCATCAATCACGGTTTCGGCGGTAAGCTTCGGCTGTTTGTAATAGCCCATCATCACGCTGGGGCCTTTCACACAGATCTCTCCATCTGGCTCCAGTTTTACTTCCTGTCCTTTGATCACAAGCCCTACCGTTCCAAATTTGGTGCCGCCTTTCCCGAGGCAATTAACACTGATGGCCGGGCTGTTCTCTGTTGGTCCATATCCTTCATAAATGGGAATTTTGGCTGCAGTAAAAATGCGCAGCAACCTTACCTGGCAGGCGGCGCTGCCGGTAACGATCAGTTCAACGCGGTTACCTAATGCTTCCCGCCATTTACTAAAAATGAGTTTATTGGCGAGTGCCAGTTGTGCATTATACCAAATGCCACCCGATTTGTTATTGTCATAATCATTGGCGAGGCGAACGGCCCAATCAAATAAAGATCTCTTAACGCCGGTAAGCTCTGTTCCCTTGGCCATGATCTTTTCATACACTTTTTCCAATAGTCTTGGAACGGTACAAAAAAGATGCGGCCTTACTTCTTTCAGGTTTTCGCCGATGGTATCCATGCTCTCGGCGTAATAGATGGAGATGCCGCTGCAGATATATACATACGAGATCATCCTTTCAAAAATATGATTGAGGGGCAGGAAACTTAGTGCCCGTGCATTTACATTGTCGTGGAAGGGAAAGGTGATCTTTGCATTGATCACATTGCTTACGATGTTATGATGACTGAGCATAACGCCCTTAGGCGTTCCCGTTGTACCCGACGTATAAATGATGGTAGCACAATGCGTGGGTAATATGCTCTTCTTGATATCAGTAACGCGTTGTTCATCTGCCGGCCCGATGCCATTCAGCAGTTTTTTCCAATGATCTACACCGTTCAATTCATCAAAGCAGTAAACGTTGATGAGTGATGGAACCCGGTCGCGGATATTGTTCACTTTTTCTAAAATGTCCTGGCCACTTACGAAAACATATTTTAAAGCCGCATCATTGAAAATGAATTCCAGTTCATTGATGTTGGTGGTTGGATAGATGGGGCAGAGAACAGTACCGATCTGCTGGCAGGCAAGGTCCAGGATCAGCCATTCGGTGCGGTTACGGGAAATGATGCCGATCTTATCCTGGTTTTCAACGGTCATGTCGTTGCCACCAAGTCCGAGTTTCAGCAGCCCTGCACTTAAAGCATTTGACATCGACACAACTTCGGCCGTACTCAGCGTATACCATTCACCGTTTTCTTTCCCTGCCAGCATATCTGCTTTAGGAAATTTTTCCAGCTGGTAGCTGATAAAATCAAATAATCTGAATTGTTCATTCATTTGCATAGCAATCGTTCACGGTTATATAATGTGCAATCGTATCCTGCCGGATGACCCGGTTATTGAATTAACACCTGGGTCAGGGTTTTTTGTTCTTCAGTTTCTCATATTCTTTTTCAACGAGGCCGTTCTTATCACCTCCATAGGCATCCATGTATTGAAACAGGAGCCCGATTCCCCATCCGAGCATTGACCATAAGGGCCAGGGCATTCCTGTATTCACGCCATGCCGACCGGCAGTGAACCACCAGATAAGCCATAGAAAAGCATTCACAATAAAATAGGAAGCGAGGCTGCGTTGAAAATCGGCCCGTTTCTTGGCAAGCCGCCATAATTTTTCATCCCTTTGTTCTTCCATGATTATCGATTTAATTGATGCTGACCTGAGTTTACTGTTCTAAGTTATATAAAAAAAGCCATCGGTGCGATAGGGGCAAAAAATTTACAGGTTACCGTGGCAATTTCAAAAATTGGCATACGATAAATATCATGGTACGTTTTCAGGCTTTCATTTATCAGGGCGTATCATATGCGATCCCGATTATATTAATTTAAACTAACAGCAAATCGTCATTGCGAGGAACGAAGCAATCTATGTATTTGGTTCAATTATCATCATTGTGAAAGATTGCTTCGTTCTTCGCAATGACGCATCTTTAGTTGATACAACAGAAACAAGACTTTTTTTATTATCGCAATACGTTAAGTGATATCTAAATAAATGACAGGTCACCTGGGGAATCTTTTCCCCTTTAACAATTAAATATCTGAAATTTTGTACGTGATATAGTGCGTTTTTTTTGGCATTAAAGTTGGCCTGCAACTTTAAAATATACAGCATGAAAATATTTGGAATAATTCTTATCGCTGCCGGCATTTTAATGTTGGTATTCAGGGGATTTAATTTTACACAGGAAAAAAATGTTGTCGATATCGGTCCGATTGAGATCAATAAAAAGGAGAATAAAACGGTAGCCTGGCCGATGTACGCAGGCGTTATTGCACTGGTTGGAGGAGTTGCTTTGATTCTTTTTGACCGGAAAGCTAAATCGGCCTAACACAACGTAGCCACTTGTGGGATCGTTTAGTGAAACTTTGAAAGTATACTGTAACAGTTATGGATAAAGGCTTTCGCTGACATTTGCCGGTTGGGTCAATGATATACGGGCTTGAGGGGCATTTTAAATACCCGGCCTTTCTGGAAGTTTGTAAAGCGGCTATATTCTTCTGAATGGGCGACGGTCCAGTTTTGAAAGGCAGCCAGGTTTTGGGATGAGCCGAAGATCCATTGATTATAGGCATCAAACAATCCTTCCCTTAACAGTTGTTGCTGGTATTGAAATAATTTGTAAGGCAATGCTGTATGATCCCAATCCAGGATAAAGCGTGTACGGATCATCGTGAGTGTTTCTGCATTGATGCCCTGGTTGGCAACAGCGGTTTGCTTATTCATGTTGGCCAGGAATGCTTTGCTGAAAGAACTCTTTGATGTTTGATTCCGGCCGATCTCGGCGTTTTCAAAAAGTTTCTTATAATCTTCCAGCAGCATGTCTTTAACTTCGGCTGTTTTATTGCCAAATGGTTCCATGTTGATAAAGATCTCTGCATATATCAATGCCCAGCTGATGTTGCCGGTAGCATGGTAGTATTTGGCAGCGTTAAAATAGTTCTTCGGGTAGGCGGGGTCGGCAGTAATGCCTTTTTCCCATTGGCCAATGGCATCTGCATCTTTAAGGTCGCGTAACAATTCACCAAGTTCGTTGTAGAGGGGCCCGCTATCACGAAATCTCTTAATGCCTTTACGGTACATTTTCTCCCCGTCTTTTGCCATATTCAATTCTTTGTAAATGCTGCCGGCTATCTGGTAGCATTGATCATCAGCATCATCGCGGTCGAGCAGGGGTTTGATGGTTTCCAGCGCCTGGGAATAATTTCGTTGTAAAAAATAGCCAAGGGCCAGGTCTTTGGAAATTGAAGTATTGTTGGGATCCAGTTGCAGGGCACGGTTCAATACCAGTACGGCATTGGCATAATCCTGCTGGCGAAGAAATTGATTGGCGGTTTCCTGCAGTTGTTTGCTGTCTTGCGGTTGCGCCTGTGCACAGGAGACGATCAATAATAAAACAATGAGCAGCCTGCTTTTTTTCATGGCATAAAGATAAAAAAGATCCTCAGGTAAGCCTGTATGAAACTTAATCAATCAGGTGGGTAAGCAATCCGTCTCTTAATTTAGGTTCAAACCAGGTGCTTTTTGGCGGCATTACATTTCCACTGTCGGCGATATTGAACAATTGTTCAATGCTTACCGGGTGCAGGCTGATGGCAAGGGCCATTTCACCACTGTTCACTCTTTTTTCCAGTTCTTCAAGTCCGCGTATGCCTCCGACAAAATCAATTCTTTTATCTGTACGCTGATCTTTGATGTCAAGGATCGGGCTGAGCAGGTTTTCCTGCAGGATGCTTACATCTAAAATGCCAATAGGGTCGTTGGTATAGGTACCTTCTTTGGCCGTTAATTTATACCATTGGCCATTGATATATAAACCGAAATCATGCAATGCTTCGGGTCGGTATGCTTTGTCTTTTTTTGAAAGGGTAAATTTATCTTCCAGTTTTTGTAAAAATGTTTCTGCATCCATTCCATGAAGGTCTTTCACCACGCGGTTATAATCCATGATATGCAGTTGGTTCGAAGGGAATAAAGTGGTCAGGAAGTAATCAGCGTTTTCAGTAGCATTGTTTCCAAGCGCCTGGCGCACTTTAGCGGCCGAAGCAGCACGGTGATGCCCGTCGGCAATATAACTGCAGGGAACCAGTGTTTTAAAGAGATGAGTGATCTTTTCAATCGTGGCATCATCATTCACGATCCAGATGCTGTGTTGTACCTGGTCTTCTGCGGTAAAATCGTATTGCGGATTTTTTTCTGATGTCCATTTGGAAATCAACTGATCGATAGCGTCTACATTCTTATATGCAAGGAATACATTACCTGTTTGTGCCCCGGTTGTTTTAATGTGATTGATGCGATCGAGTTCTTTTTCCGGGCGGGTAAATTCGTGTTTCTTGACCAGGTCGTTTTCATAATCATCTACCAGGCTTCCACAAACCAAACCTGTCTGGCTTTTGCCATTCATTTTTAGCCGGTAGATATAATAACATGGTTTGCTTTCCCGGAACAGGATATTCCGGCTGATGAATGCCTGCAGATTTTCCTTGGCTTTATCGTACACTTTCTGGGAATGAACATCGGTGTCTTCAGGAAGATCTATTTCACTTTTGGTGATATGCAGGAATGTTGATGGATTGCCCTGTGCTTCAACCTTGGCTTCCCGGCTGCTTAACACATCATATGGTTTGGAGGCTACCTGCCTGGCCAGTTGTGCTTCGGGTCGTAAAGCTTTAAAAGGTGATACTGTTATCATGCAATGCGGTTATTATGTGCCCGGCAAAAATAATCTTTACCTGCCAAGCTTATTTTTTTATGATTGATTATTATTTCTTAAACGTTTTCATCGCATCTACCAGCACCTGCACACTGCTTACTGGCAAAGCATTGTATAGGGAAGCCCTGAAACCACCCGAAAGCCGGTGGCCTTTGATGCCAACAATGCCCTGCGCTTTCGCATGATCAAGGAAATCTTTTTCCAGCATTGGATCATTCATCACAAAACAAACATTCATCTTACTTCTGTCAGCCTTATTCACGGTTCCGGTAAACAACTCATTCCGGTCGATCTCATCGTATAATAAATCGGCTTTTTCAATATTCTTTTTTTCAATGGCCGCAACGCCTCCCAGTGCTTTCAGCCAGCGAAGCGTGAGCATGCATACATACACAGCAAATACCGGAGGTGTATTCAACATACTGCATTCATTGATGTGATTGCGGTAATCCATGATTGTCGGGATGGGTCGTTTGATCTTCCCAAGTATATTTTTATTCACCACCACCAGGTTCACACCCGCCGGCCCCATGTTTTTTTGTGCACCTGCATAAATGAGGTCAAACGCATTAAAATCAAGCTGGCGGCTCAGGATGTCGCTGCTCATGTCGGCAATCAGCGAGTTGCTGGTCTTGGGTATCGATTGCCATTGGGTACCATAAATGGTATTGTTTGTAGTGATATGGAAGTACCGGGCATCATTGGGTACAGCAAAATCGTTTGGGATGCATTTATATTTCTTTTCTTTTGAACTGCACACTATATCTACTTTCCCAAAAAGCTTTGCTTCCTTGATGGCTTTGCTGCTCCACACACCGGTATCGGCGTATGCCGCGGTATCCTTCGCATCCAGCAGGTTCATGGGAACCTGCATAAACTGCGTGGAGGCCCCACCGTGAAGAAACAGTACCTCGTGCTGATCGTCCAGTTGCATCAGTTCCCGAACAAGCGAACGGGCTTCTTCCATTACAGCCGAAAACTCGGGTGTTCTGTGTCCCAATTCGAGGATCGATAATCCTGAATCATTAAAATTTAAAACGGCGGCAGCGGCCTGTTCAAATACTTCTTTCGGTAATATGGAAGGCCCTGCATTAAAATTATGTACCACTGCTGCTGAATTTAGTAAAGGCGTGTTTTTTTGAGCTGCAAAAGTACCTAATTCAAAATTAAAAGCGGGGATTATTGCGTTAGAATTCAGGAGAGGTCCTCACCAAGAAGCTTAATGAGCAAAGAGTGGATTTGGATTGGCACAAAAGGTAAATACCAATGCCGAAAAGGATTATCCGGGTATTGAAATATGATGGCAATGCTTATTCTTCCTGCCGGCCGATCATTTTCCCGCCTTTTTTCCAGGAATCGTTCAATTCTTCAAAATCTTTGAGGTCTTTTTCGGTGAATTTCTGTTTAACGAGCCCTTTGAGATCGGGTTGCCCGGCATTGATCCATGCGGTATACCAGAAAGATGCAATTGCGGCGATGGATTGTCGCATGCGCCGCTCGATCATGCCATCAAGTTTTTTATTGAATGCAATGGTAAAAGCAGATGAGTACTGTCGAATGACCACGCCGTTTCTTTCTTCGAATGAATATTTCTGATCGGGTGCAAACTGGCTGGTAAGATCCCGCTCAAATTTTAAAACGCTGTCGCTTGCTTTGGCGCTTTCCAACACGCGTGTCCAGATGAAATCGCCCGGGTCGGCAATATAACTTGCCTTGCCAATGAAGAAATCGAATTGTTTTTCGGCCAGGAGTTCGGGCACGCGGCTTTCCCAAAATCCATGAATGCCTTTCTGGTTGGTGAGCTGCCCGTTGTGGTTGCTGCTGGCATGCAATGGTACATGTGCATCTGCAATGTAATGACCAATTTCAGCACTGTTCTTCATGATGCGGGTATAGTTCTTTTCTTTGAACGCATCGGTAAGTCGTTGCAGCATCACCTGTACATGCCATGGTACAATACCATGTGCCCGCACAGAATCTTCTGTAAATTTTTCAATGGCATCTTTCCATTTTCGGGGCAATGACGTATACGGGTATTCGCCGTAATGGTCAATATCTATATAATGCCTGGGGCCTTCTTCCGGGATGGCATATCTTCTTTTATCGGGGTCAACAGAATGTTCGCTGAGGAAGCTGATGTTTTGTTTATATAAAACCATCATCTCGGGCGGCAACAGGTAAACGGCATAATGGTTTATTTTCTGGTGGGCATAAAATCCCCAGCAGAAACAGGGGAGATAAGCTACCAGCAGCAACGAACAAAGTATGATAAAACGGGAAGCCCTTTTCATTGTTTACAATTGATCTTTTAAATGTAAGCCATTTTCGGGAATATGTAATTCTCCTTCAGTGTATACCGTTAGTGAGCAGGTTTAATTTTTCAAGCGCAGCTTTATTTATTCTTATCCTCATCTTCAACATGCGTAACACCACCACTCACCGCAAATTTCATCGTTTGTGCGCTGCTGATGTTGTTAATGGGTTTAACCCTTGATTTAGGTATAATATATACATTGCCCGCCACTGAATAGGCCATGGGAATGTATACAGCCACAAAATCTTTTAACCCAAAATCGCTCATGTCGTTCCGGGTGATGAATCCCATTCTCCACACATCATTGTCATCTACATTGGCCAGTACATTCTGGGTGAATTTCTTTTTGTCGCCTGCAAAGGCTTCAAAAAAATCACGGGTAGTTGAATAAATATGTTTTAAGCCGGGAGTTTTCTGCATGAGTTTATCCATGAAGCTAAGGATGCGCCCGGTGATGAAAAATGAACTGAAATATCCAATGACGATCAATACCAGGATGATCAATACAAAGCCAACCCCATAATTCTGTACATGCACCACGCCTTGCTCATCTACATGCGTAAATATGGGGATCCATCCATCAATGGTGGAAACCACGAAATATAGAGCATAAGCTGTAATGGTGATGGGGGCCAGCACCAACAGTCCTTGTAAAAAATATTGAAGCAGCTTTTTATATTTAAATCCCTTTTCCATAAAAATGATTAAGATTCAAAGATACTTTAATGCGGCTGAACGGTTGAAAATAAGCCGTTTAATAAGCGCTACAGGCTCGTTAATAACAGGTTTCAAACGTTTAACCGCCGTTAAGAAATTGTTACGAATGGTAAAATATCCTGATGGAAACTTTGGTTACGGAAAAAGTTTCCGTAGTTTTGCGTCCTTATTATGACAGAAATATTATCAATCAGTGACCGGATCAGGCAACAGGCACATGATTTATTCATGAAGTACGGGTTGCGCAGTGTGAGCATGGATGATATAGCCACTAATCTTGGCATCAGCAAGAAAACGATTTACCAGTATTACGCCGATAAAGATGCGCTCGTGGGCGCCGTTGTGGATACGATCATCGGGTATAACAAATCATGCTGCGAAATTGACCAGCAGAATGCCGACAATGCCGTGCATGAACTTTTCCTGGCCATAGAATTTATGATGGAAATGTTTAAGTCCATGAATGGCTCCATCTTGTTTGACATGCAGAAGTATCACCCGGCCGCATTCCAGAAATTCGCCCGGCACAAGAACGACTATTTATATACAGTGATACGGGAAAACATTTATCGTGGTATTCGTGAAGATCTCTACCGGCCCGAATTAAAAACGGATATCCTTTCCCGTTATCGTGTAGAAAGCGTGATGCTGCCCTTTAATCCTGAGCTGTATGGCAAGTTGAAATCGAGCCTGGCCGAAATACAGGAAGAGATCACCATCCACTTCTTATTCGGACTGGTAACACCTAAAGGCTATAAACTTATTTTAAAATATCAACAGGAACGACAAAAAAAATTAATCACAGATGCAAAGAAATAACAGCAGGAAAGCGGGTTTGATAGTAGCATGTCTTCTCGTGGCTTCATCAGGGCTATTCGCACAAACAACAAATTCATTCAGCGTGAAGCAGGCCGTGGATTATGCCATGCAACATGCAGTGCAGGTAAGAAACGCCCTGGTTGATATTAAGATCCAGCGCCAGACAAACCGCGAAGTAACATCGGCTGCATTCCCGCAGATCAATGGTTCATTTACCCTGAACGATTACCTGGACATTCCTACCAGCCTCATTCCCGCAGAATTTACAGGCGGAACGCCAGGAACCTATATTCCATTGCAATTCGGTACAAAGTATAATGCAACCGGTGGCATCGACATTTCGCAGTTATTATTCGACGGGCAGGTGTTCGTTGGCCTGCAGGCCAGGAGTGCAGTATTGAAATTTGCTGAAAAACAGGCAGAGGTAACCAAAGAGCAGATCAAGGTAAATGTGTACAAGATATATTATCAATTGGTGGTGGGCCAGAAACAACTGTCAGCCGTAGACGCAAATATTGAACGATTTGAAAAGTTACTTAATGATACAAAAGAGATCTATAAAAATGGATTTGCAGAAAAGCTTGATGTTGACAAAGTAAGTGTTCAGCTAAATAACCTGAAAACGGAAAAGACAAAGATTGAGAACCAGTTACAGGCTGGTAATGCCGGACTGAAGTTTTTACTCAATATGCCACAGAAAGAAACCCTGGCCCTAACCGACAGTCTCACCGAAGATGAACTGAAAGCACAGGTGCTAACCGATAGCATACGCTATGAAGACAGGCAGGAGTACCAGTTATTACAGTTGGGAAAGAAACTCGGCGAATACAATATCAGGCGGTATAAATTGAGCTACCTGCCTACTGTAGCTGCTTTTGGAAGCTATAGTAAAAATGCACAGCGTGGGAAATTTGATTTTTTTAATGATGGTCCCTGGTTCAGCACTTCATTGATCGGGCTAAAAGTATCGGTCCCCATTTTTGATGGCTTTGCCAAACGTGCCAGGGTTTCGAAGGCAAGATTTGAATTGGAAAAAACCAATAACAACATCGAACAATTGAAAGCGGCGATCGACAATGAACTGGTTCAGGCAAACATCAACATAACGTCTGCATTGGTTACGGTTGATAACCAAAAGCAGAATATGAAACTGGCCGAGCAGGTTTACAATACTACTAAACTCAAATACGAACAGGGCCTGGGAAGCAACCAGGAAATATATACGGCGCAAACAGAACTCAAAGTGGCCCAAAGCAATTATTACGGCGCTTTATACGACGCGATCGTAGCAAAGATCGATTTCTTAAAAGCAACCGGAAAACTTTAAATCAAGAACTAACAAATATTCATCGGATGAAAAAGATTACACAAATAACCACCGTTACCTTATTGGCTTTTATCATGGCATCCTGCGGCAACAGCAAAGATGGCAACGCCAATGTAAATGATAAAAAAGCCGAGTTGGAAAAACTGAAGGCCAGCAAAGCGAAAACAGACGAAGAGATCCAGAAACTACAGGCGGAACTCAATAAACTGGATCCGGCATCTGCCAATAGTTCAAAAGTAAAACTGGTAGGCATATCCGCAGTTACAAACAGCGACTTCAAACATTATATCGACCTGCAGGGAAAAGTAGATGCAGAAAATATTTCGTATATCTCTCCCCGTGGCGGACCAGGCCAGGTAAAGGCAGTATATGTTTCACAAGGTCAGTCGGTACGCAAAGGACAATTGTTGCTGAAACTAGATGACGCCATTGCCCGCCAATCTGTAGCTGCCGCCAGGCAACAGCTCGAAGGCATCAAAACACAATTGGGTTTTGCAAAAAATATTTATGAGCGCCAGAAAAACCTCTGGGAAAAAGGCATTGGTACAGAAGTGCAGCTCATCACCGCAAGAACAAATGCCGAAGGCCTGCAGGATCAACTCAACAGCGCCAACGAACAGGTGAAAGTGGCTGTTGAGCAAATGAATACCGCCAATGTGTACAGTGATGTAGATGGTATTGCAGACATCGTTGCTGTGAGGATGGGAGAAACCTTTACGGGCATGACGGCTACCGGTCCGCAGATCAAGATCGTGAATACACGAAATTTAAAAGTGGTAACCAATGTTCCTGAAAATTATATCAGCCGGATGAAACGTGGATCTACTGTTGAGATCCTGATTCCCGACCTGAACAAAAAATTACCATCGGTGATCTCACTCATCAGCCAGTCTATCGATCCAAGCCTCCGTGGATTTATTGCTGAAGCAAAAATTCCATTTGACCCCGCTTTAAAACCCAATCAAACCGCCATCATGAAGATCCTTGATTATTCTGCTCCAAATGCAGTGGTGATCCCGGTGAATACTGTTCAGACTGACGAAACGAGTAAGTACGTGTATGTGCTGGAAAAATCAGGAAATGGAAAATCGATTGCCAGGAAGAAACAGGTAAATGTTGGAGAAGTGTATGGTGAATTCGTGGAAATAAAAACAGGCCTCAGTGGTGGTGAGCAACTGATCACAGAAGGATACCAGAATTTATATGAAGGGCAGCTTGTTTCTACTGAACAAAATTGAGCCTGATGACCAACCGGTTTTTATAGAACCGGCTGTTGCTGAAAATATCGAATATGCCAAACCGTTATGTCCGCAAATGCGGTATGAGATAATTACTAAAAAATCGTTATGAATTTTATAGAAGGAATTAAGGAAAAATTTAAAGAGTTCGGCCCTACCAGTTGGGCGGTAAACAACCGAACCGCCGTATACATTATCGCGATATTGATTTCTGCTTATGGATTGTATAAGTTCACTTCCATGCCAAAGGAACAGTTTCCCGATATCGTGGTACCAACCATCAGCATCACCACAGTATATGTAGGTAATTCACCGAAAGACATTGAGAACCTCGTAACCAGGCCCATCGAGAAACAATTAAAAGGCATCAGTGGTGCCAAAGTAAAAAAGATCTCGAGTACATCGCAAACAGATTATAGCCTCATCATTGTAGAGTTTGATACCGATGTAAAAACAGAATTGGCCAAGCAGAAAGTTAAAGATGCGATCGATAAAGCTCAAACCGATCTTCCAAACGATCTAACATCATTGCCCAATGCACAGGAATTTGCTTTTAGCGAAATGCCCATCATGTTTGTAAATGTAAGTGGTGATTATGATGGTGTGAAACTGAAAGAGTACGCAGATAAAATGCAGGATAAATTCGAAGAGCTGTCAGAAATCACCCGTGCCGAAATTATAGGCGCACCTGAAAGAGAGATACAGGTGAATGTTGATCCTTATAAAATGCAGGCGGCCCGCATCAGTTTCACTGATATTGAGAATGCGATCGCAAGAGAGAATAATGATATTACCGGTGGGCTTATCGAAGTAGGTTCGATGAAGCGAACATTAAAAGTAAAGGGACAATTTACCAGTGCCCTCGATCTGCAGAACATTGTTGTGCGAAGCAGCACGCAGGGAGCTACGGTGTATTTACGGGATATAGCCCAGTTGAAGGATACTATTAAGGATAAGGAAAGCTATGCACGACTTGATGGGAAAAATGTGATCACGATAAATATCGTAAAGCGGGCAGGTGAAAACCTGATCAATGCTGCCGGTAAGGTAAAAGACATTGTGGCGAACATGCAGCAGAACGAAGAAGTGCCTAAGGATCTTAAAGTAGTGATCACCGGTGACCAGAGTAAAGCCACGGCCACTTCATTTAACGACCTTGTAAATACCATCATCATTGGTTTTGTACTGGTTCTTTTGGTACTCATGTTTTTCATGGGTGTTACCAATGCGTTTTTTGTGGCACTTAGTGTACCCCTAAGCGTTTTCGTAGCGTTCTTGTTTCTGCCGGTAGCCGATGGAATCATTGGAACAGCGGTAACACTGAATTTCATTGTATTGTTTGCATTATTATTTGGCCTTGGGATCATCGTGGATGACGCCATCGTGGTGATCGAAAACACGCATCGTATATATAACAATGGAAAGATTCCCATTATCCGTAGCGCCAAAGAAGCAGCCGGTGAAGTATTTATCCCGGTATTGGCTGGAACGGCTACAACATTGGCCCCGTTTTTCCCACTGCTATTCTGGAAAGGGATCATTGGTAAATTCATGATCTACCTGCCCACGATGCTGATCCTTACCCTGGCAGCCTCATTGATCGTTGCATTTATTTTTAACCCGGTATTTGCCGTTAGCTTCATGAAGCCCGAAGGAAAAGAATTTGAAGAACCTAAAAAGGATCTTTTCAAAAAATGGTGGTTCTGGACAGCAATTGGTCTTGGTTTGATGATGCACGTTACAGGATGGCACGGGGTAGGAAACTTCCTGTTCTTCATGGATTTCCTGGCCATACTCAATCGTTTTATATTCAGGGATATTATACATACGTTCCAGGTGAAGGTTTTGCCATGGCTGATGAATCATTATGAGAACCTGCTGCGTTGGGTACTGAAAGGAACACGGCCCGTATGGATGCTCGTTAGTTTGTTCCTGTTGTTCCCTCTATCGGTTTTCCTGCTCATTGCCCGGGGCAATAAAAGTACCTTCTTCCCAAGTGGTGACCCGAACTTCATTTACGTATACCTGAAAATGCCAGTGGGTACCGATGTTAAAACAACCGATAGTGTTACGCACCTGCTCGAGAAAAGAGTATACAAAGTATTGGAAGCCGAAAAGCCAGGTACAGAAGGCAGCATCGTAGAAAGTATCATTGCCAATGTGGCCAACAGTGCCAATAACCCGCGTGATAATAACCGGAGTGTGCAGCCAAACCTCGGACGTATACAGGTATCATTTGTAGAATATGAAAAACGGCATGGCAAAGCTACCAAACCATATCTTGATTCAATTCGTGCACGCATGACCGGTATACCGGGTGCCAGTATAGAAGTAGGGCAGGAAGATGGCGGACCTCCAACCGATCCGCCGGTGAACATAGAGATCGTGGGCGACAAATTTGAAGAGATCGCCAAGGTGGCCAGCAGCTTATCTAATTACCTCGATACAAACCAGGTGTATGGCATCGAAAACCTGAAACTGGATGTTGACCTTAATAGCCCTGAAATTACCATCAACGTTGATCGTGAAAAAGCCATGATGGAGGGATTGAGTACGGGCCAGATCGGCATGGAAATTCGTACAGCCGTTTTTGGTAAAGAAGTGAGTAAGTTGAAAGATGGTGAAGATGAATATAAAATTCAGCTTCGCTATACCGATCTCATGCGCAATAATATTTCCGACCTGATGAATATGCGCATAACCTTTATGGATATGACCACCATGCGGGTGAAATCTGTGCCCGTGAGCGCAGTAGCCAGTGTTGATTACACAAATACATCCGGTGCCATCGCCCGTAAAAATGTGAAGCGTACCATACAGTTGCAATCGAATGTACTTGATCCGTCGATGACTGCAGAAGTAAATAAACAACTGGCCATTAAGATCGCCGATTTTAAAGCGAAGAATAAAATCCCTTCAGATGTTACGATCAAGCAAACGGGCCAGGGTGAACAGGAAGCGGAAACGAACAACTTCCTCATGGGCGCTTTGTTAACCGCACTAGGTTTGATATTCCTGATATTGGTATTACAGTTCAACTCGATGAGTAAACCTTTCATTGTATTAACAGAGATATTCTTCTCGGTGATCGGGGTACTGCTTGGTTATGCAATTACAGGAATGACCATCGCCAGTATCATGCTGGGTGTTGGTATCATCGGCCTTGCTGGTATCGTGATCAAGAACGGGATTTTGCTAATTGAGTTTACCGATGAATTACGTGGCAGGGGAATGAAAACAAAGGAAGCGGCTATACAGGCTGGCCGCATCCGTATCATCCCGGTGATGCTCACGGCCATTGCCACGATACTTGGTTTATTGCCGCTGGCAGTTGGTTTCAACATTAATTTCGTTTCCTTCTTCCAGCATTTCAATCCGCATATCTTCTTTGGTGGAGATAGCGTTGTGTTCTGGGGGCCGTTGAGCTGGACGATCATTTTCGGTCTCATCTTTGCCTTCTTCCTTACGCTTGTGATGGTACCAAGTATGTACATCATTGCAGAAAGGATTCGCAGGCCCATGGAAAAATTCTATGGCACCCGGTATATTGCACTGTTTGGTTTTACGGGACCGCTGTTTTTTGTCTTTGTCGG
>ERZ795056.3488-NODE-3488-length-16857-cov-8.053148_pt1 | contig 16857 bp, 10 predicted proteins | sample MGYA00375140_ERZ795056 | MGnify/ENA primary metagenome ERZ795056 (study PRJEB30185, sample SAMN05720227) | activated sludge metagenome | isolation source: Anaerobic digester | place: USA | collected 2015-03-09 ... | reverse complement strand
ACCGATTCAGTCGGGCAGGAATTACATCCTTTTTTCGGGAGGGAGCCCTGATTAAACTTTTGCACTACTGTAGCTTCAACTTCAGTTCCTTGAAAACGAATTCGGACCCTCTTTAAAAATGCAAGACGTATGCCCTTTTAACTTTTATAAATACAAACTATTTGTGGCATCTAGCGTATCTACTAAAAAAAGCCAAGACTGGATTTGCTATAACTGATGAGCATATTTTTCGTCTGGCGGTAATGGCCCAGCATCATCTTATGATTCTCCCGTCCGAATCCGGATTTTTTATACCCACCAAACGGCGCATGTGCGGGATAGTTATGATAACAGTTTACCCATACCCTGCCTGCTTGTATCGCCCGCGGTACCTGGTATAGCTCATGGGCATCCCTCGTCCACACACCTGCACCCAAACCATACAAGGTATCATTGGCAATGGCAATGGCTTCTTCAGTGGTTTTGAAAGTGGTTACCGATAGTACCGGTCCAAAGATCTCTTCCTGGAAGATGCGCATTTTATTATGCCCTTTGAAAATGGTCGGCTTGATATAATATCCATGCTCCAGTCCGCTGTTCTGGTGAAAAGCTTCTCCGCCGGCGAGCAGTTGTGCACCTTCCTGTTTGCCTATGTCGAGGTAACTTAATATTTTATTATATTGATCTTCCGAAGCCTGTGCACCCATCATGGTATCATCTGCTAATGGATTTCCCATTTTTACCGAATTGGTACGCTGGATCACTTTTTCCATGAAACGATCGTAGATTTTTTCATGAACGAGCATACGACTTGGGCAGGTACAGATCTCTCCCTGGTTGAGGGCAAACATCACTGCGCCTTCCACAGCCTTATTGAAGAATTCATCTTCTGCATCACCCACGCTTTCAAAAAAGATATTCGGACTCTTACCACCGAGTTCCATGGTAACCGGTACCAGGTTTTCTGAAGCGTATTGCATGATCAAACGGCCAGTAGTGGTTTCACCGGTAAAGGAAACTTTATTGATGCGGGGCGAATTGGCCAATGGCTTACCTGCTTCCGGACCAAAGCCCGTTACAATATTCAATACACCAGCAGGCAAGAGGTCGCCGATGAGTTCCATCAGGCACATGATACTGGTGGGTGTTTGTTCAGCGGGCTTTACAACCACACAACATCCGGCTGCAAGAGCGGGCGCAATTTTCCATGTGGCCATCAGCAACGGAAAATTCCAGGGAATGATTTGTCCAACTACGCCAATGGGTTCATGCACATTCAGGCAAACCGTATGCTCATCATGTTCGCTCATCGATCCTTCTTCACTGCGGATCACGCCGGCGAAATAACGGAAGTGATCGATCACCAATGGCAGATCAGCAGCACGGGTTTCACGGATGGCTTTACCATTGTCAATGGTTTCTACAATGGCGAGGTATTCTAAATTGTCTTCGATCACCTGTGCGATGCGGATCATAATATTACTGCGCTCTGTAGCCGACGTTTTACCCCAGGTCTTAAAAGCCTGGTGAGCCGATTCAATGGCCAGGTCAATATCAGCAGCATTACCGCGGGCAGCCCTGGTAAATACTTTTCCGTCGATGGGTGATGGATTGTCGAAATATTCTCCACTGGATGGGGCAACCCATTTTCCCCCGATGTAATGTTCGTATTTGTCTTTAAAAGCAGGACGTGTGGCCACTTTTGACACAGGGGCCGCTGTTGTTGTACTCATGATAGCAGGCATTTAATCGTTAAATAATCTGTGAATCTTCCCCTTTTTCTGCAGAAAGAATATCCGGATTGTATCTTTCTTTAGCACAATCGTACCCGCTATTTTGCCAAAGCCGCAAAGCATGGTACATTGCTGTTAGAATTAACGGTTACATGCCCCGCAAGAACAGCCTGCAACATATCAATCTTACGCATCCCAAATACCTGCAAACGCTGGTAGAGAACCGACGCATATTTAACCTTAACAATTGTGAACTGAATATATTTGAAAGCTACCAGCAGGCCTGGCGGGTGCCGCTAACCTTTGGCGACTTCGTGATAACGAGTATGGTTAGGGGCAAAAAGATCATGCACCTGTTTGAGGATCCTGCCTTTGAGTACCTGCCTGGCGAAACGGTGATCGTACCTGCCAATCAAACGATGGTGATCGATTTCCCGGAAGCATCGGCTGAAACACCTTCCCAATGCATTGCCCTGGCCGTAGATGCTGCGTATATTTCCAACACGCTTGATTACCTGAATAATTTTTATAACGACCGCAAGGTGGAGGATCATGAATGGAAGCTGCAGTTCAACCAGTATCATTTCGAAAACAATGATGAAGTATCCGGGCTCATCAACAAACTCATCCGGGTATGTAACAGCAGCGAACCCACGAAGAATATCTATGCCGATCTCAATTTAAAGGAACTCATGATCAGGCTGGTGCAGAGCCAGCACCTGCAGCAGGTGGTCACCGAAAGTTCTCAACAAAATAATCAAAACCGTCTGCAGTTCGTGATACATTTCATACACGAAAACCTTACCGATAAGATCCTCATCGACCAGCTATGCCGCAAAGCCTACCTCAGCCGCAATCATTTTTTTAAATGGTTCAGGGAACAGTTCGGCGTAACGCCTTTGGAATACATCAACCAGGAAAGGATCAAACTCGCCAAGCAGCTCCTGTCGCAAAAAGGAAAGAATATAACGCAGGTAAGCATTCTCTGCGGTTTCGCCGATGTAAATTATTTTGTGCGCATCTTTAAGAAAATGGAAGGCATCACACCTGGTGCTTACCAGGCATGCCTCGCCTAAATCTGCTTACATATTTCTCCTATACTGTCCGCCCACACTATACAAGGCATTGGTGATCTGCCCCAACGAACAATGCTTTACCGTTTCCATCAACTCATCAAACAAATTACCATTGCTGATGGCCACTTCCTGCAAACGGGTAAGCATAGCCGCTGATTTTTCATCATGGCGTTTCTTAAAGGCATTGAGTGTACTGATCTGGAATTCCTTTTCTTCAGTGGTTGACCGGATCACTTCTGTTGGCAGGATCGTAGGTGATCCTTTCTTGCTTAGAAAAGTATTCACTCCTACAATAGGATACTCACCGGTATGTTTAAGTGTTTCGTAGTAAAGACTTTCTTCCTGTATCTTATTGCGCTGGTACATGCGTTCCATGGCGCCAAGTACACCTCCCCGTTCGGTGATGCGGTTGAACTCGGTCATCACAGCCTGTTCTACCAGGTCGGTGAGTTCTTCGATGAGGAAAGATCCCTGGTTGGGATTCTCATTCTTGGCCGTACCCAGTTCCCGGTTGATGATCAGCTGTATCGCCATCGCCCTTCTCACGCTTTCTTCGGTTGGTGTGGTGATCGCTTCATCGTAAGCGTTAGTATGTAAAGAATTACAATTATCGTAAATGGCATAGAGTGCCTGCAGCGTGGTACGAATGTCGTTGAAATCGATCTCCTGTGCGTGCAGGCTTCGTCCACTCGTTTGAATATGATATTTTAGTTTCTGGCTACGACTGTTAGCCTTGTATTTATTCTTCATGGCCTTGGCCCAGATGCGACGGGCCACACGGCCAATCACACTGTATTCGGGATCCATGCCATTGCTGAAGAAGAACGACAGGTTGGGTGCAAAATCATCTATATTCATGCCCCTGCTGAGGTAATATTCAACATACGTAAATCCATTCGCCAAAGTAAAGGCGAGCTGTGTAATAGGATTGGCGCCCGCTTCCGCAATATGGTAGCCGCTGATGCTCACGCTGTAAAAATTCTGTACGCTGTGATCAATAAAATATTGCTGTACATCGCCCATGAGCTTCAATGCAAATTCGGTAGAGAAAATACAAGTGTTCTGCGCCTGGTCTTCTTTCAAAATATCAGCCTGCACCGTTCCCCTTACGGTCGACAATGCATTGGCCTTGATCTTTTCATACACATCGGCCGGCAATACATCCTTCCCACTGAGACCTAGTAAACGAAGCCCCAGTCCATCATTGCCAGCCGGCAAAGCGCCCGACAACTCTCCTTTCAAAGGAGCAACGGGTTTGCCATCCGTGCCTGTATATTTTGGCAGGCTATCCACCGCATATCTTGATTCGATAAGTTTATTTACTTCATCCCGCAGGTTGTGTTCGAGGATATATTTTTCGCATTGTTGGTCAATCGCTGCATTCATGAAGAAGGCCAGCAGGATCGGCGCCGGGCCGTTGATGGTCATGCTCACCGAGGTTTTCGGATCGCAGAGATCGAAGCCGCTGTATAATTTTTTGGCATCATCCACCGTGGCAATGCTCACACCACTGTTGCCTACTTTACCATAAATATCCGGACGATGCGCAGGATCTTCTCCATATAAAGTCACACTGTCAAACGCCGTACTCAACCTTTTCGCGGGTTGCCCAAGGCTCACATAATGAAAGCGGCGGTTGGTTCTTTCGGGGCCACCTTCGCCGGCAAACATGCGGGTTGGATCTTCGCCATCTCTTTTCAATGGAAACACACCTGCTGTAAATGGAAATTCACCAGGTACATTTTCTTGCAATTGCCAGGTGAGGATATCTCCCCAATCACTATATTTCGGCAATACCACTTTCGATATAACGGTGCCGGATAAACTCTTATAGGTAAGCGGTTGTTTGATCACTTTATCCCTTACCTGGAATTCATAAAACTCTTTGCTATAGCGCTCCTGCACGGCAGCCCAGCCTCCCAGTAATTTTTTGGATTCTGGTTGAAGTTGTTGTTCCAGTTCTGCGATCGTACGATGAATATTGTCATCATCGGCGGGCTTCAGGATGTCAACAGCACCTTTCAGCTGGTAAAGTTTACGGGCGATGGTTGCCTGTTGCTGCACATTTTCATCATACTCATAAATGGCTTCCGCGATTTCTGACAAATAGCGTACACGCTTCGGCGGTATGATGGTCGACTGGCTCTTGGTATCTGTTGTATGGGCATGATGGGTAATATCACCATGAAAAGCAACACCGGTCTTCTCCAGTATTTTTTCCATCAGCCTTTCAAAAAGTTCATTCACGCCTGTATCGTTGAACTGGGCCGCAATGGTACCGATCACGGGAAGGTCAGCATCGGCTGCATTCCAAAGTGCACGGCTTCTTTTATATTGCTTGCGCACATCATGCAACGCATCCAGTGCACCAGCCTTGTCAAATTTATTGATACACACCACATCGGCATAATCGAGCATGTTTATTTTTTCCAGCTGCGATGGAGCTCCATATTCAGGCGTCATCACATACATGCTGATGTTGCAATAATCGAGTATCGATGCATCGCTTTGACCAACCCCGGCGCTTTCCAATATCACCAGGTCGTAGTTCGCATCCTTGCAAATGTCGATCGCTTCCTGTACATATTTACTCAGGGCAATATCACTCTCCCTCGTGGCCAGGCTTCGCATATAGGCCCTTGGCGATGAGATGGCATTCATGCGGATGCGATCGCCGAGTAAAGCGCCGCCGGTTTTTTTCTTCGAAGGATCCACCGAAATTACTGCGATGGTCTTGTCTTCATATGCATTCAAAAATCTGCGCACGATCTCATCTGTTACACTGCTCTTCCCGGCCCCACCCGTTCCCGTTATACCCAGTACAGGGATGGTCTTGGATTCTCGGGTAGCCGTGCCCGTTGTTTGCGGCACGCCATTTTCTACATTGGTAATTCTGCGGGCAATGCTGCGGATATCATTCACTTCTCCCAGCGTCATGGGCGTTTTATATTCACCGTTACCATTGAGCGCAAAATCACAGGAGTTGATCACGTCTTCGATCATGCCTTCGAGGCCCATGGTACGGCCATCATCGGGACTATAAATACGGGTGATGCCATATTGATGTAATTCTTCAATCTCAGCCGGCAAAATGGTACCACCACCACCGCCGAATATTTTGATATGCCCGCAACCGTTCTGGTCGAGCAGGTCTTTCATGTATTTAAAAAATTCCACGTGCCCGCCCTGGTAACTGGTGATGGCAATGCCCTGTACATCTTCTTCAATGGCACATTCCACGATCTCGGCCACGCTGCGGTTATGCCCCAGGTGAATGATCTCGGCGCCCTTGCTTTGCAAAATGCGGCGCATGATATTGATGGCTGCATCGTGCCCGTCGAACAGGGCGGCTGCCGTTACGATCCTTACTTTTTGTTTCGCTGTAAAACTCATGGTGTTGTTATTGTTTTTTGGTACCGGGCTTTGGTGCAGGTACCGGCTTCATTGGCGTCGCACTCTTGTACAGTAGCAATCCTTTCAGCAGGGATGGCCGATGGGTAGCAGCTAAGCCAATCGAGGGATAAAATTACGCATAAAGCCTTCAAAAAAAGCAGTTGTTGTTACGACTTCATGCGAAAGGTGAGGGCGGCAAAATCATATATGCTCAGTGCTTCGGCTCTTTTGTTGAACAATTCATCCTGCAGTACCTCAGGCTCAAACTGGCCTTTCAATGCATTGCGCAGGGTTTTACGGCGTTGGTTGAACGCAGTTTTCACCAGTACCCAATAGGCCCGGTCTGATTTTACCACGAGTGGTTCCTTTCTCCTTCGTAGCCGAATAACGCCACTTTGCACTTTGGGTGGCGGGTTAAAGCATGATGAATCAACATCAAAAAGGTATTCCACATCATAATAGGCTTGCACCAGGGCGCTCAACACACCAAATACTTTACTGCCCGGACCCGAAGCTGCCCGTTGGGCCACTTCTTTTTGAAACATGCCGATCACCACCGGTACATCGTCTTTCCATTCCAGTACTTTAAATAATATCTGGGTAGAAATGTTGTAAGGAAAATTGCCGATCACGGTAAACGGACTGTCAAATGGCTTTACCATATCCAGGAAACTCTGGTGAATGAGTTTGTCTTTCAGTACCGGGTATTTCTGTTGGAGGTATACAACCTTTTCATCATCCAGTTCCACCGCTTTAAGATTGATGCCGGGGAGGTTGATGAGTTCTTTGGTGAGGGCACCTGCGCCGGGTCCTACTTCCAACAGGTTTGAAAAAGGATCCTGTTTCAAAGCATCCATGATCTGATCGATCACACGGTCATCTTTCAGGAAATGCTGTCCCAGGGATTTTTTCAATGTATACATGCTGCAAAAATACGCAGAAGCGGCGAGGGTTGGGAGGATATTTCGGGGAGACTATCGTTTTGCTGGTCGTGCGAATATGGATGTTGCTGATCTGATAATTTCATAATGAAATTCAACCAAACCATTTTGAAACACAGAGGCACAGAGAAAAACAAAAAAAATGTTTCAAATCAAAACTTCGTGTCTTCGTGACTTTGTGCCTTCGTGTTTCAAAACAATGCATCTTAAGAAGTTATTCCTTAATAAACTTCTCCGTGCAGATCACTTCGTTGTTACCATTGATGATCTTGATGATATAAAGTTGTGGATTCAGTTTGTCAACATCGATCTTCATGGCAGTATTGCCCTGGGTGGCCACGATGTTTTGTTCCTGTATCAAACGGCCCCGGATATCCGACAACTGCACGGTATATTTTTCCCGCAGGTTGCTGTTGAAGCGAATATTCAGTTGGTCTTTCACCGGGTTAGGATACATGACCAGTGAAGAACGGTCAGGGTTAACCGCAATTTTCACAATGTTGCTATACGTGGTGCTGCCATTCTTATCTACCTGCTTGATGCGGTAATAATTCATCCCTTCTTCAGGATTCAGATCAAAGGCACGATAAGGCGGCATTGTATTGATCTTAGCGATGGACACAAACTGGCTGTTCTTAACCGATGCTTTTTCCACTTCAAAATAATCGTGTTGCAGATCGGTATAGGCTTCCCAATCGAGTTGAACCGTTTGGTTGGATAAAAGTTTGCCTGTAAAATTGCCATACTTCACACCGATCACGGATACGTTGGTGGTTTTCACCACGCTGATATCATCGATATAAAATCCGTCGTCTTTCTCAAAAGCAAAAGAACCTGCATCGTTATCTGAGGTAAATCTAAAGCGAAGAGATACTGTAGCAGATCCGATGTAGCCGCTGAGGTCGAACAGTTCACGTGTCCAGCTGTCACGGATACCCGTTAGTGCCGGTTGTCCATTGAGCAGGCCGCCGCTGGTGGTATTGTTTTCCATAACGGTGGTAGTGCCGCATAACGGCGACCATGCGCCACCGGTAGATACCTGCACCTGCAGTTTATCGCGGAAATTCTCGGCCCGGTGTTTTACCCAAAAACTGATATACGCATGGGTGGCATCACTGAGATCAAAAACAGTATTACAAGTAGCTGTTCGGGTACTGCTGGTGGTATAGTTGCCCGTTGGCGATTCGGTCATCGACTTCGTACCGCCATGGGACTGGTTTGTAGTAAAATCCCAACCGGTTGGTCCGGCCGGACTAATCGTGCCCGTCCATTTGCTGGCAAAACTTCCTTCCATATCATCACTGAATAATACAAGCGGATTCACATATTTACTAATGGTATCGTATAGCGTCAATCCACCCGATTCTACTTTCCAGGCGAAGCTGATTTTTTGTCCGCATACAAAAGTGGTTGGCAGGTTATACGCAATACTGTCTATATATGTATCATTGTAATTGGCAAGCGTAGTGGTAACAGGCGCTCCCACCGAACTGATGTTCTGGATGGGAACCAGGGTTACGGTCACAGGATTATTTCCAAGGCCGATCCTGCGTAACTGGAAACTGAATTTACCCGAGAGATCGTTTATAGAAATATCATTCTTATCCTGTACATCGTAATAATCACCTGCGGCCAAGGCCATCTGCAAATTCTGAAAACAATTTTCCTTACAAAGCTGGATGATCTGTGTAACGGGTGCCCAGAAATCGCCACCACCTGCTTCACCGGTCATTCCAAAGATTTTGCCCTTGGGGCCAGAGCCGGTACCGATATCGCCCAGCAATAACCAATCTTTGATGCCTCCGGCTACTTCGTATGCAACGGTTTCGGGACTGTTACCAGCCCGGTGTCCATTGTATAAACCCATGAGAGCAGGGATATGTGTATAATACGCTGAGTCTTCATGACTCAGCACAGGATGCAATGAAGGCCTTCCGTAAGGCAATGAAAAATAAGGACCATAGCAATGCTGGTCGATGGCATTTACAAAATGCCGGCTATATACGAAATCACGTAGGGCTTGTGTTTCCGGTTCTGAAAAAGCACTCGGACCATAATAGGTTTCATCTGTTTTTACATTGGATCCGCAACTGCTGGAAGCGCCGCTGCAATTGCCCCAATCAATACTATAATTCCTGTTGATGTCTACTCCGATATTCGATGCACCACCGCCCGTATTCCTGCGGTTCTTGCGCCAAAGCCCGCCACCGGTAACAGGGTAAGAAGCACTGGCTCCGCTATAATTATATGCGTAACCGTCGGGGTTCATGCAAGGGATGATGAAGATCTCGCGGTTGTTTACAAGTCCGGATACCGATGTATTCGATGCATAGTTCTCTGCCAGGTATTGTGCAAAGAAAATAAGGCTCGTTCCTCCAATGGCTTCGCGGGCATGTTGCAGGCCGGTATACAATACTTCCGGTTCGTTTTCATCGGAAGAAACATTGTCAGAAATTTTTACGCCGTAGATGGCTGTTCCTGCTGCAGAATTGCCAATGGAATATACACTCACCATGGTTGGATACGCCACGGCAAGTGCCTGCATTTTAGCGATCATTTCAGCATAAGTAAAGTAACCCGGGTTTGCTGCGGATGCGCCTAACCGTAAGGAACCACCCGTTCCAAAAGAAGCAGGCGTTGAAATAAGATTGCCCACTCTCTGGCAACCATTGCCCTGGAAAGGAGAACGCTCTTCAACCGGAACAGCATTTCGGTTGAGTTCGGTGGTATAGCTAACCACATCATCGATGAGTATATTAAATGCATGACCCGATTGCCTCAGGCGATTGAGTTCGGTACTGTTGAGCACCGCAACAATCGAATTTCGTTCAGTGATATAATGATCAAGCTCCAGCTTGTCGATCGCAAATTGTTTCACCGCAGGGGTGGTCAACGGAATGCTCACTTTGCTGTATTTCTCCTGGGCGGCTGCCGGCATAATATAAGCCAGCGAGCTGATGCACAGTATAAACAGCTTTTTAAAAATCATAAAGCGTTTGTTTTATATGTATGTAGTCTGGATCGTTTTATTTGGCAATGACGAGGCTTCCGTTGAGTACTTCATCATTGATGTGTACCCTCACTTTATAAATACCATTGCCCAGTTTTTGTACTAACGGCAAATAGTACTCGTTTTCACCTTTCACCACCTGGATGGGTTCATTGAAAACCCTTCTTCCATTGTTGTCAAAAATGTTCAGCCTGGCCATGCCCGATGAAACAGCCTGCAGGGTCAGAACCGACATGTTCTTTGCCGGGTTAGGCCATATGTTCATGCTGCTTTCCTGTTTAAATTCCACTTTACGGATTTCGCTGAATTTATCGGCGCCTTCCACTTTATTTACTTTTATCCTGTAGTATGATGCAGGCTGATCGGGACTATCATCCTGGTAAGAATAGGTGATGCTGTGTTTGCTTCCTGAAGAGTTGCGGGTGTTGATGGTTTGCCAGTTGGTACCATCGGCACTGCGTTGCAACTCGTAACCCTTATTTCCTTCTTCATAATTGAGCTCCCAGGTAATGGAAACCGATTTGGCTGCAGATTTCTGTGCTTTGAGTAATACATTCTGGTCGGGAAGCAAGAGACTTACCGATACAGGGTAATCTTCAATCTCCCCGTTATCAAAATAACCTGTTGGCTTGGTTGTATTCATTCCCTGGTCTGCTGTTGTCACACGCAAACGCATAAACGTATTTGAATAAGCAGGCAGGGTTGTATTGATGCCGCTCCACAACAGGTTCTTGGTTTGAACGGATGCACTGGGTGTAACCACTAAAGTGGCACCTTCCGAAGCTTCAAACGTTCCGTTGCCATTGGCGTCTACCCAACCACAAAGGGTGGCATTGCGGTTAGTATTATTATATACTTTCACCGACACAACGAAATTTGAAACGCCGGTGGTGATGATCTGCAATCCATTCACACCATCTTCCTCTGCCCCATCACCACTCGCATCTGCCGAGGTTTTCTTTGCCCACTCAATGCCCATGGCATTTCCGAGGCGTATGCTGTCATTTTTTTCATGCGTACCCGGGTCTGAAATGGCCGGATCATAAGAGGAAGGCGCATCACCAAAATCGGTCTTGGGTTTGAAGGCTTCGCCTGCATCGCCCCAACTACCGGTTACGGCTACCCCAGCTACTTTCATGGTATAACTTTGTGCTCCATTTACGGTACCGTCATAATTATAAGGTGTGATATTACCCGAAGAAGATGAACTGGGTGAACCACTGTTGTACATTTTTCCATCCCAATCCACACTCACCTGCCTGGGTACCACGGTACTGGGAGAAGGCTTTACATTACTACCCTGCCCGGTCTGCATATTAAAATGATAAAAATCTGTTCCACCGGATGATCCATCGAAATCATATAACATACCGTTATTGATACCTACATCACCCCAATCATGAATACCATTGCCCGAACCATCATCAACCGGCAAGGCATATACCTGTGCCGATTTGACTGGGGCAAAAGAAGAGTTGAAATCTATTTTCCAAATCGAAGATTCACGGTTTGTTTTTCCGTTATCCCCACCTTCTATACCAAGGTAAAGTGAGTTGTTATAAAATGCGGCAGCGCCCGATTCCACCCCATCATTATAAGTTGGAATGCCAATGGTATTTACATTAGGGAGCATAACACCAAGCGTATCCATTTCGTAATCGTATCTGCGTATAGCCTTGTCCGTACTAGGTGAACCTGATAAGCTATAACTATAATATACCATGCGGCGGTATGGATCGTATGCAAGTGAATTGATATTGGTATGGCCTCCGTCTTTAAACAGTTTCCTGGCGGCGCCGTTTGCAGGATTCACATAATAAATGGTATTATCCAGCACAGCCAGTACATATGCAGGCTGACCGGCAAATGGTTTGGCAATATGGTAATAATTAGTCGGGAATGTTCCACCATAGCAGGCCGATATATCGGAAATAAAGAATGAGCCATCTTCTCCACCACCACTGGTACCTGTATTGGTGATGGTAAGCGTTACGCTGGTAACCGGTCCCGTTATATCTACATTCAGCGTACCATTGGCAGCCGGTGTATTGGCATTATTGGCGATCTCTGCACTGGTGGCCGTAGCCGTGGCCGAAATAGTTCCATTGCCTGAAATGGTAAGAATCGAACCAGACAATGTGGTTGCATTTACGTTGATCGCCGAAGCGCCGTTCTTGGCTGTCACGGCTACGATCTGGCTTTTGTCGATATCAGCTATAGAAAATTTCAGGTTTTGAACGGCTGTATCAAATGTGAATGTAATGGCACCATTTCCTTTGAACTGTAGATCGTCTCCTTTTCCGTAGGTGCTGGTTTGGCCGCTATGAATGCTTACATCACCACCGATATTGGCCCCGGAATAATTATGCTTGAATGTAACAACCTGGTTTGCAAAAGTGAACCGTTGTGTTTGCGATTGGGCAAGATTGATGAAGGCTGTTGGTGCTATATAGGTACCTGAATTCGGTAAAAAATCTAGGTAATCCCAATTGAGTGTATCCCGGGTTGCTCCTGCCGGACATTGTGCGAAAATGCTTGTTGAACATGCCAGGAAAATGACAAGGATAGGAAGGCATTTCATTGGTACACTTGTTTTCATGTGTTGGATATTGTTTTCTGGTATTCGGATGTTAGGTGTCGGGAATAGGGTTCAACTACATCTTTACTGCTTTCTTTCCGGGCCTGGATTCATTGACTTTTATATCAACATTTAGAAATCCGGGGCATTCCTATGTAGAAAAAACACTATTTCCGATGCTATATAACGAACATGGTAAAAAAAAAGTATGCTATGCAGCCTTATAAATCAGTTTACCCGATGATTTAAGATCAATACCAATTAATTATACATTATTGTTATCCTCATGAGGAGCTATTTACATGCTTGAAAACAGGTTAATGCGAGATGTTGTATTTTTACCGCTCAAAGATTCCTATTCATGAGCATTAATACAGAAAATAAACCGGTTATTGGCATCAGTTGCGGCGATTTAAACGGTATCGGCACCGAGATAATCCTTAAGATCGTGAGTGATAACCGGATCCTGGAGATCTGTACCCCGGTGATATTCGCCAATAACAAACTGATCAATTTTTACCGGAAAACCCTCCCGGATGTTAATATTACCTTTTCACCCCTGAAAGATGCCACCCGCATCAATCATAAACAAGTGAACCTGTTTACCTGCTGGGAAGAAGATGTGGCCATCACGCCCGGGCAGCTTACAGATGCCGGTGGTAAATATGCCATCATGAGCCTTACCCAGGCGGCCGAAGCATTAAAAGCCGGGATGATCGACGGACTGGTAACAGCCCCTATTCATAAAAACAATACCCATTCATCTACTTTTAATTTTACAGGTCATACGCCCTACCTCAAACATTTGTTTGGGGCATCAGACGTGGCCATGCTGATGGTGGCCGGCAATATGCGCATCGGTTTACTTACCGAGCATGTGCCGGTTAAAGATATAGCCGGGCTGGTAACGAAGGAGAAGATCATGAGCAAACTGCAGGTGATGAACCAATCACTTAAAAAAGATTTTGGCATAACCAAACCGAAGATCGCTGTATTGGGCCTCAACCCACACGCAGGAGACGAAGGGCTTATCGGGAAAGAAGATATTGAGATTATCAAACCTGCCGTTAAAGATGCCAGGCAAAAAGATATTTTCTGTTTCGGACCTTACCCCGCTGATGCGTTTTTCGCCAGGGGGCAATATGAAAAATTTGATGCGGTGCTGGCCATGTACCACGACCAGGGACTGATCCCATTCAAATCGCTGGCTACCGGCGAAGGAGTAAACTATACCGCAGGGTTAAACGCAGTCAGAACTTCGCCCGATCATGGAACAGCATTCGATATTGCCGGTAAAGGCGTTGCCGATGAACTGTCGATGCGCCAGGCTATTTATACCTGCATCGATATCATCAACGGAAGGATGGAATATAGTAACCAACGCAGGAACCCTTTGAAAAAAATGAGTTCTGCCGTAGTGGCAAATGCGGTGGATGAAAAAATTACAGAAGAATAAACATCCCTTTATTTAAACAGGGCCTCATCAATTCCTTTATTGATGGAATAGCTGCTGAAATTGATTTCTGCTCTTCCTTTCTTGTTTTTTGGAAGGGTTGCCGGCTTTTTTTGTTCGGTGCCATCGTCAAAATCAAAGGTCATGCCCTTGGGCAATTTGTAATCTTTTGTGTTGAAGGAAAAGATGATCTTATCAGGTAAACCATAGCCGGCATATTTTCCATAGGTCATCTCCAACTCAAAGGTTCCATTCTCTTTGGTGGTGGTCTTTGCTTTACGGATAAGACTATTTACGGGATCGATGTAAACAGTAGATAATACCACATCACTGTTATCATCATTGGGCAAAAGTTTGGCAACCCTTACCATTATATTTCCCATCTTTTCTTCACCCGCATCAATGATGGTGAAATCATTTCCACTGAGGATGCTGTTCATGTTGATGCTCACTGCGCCCTTTGGAATGAACGATATTCCCTTTTCACTCTTCACTTTCAAACGGTTGGGCTTTTTAAAATATATTTTTACATTGGCCACCGGCACTTTAAGGAAGATCACATTTGTCTTCATTCTTCCCGAAGCCTCATAATCGTTTACGGTTTCAATTTTAGCCCGTGCTTTATTCACTACTTCGGTTATATCCTGCGCCTGCAGTGCAATAACGGAAGTCAACAGGCAACAGATCAGGAATATTTTTTTCATCGGGTATATATGCATGTTATGATAAAATGTCTTTTCGCTTAAAAATAATAACGGATAAGGTTAGCAGCAACCCGATATGGGCCACTAAGATATAGAGGCTGTTTCGAATGGCCGGCCAGTTTTCGAGGCTGCCCGGTATGGGCTGGCCTTCGGGCGTGGTACCAATGTAAAAGAATCCTTTCCAGCCAACGAGGTATGAAGTAAAAAGCCAGGGTTTTACATTCCTGTCAATGATGGGTACATTGATATTGGAGATGATGGTACAAACGATCACGATGCAAACCGTGGCAATGATGGGTCCAATGGAATTCTCTGCAAATATCGACAGCAGCAGGGCGAGGGCCGCAATAACGGTAAGGGCTACTGCCGCATAACCGAAGGCCGCAAAATACCGCCAGAGTATATCATCTTTTGTGATCTGTAATATCTGTGATTCATCTCCCTTCACCCTGAATATGAGCATGTCATCGGCCCCAAAGATCAGCAGGCTTACCAGCAACGCCATGATGGCCATCCACAACAGTAACATGATGGTAAAAATGAACGATGCCATGAATTTTACCAGCATCACCTGGGTGCGGCTAACCGGCTTCGTGAGCATGAGCCTGAGGGTACCCATATTGGCTTCTCCCGAAATGGCATCGCCTGCTATGAGCGCCACCAGTATCGGCACCTGTATGAGTAAGGTGTTAAGTATAATATAACACATGAAGTAGCCGTTGATCGCTTTTGATCGGTCCATATCAAAACTATCCTGCACACTCTGCAGCATGAGATTCATATAACTTTTTCCATCGGCCTTAAATGCAAACTGGAATATGAGTACGATCGCCGCTATCGCAATAAAAGCAATATAGGTACGCGGTCGGCGTGATATTTTAAATAACTCAATCTGCAATAAACTCCACATGGCTGTCGGCATTGGTAAGTGATAAAAAATAATCTTCCAGCGAATGGCGTGGCTGCACAGATATGATGGATATATTCATTCCCGTTAGTTCACCAATCAGTTGCGGCACCAGGCTCTTATCCATGTTTACCTGTATGAACCTGCCCTTGATAACGGCTGGCCATTGCGGGTGAAGTAAGCCGATCTTACCCAGCGCATCATTGTTATTGGACGTCTCAATCAGCACCATCGTTTTGGAAGGATCGAGCAGTTCTTCCACGGCGCCTTCTGCTACTTTTTTTCCTTTATGGATGATGAGCATGCGGTTGGCGATCAGCTCAATTTCACTAAGAAGGTGCGAAGAAACGATCACCGTTTTCCCCATGCTATGACTGAGTTGTAATATGAGATTTCGCATATCGGCGATCCCCTGCGGATCCAGGCCGTTGGTGGGTTCGTCGAGCATGATCAGTTCCGGGTTATGCACCAGGGCAACGGCAATCCCTAAACGCTGTTTCATTCCCTGGCTGAATGTTTTCACTTTACTGTCGCTGCGGTCGGCGAGGCCAACCATATCGAGCTGGTCCATGATCAGCTTCCGTGTTACTTTCAGTCCGCTCATTTTGGCAAATATGGCCAGGTTATGATATGCTGAAAGATATTTATACAGGTCGGGTCGCTCGATGATGGCGCCTGTTTTTGACAGGATCTCGTGGCGGTGTGTGCTGAGTTGTTTTCCAAAAATTTCGATGCTGCCCGACGTTGGCCTGATGAGGGTGAGCAACATGCGGATGGTGGTTGATTTTCCGGCGCCGTTCTGGCCCAGGAAACCATAGACATCGCCTTTGTTCACTGAAAAGGACAGATCATCAACTGCTTTGATCGTATCAAACTGTTTGGAAAGATTATTTACCTGCAGGATCACACTCATGGTGCAAAATTAACAGTATCGGCCGGCGAAAGTTTATCTTTTTAAAAATATACTATGCGGAAGGCTGCGTTGTTATGCAAATTATAACGTTTTGTGTTACTGATTCATCAAAAGCTTACCTAATTCCATGAAATCCTTTTAGTATTTCATTTTTACTTTTTTGCTTCTCC
>ERZ795056.3486-NODE-3486-length-16871-cov-5.729424_pt1 | contig 16871 bp, 14 predicted proteins | sample MGYA00375140_ERZ795056 | MGnify/ENA primary metagenome ERZ795056 (study PRJEB30185, sample SAMN05720227) | activated sludge metagenome | isolation source: Anaerobic digester | place: USA | collected 2015-03-09 ... | reverse complement strand
GGAATTGCACATCAAGCAGACTATAATCCTCCCGCTTCAACTTCTCGACTAATTTAATTAATGCACATTTTGACGCCTGACTAACAACGGAAAACATCGACTCGCCGAAAAAAGCACCTTTGTATGCAACACCGTATAATCCGCCGACCAGTTCGTTTTCTTTATAGACTTCAACCGTATGAATATAACCAAGCTGCCATAGATTCATATAAGCTGCAATCAACTTTTCCGATATCCATGTCTTTTCCCTTGAAGCACAACCCTTTACTACTGCCGGGAAATCGTAATCGAATCTGTATTCAAATCCGGATGAAAGATAAAACTTACGTAAAGAACGGGGAATATTAAATTCATCCAACGGGATTATCGTTCTTATTTCAGGCATGTACCAGTTAATATCGTCCGTATCTTCATCAGCCATCGGAAACGCCCCGATAGTATAAAGTTTAAGCATATTAACCGGTAGTAAAAGTTCATCTTTCGATTTTTTATCCGGGTTGTTCATTCTTCTTTCATATCACCTTGAATAGATGTAGTTGTTCAAAACCTGGATTGTCTCCTTCTGAGCCGTGATATCCATTTCCAATAGATCTCTCATCGATAAAACTCCATAGAGTAATCCATCATCGATAATTATGATGTGCCTTATGTAAGCATCTTTCATTTTCTTCAAACATGCCTCGTACGATTCATCACTTTTTGCAAGAATCAGTTCTCTTGTCATTACATCATCGATTATCGTATCTTCTAATGATAGTCCTTTGGCGATAACTCTTTTAACAAGGTCCCGCTCGGAAAAAACACCGATCAGTTTGCCGGCTTGTAATACAGGGACTAATCCGACATTACTATCAGCCATGTACTTTACTACATCAATCAGTTTTGACCCGGAATGGACCGTATAAAGTGAACGGTTTTGAAATAGTTCTTTTAATGATTGCATTGCACCTCCTTATTTTTGCCCGCTCCAATATAATTCATATTTGATAATTTGAAAAGAGAAAACTTCGGGGTAAAAGTAAAAAGAAAAATCATCGCTTTATGAACAAATGGATACCTCTGAATAAATTATTTGTAACCGATTATCGAAAGCAAGAATTCCAGCGAAGGATTATATATATCCTTCCATACGACTACACTGGTTTTAAGAAAAACTCTTCGTCCGGTGTAATTACAAGGACTGGGCATTTTGCCGTATGATATACTTTTTCTGCAACACTTCCTTGAAGTTTTTGAAGGAACCCTGTTTTTCCACTCGTAGAAATAACAATTAGATCAATATTGTTTTCATTAGAATACTTCACTATTTCCTCGTATGCTATTCCCCTTCTTATTACTGGAATTATCTCCGCAGAAGTTTTGGTTTTCATACCCGAAAGAATTTTCTCCAATTTTTTTTCTGCTTCTTCCATGATTGATTCATTAATTTTTTCCTCAGACAGGTCAAGTGTTCTGATTGCCAGAATCGGAGCGGATTTTTGAATAACATGCAGAAGATGGATTTTTGCGTTTTCGCTCTCTGCCCTTGAGATAGCGAAGTATTCAGCATTGAGAGAATGTTTGCTGAAATCTGTTGCGAGCAGTATGTTTTTTATGTTCATGGTTTACCTTGAAAGAAATATTAAACTGAAATATAAATTCTAAACATCCAATACAAACATAAGTATTAAAAAGTTGTTCTTTGTCTATCATCCAATATGAACTTCAATAGTTTCTTTCCGAAATCGGAAACTGCAATAATTTTTTCCGGGTCAACTAGTATATTATTCAGATATTGAAGTTTCAGTACATCACCTTCTCTGAATTCCGGAATCGCACCCCCGAAGAAAAAACCGAGCTTATTGAAATCCTTTGCGAAACGCATTGTTGCTGCGTCCGAAAGCGGTAAATCAAGATAAATAGTATCTATTTTTTTCAAACAGAATTCTTTCAAATGATGCCTTACAATAGAAACAATATCGTTACCGTACTCTTTAACAATCATCATAGCGGAATTCAAATCCGGTTTGAAGTTCACATCAATTGAAGAATTCGGTTTTAATTTATCAAGTTTTCCTTCAGTAGAAGTAACAATCTCTCTATTAAGTTTTAATCTTGAATAAATCTCGCTTGTAATTTCCGCGTACTCCGGCGGGAGAAAAATAGTTCGTTTCTCTTCTGCATTAAGCCTAAGATAGAATAATATAACCGCCTGTCTTTCGCCCGTTCCTTCTTCGTCGATTTTTTTGAATGAAACACTCTCCTGAGTAAACGCAAGCAAAGAACCGATTTCAGACGCACCGAGAGTTATATTCCCTTTTTGAGTGAAAGGATGAATAGTAACACTTTCGCTATAAAGACCGTACAACCCGGTTTTAATTCCGAATTCAACCGCTTGAGATTTAAGCCGCTTGAAAAGATTATGTCCTCTATATTTCGGATCGACAACTGCCATACTGGAGTCCACTACTTTCGATTCCGGTTTTTCAGAAAACAACCCGAGATGTGCAATCAATTCACCGTTTGAATTCACTGCGGCACAGCCGTGCATTAAACCGTGTTCAAGAAGTTCACGTATCTTATTGGGATAATAAACAACATTGACATAAGTATAGCCGTAAGCTCTGTATGCGAGTCGTGAAAGTTCAATTGCATCTTCGGGTACAAGCATTCTGAAAGTAAGTTGTTCATCTTTTGAAGCCTGGATTACTTCAGCCGGGGGTTTTTCATCAATTAAGATTTCATCAATGTTTTCTATAGGCAGATTTTTTGCAAGCTCCCACCTTTTCCCCTGGGAACCTTTATTTATAAATGAGAATTCATCTGCAAGATGTTTTATTAACAAAAACCCGGTTGCCGACTTTTCCTCTCTTTCAAGTTTTTCAATATCAAGCGGTAGTCCTTTATCTTCAAATGCAATAACTAACTTGCCGGGTTTGTAGGAAAAAAAAACATCACAAGCACCAAGCTCGCCGGGTTCGAAAGAGTTTTCAATAATATTTACAAATGTCTCTTCAACAATCAGCTCAATATCATGAATATCATTCTCCCCAAAACTAAACCAGTTTGCAATACCCCTTGCAAAACTGTGAAGAAGCGGTAAGTACTGCACATCCGCAGGGATAGATAACGATGCAAGTTGACCTCTTTTTAATATCTGCCTGTTAATTTTAACGTTCATCTATTACCTTTCTTATTTTCCCGGTTTTGGGATTCTTCGGTACTTCACCCGGTTTAAGGATAATTACAACCGGTTCTCCTACTCCGCTGTTTTTTAATGAAGCCTTGTACACTGGTTTTTCTTTTAAAAATGTATCTTTTACTTTTTGTGTAAGAAGTGAAGCATCAGCGGTTTTCATCTCTTCTTTCGATTCGATTTCAAGCTGGAGATATTCAATTCCCTCTTTTACTTTTGCCGTCATTCTGAAGTTTTGTGATAGCTCTTTGAATTCCGCAATAATTGAAGCAATAACATCAACCGAGATATTATCGGCACCGATAACGATAACTTCATCCGATCTGCCGAGTAGTTCAAGTAATCGTGTTCCCCTTCCGCAAGCACATTTCTCTTTCAGCAAACGTCCTCTATCACCAACATCATAACGGATAACAGGCATTAAGAACCGGTTGATGTTTGTAACTATAATATTTCCGATTTCACCAACCGGAAGCGGTTCATTTGTTTCCGGGTCAACTATTTCAACATAATGTATATCTTCGTGTACGTGATGAACCGAGCCTTTGCAGAATTCGCATTGATAGCCGACTGCACCGGTATCATTCGTTGCGTATCCGGCTGATGCAATTATCTCTGTGCCGAGTATCTTTGATACATACTCTTTTGCAGCCTGCGGCATATGCTCTCCGCCGTAAACGAGTTTCTTTATTTTCAAACCGAGTTTTTCTTTTTCAACCCGCTGTGCAATTGAAATCAATACAGAAGGAATTGAAGCCGCACCATCCGGTTTGAATGCGGTTAAGTAAGAAATAATATTATCCATTTCAATGCTGCCTGCCATCGGTAAGATATGACAGCCTATCTCTTCGAGAGCCATATTTACGGAAATGAATGAAGCCCATAAATTTCCCACGAAGAAAAGATTTGCAATTACATCGTTTGGTTTAAAACCTGCAAGGTAAAGCCCTTTTCCCATTGCCCTTGCATTGTAATGGGTTTCGTCTAAAGTTCTATAGACAAACTTCGGTGTGCCTGTGGTTCCTCCGCTTGAAAATGAAATCGAATCTCCGAGCTTACCGGTTAAAATCCCTTCTCCGTAAGGAGGTAGATGCGATTTGAACACCGATTGCTCAAGAATAGGTATTTGTTTTAATTCATCCAATCCGGTTAATTGTTTCTCGGGAAGTCTCTCACTATAAAACTTCGATTTTTCTTTTGCAAATGAGACCAGGTAATTCATCCTTGCGAGAGTAATCGAATCTCTTTTTTCATCATTAAGGTAATCGAACGGGTCTTCAAATTTCTTCGAATGACCGATAGAAACCCAACGGACAAATTCAGCAAGTCCTTTTGTGCCGTCATGCGGAGTTCCGTGTTTCCTTCTCGACATTGCTCCTAATTCAGTAACTCTATCGGCACCGATAACGGCTAATCTTTCGGATAATTCAAAAAGAGTTTTCGGCTCTGCTAATATTCCAATTGATTGAATAAATTTTCCGTACCCGGAAAGAGCATCGAACACATCATCGTAACTATCGATAACAATAATGTAGGCAGTTCTATGCTGGCAGGAGATATTGAATCTTGGTATTTTGTCAAGAATAATCGTCCAGCTTTGATCATCAACACCCGGAATAATTAATTCCGAATTACCGAGTGCTTGTTCAACTCTTGCAAGCTCACGCGTTCGTGTAATTTCAACATGTTCGTTAAAATCAATTTTAGGGAACGGGTATTTCTTCCTCATGTCTTCAAAAGATTCTTTTAAGGAAGCAGCAAGTTTTTTTGCGTTTTCAATTCCTTTAATAAAAATCGAATGCGGTGAAGAACATGCCGACTGCTCCCACATTGAAAAATCGGTTGCAATGTTATCGGTTATCTCTTTAAGATTAAAACTCATCAAATAGTCTGAATCAATAACCATACATGAGTATTTAGGACCGTACTCTAAAATTTTTGTATGAAGTCCCCTGCCGTTGCGATATGCTTCAACAGCTTCTTTACCGCCGTAAACAATCAGCAAGTCGCTTTCCTGTTTAAGAATTTTTTCAATTTCAAGATTGCCGCTCTGGAACGGGATTAATGAGAAATATGGATACACAACACGATCCGGGTCGCATTCTTTAATCAGTTCTGCAAAGAGAAGCGGGAAAACCGGGTCGAACGAAGACATCTTCAATACGTTTATATTTTTTGTTACAATACCTTGCACAATAGTATCCACTGCACCGACAAAAACATTACCAGCGGAAATATGAACTGCAACTCCATGCGGAACAGCTCGAATAAAACCGTCAAATTTATTGTGGTAAGTAAAAGTATCAAGGTAGGATGCACTACCGAGGTCAATGTTCAATCTTTTAATTATGTTGTCAAACCGGAGAAGTTCCTGTACGGCAGCTAAACCGGCAATAACCATTTCTTTGGAGAAGTGAATCTGCGAAGGCATTATTTCAAGTGTCTTTTTGTATACCGGATGATTTACATCGTCTATTTTTTTTCCTGCTTCATCAAGCACCTGTGCAATTTTCTCTATCGGAACTTCAGCATATACTTCCTTAAGAAGTTTTCCTTGTTCAATCACTTCACTTATTATTTGCGGTGTAATCTGAGAAGATTGAACAAACTCACCGAATTTATACCAGTTAATCATATCATTTTCTCCTTATATCTTTATTAATTGTGAAGCAGAGATTGCGCATCCCGCATGTTTCTGGACTCCGCCTCTCCCTTTCAGCACAATATAATTGCCGGGAATTCCGCACGGGCAGTTTGATTCAACCAGTCCAATGTCCGTACTCAAAACCGAGATTGATGGTACACTGCGTGAAAATGTTGTAATTAATTTAAGTAGTCCGGCTTCTCCTTTCGGAAGGACCGCCAGTGTGCCCGGATCAATGGCGCAGGCTTTTGCATACACAGGGATATGAAAATGACGCTGAGGACAGCTCATATAAGGAATACCATGCTCAACCATTCCGAAGAAATCACGAATCCGGTCTCTCTTTATTCCAAGTACAGATTCAACCAATTCTGCGTAACCTTCAAAATCGACTGTTTCGCCTGTATGCGATTTCCAACCGCCACCGGTTAAAAGCAAACTTGATGAAGGAAATTGTAACTTAATACCTCTCTTCTTCATTTCTTTAAATGTAACAAAACTGAAAGCAAGGAAACCTATAACACGAAGGGGTAACCCTGTTAAAGAAAACTCGATTATTTTTTCAATTGATTTCTCAAGCTCGAATACCGGTTCACCTGCAACTCCAGGTTTAAGAGCATAAAACATCTCTTCGGAAGGTGCAAAGGATGAATACATACGAAAAGTATAAGCAGCACCTCTATCTCCTCCGGTAGCAGGGTCATAAGAAAATACTATTGTGTTTACTTTTTCTTCACTGAGCATTCCCATTGATTTAACAGTATTTGCCCTTATTGCAGTTTGCCTGTCAAGTGTAATTTGATCAAGGTTCGTCTGGCTCTTTTGTCCTTGCGTCCCTGAAGAAGTTAAAGTAATAACAATCTCTTCTTCCGGAAGTGAAAGTATTTTCATTTTTTTGAATGCAGTTACAAAAATATGGGGGATACGGTAAATATCATTTTCGTTTTGAATATCTTGAAGTGTAAAATTGTACTGATCGCAAATTCCGCGAAATATTTGTGAGCGTTCATAGTGGAATTGAAACATCTCTTTTACCGATTCAATGAATAGTTTTCGATTCTCATCTGAATAGTTGTAAACATCTTCAATTTGAAATAGTTTATCAGTTGTATGTTCCGTCATAGAGATACCTATTTAATTAATAGATTAAAAAAGTGTGTTGCAGAAATTAATTATTTCTACTTGAAAATAATTAATTTCATCTAAGAAGTAAAGAGGATGGATGAGAAAATTATTGAAATTCGGATATTAAATTTTCTTCACTCTGCGAAACATCGTTTGTTACAATAGCAAAAAGATTTCCGTGGTGCTTTGTTAGATAAGTATTCGTAACACCGCTTTTTTCACTAAAGAATTTTCTTGCCTGGACGCAATCCATAATATCTTTTGTAACATATAATGTAGATGATTTGCTCAAATATTTTTCACATACCTGGAAGACATAAATCATCTTCCCTTCGTCGTTCCTATAAAGCATATGGGCATATTTTTCCCCGTTGGCAGATGATATTACACCCCCAACTAAAACCCAATTCTTAAAACAGGGAACTTCTGTTTTGTACACAATCCCTTTTTCTTTAAAGAATTTCTTTAATAAAGCAGGATCACTTGTTAGTATATCCGGATTTATTTTCCCATCCATAAAACTGTAAAAGTTATTTTTTGCGGTTAGGACAAAATCATTCCTATTTTGATTCAAAAACTGTTCGTCATTTGAATTGCTTGTAATTAGGAATAAAGATATAATAATAATAACAACAACTGACGCATAAGCATAAACGGGAGGTTTAATATCGAAAAGGTTGTTAAATACTTTTTGATAAAACGGTACCCGCGGTTTGATTTGTCTTATTATATTTCTTCGGAGGCTTTCGGGGGCAGTAACAAGATTTTTATGTTTTAATACCGTTCTTTTAGTAATCAATTGAACATCATGCGAGAACGAATATTCCGGATTCTCTTTTACTAACGCTAAAACCGACTCCCTCTCTTTTTCATCTGGTAATTCATCATCCACAAGTGCGGTGATGAGCTCGTTTATTTTATTTTCTTCCATTTTTCATTTTAATTATTCAACGCATATCCTTTGGATGATGCGTATTTGTGAAGTTTTGTAAAAAGCATTTTCCTTGCCCTGTGCAGCCTTGAACGAACCGTTCCAACCGGGCAATCAATAAAGTCAGCTATTTCTTCGTAAGTAAAACCTTCAATATCAGAAAGAATTACTACAGTTCTGAAATCTTCCGGTAGGGATGAAATAGCGCGGGAGACTTCGTCATCCAACAAATTATCAAAAATCTCTTTTTCCAAATGGGCGTCATCTGTTGAAGAAGGTTTTGCATTTTCATAAAAGTTTTCTACTTCTTCATAGTCGACTTTATTAGGCTCTTTAGTTTGTTTCCGGTAAGAATTGATATAGGTATTCTTTAAAATTCTAAACAGCCATGCTTTACAATTGGTTCCTTTTTCAAACTTATCCCAAAACCTGAAAGCTCTTAGATAAGTTTCTTGAACCAGGTCATTTGCATCGTCCGAATCGCCTACCATACGGAGCGCAAAATTAAACAATGCGTCCATATGCGGTATCGCTTCTTTCTCAAATTCCTCGTATAAAAGGTTGTTATCCTTCATTAATTGATTTTTAGAGTTTCAATAATTAATTAAATAATGTGCAAAATTAAGAAGATTTTTCGAAACTAATATGATTTATTCCACAACCGTTCACTTTTTACCTGTAGCAATAATTGTTGACTTGTTTTTCACATCCAGTAAATAGTTGTTAATGAAAGCATATACTACTTCATCTCCTTTTTTGAATATAAAATTCGGTTTTCTTCCAGGCTTAAATAAATCCGACATACTTATTTCTTTCCCTTCGTCAGCCAGATTTAACAAGTACACTTCTTCATCATCTCCAGGTTTCCAGTTTATCTTAACGGTTGTATAGCCGCTGGAAATTAATTCATAAACATCAAGTTTTCTCAAATCATCTTTTGTTTTAATTACCGCTGGATAAATTAATCCGGCTGATGCAGTTAAACCTGAGAAATCAAATTCTTCATAACCATAAAATGTGGATTGGTCCCCTTTTTCTGCAAGAAAAGTATTAAACCTAAATCTTTTCTCACCCTCTGCCGGCTGTTCATTAATCATGAATGGAAGGTCTGATATGTATTCATGTCCATTCTCCGAAATCGTAATATTTCTTATTAAAATATCGTACAAATAGCGTTCATTTTCAGGTAGTTTTTGTAAACGTCAGTCGCAGCTTCTTTGTATGTATTGTCTGCAATAGAATAAAAAGCCGACACTATGGCGAGGAAATTCATCTTTCTAACGTACTGCCGCTCAGGGTCGTTTTTCCATCCACCGGATTCAATCAATATTGTACTTGTTCCTTTACTCTGAAAAACATCACCGAAAGCTCTCGGTTCAAATTCATCCGAGTATTTCCCGATGTGTCCCGGCATGTATTTTTTTAGAATTGAGGTCATTATTGAAATAACTTTTGCAGCATTTTCTCTTACTTCATTGTAAGTTCGTTCAAAATTAAAAGCAGGGGCTAAAAATGAAATTGCCGCCGATTTATAAGTTTGTCCGGTTGTCAAATACGAACTCTGGTCGTGTAAATTAAATCCGAAATCGGCTTTTAAACTGTCGAAAGTATCCATTAAAATTTTTGCTTCAGGAGTGGCAAGACGCAAAGCATCACGATTTATATCAATATCGTAAACATTACGTCTTTGGAACCGTTCCGCTCCATCCGGGTTTAACATCGGAATAAAATAGATTGTAAGTTCTTCCCGTAGTTTTTGTATCACGTCTTTAAAATCTTTTTTTGATGAAAGGAGCTTGAAAATATCGAATAAAGCCATTGTTGCCGTCGGTTCATCCCCATGCATTTGAGACCAAAGGAAAATTTTAGTCTTCCCTTCACCCCATTTAATTAAGAAAATGTCCCGCTTCTCGACAGATTCACCTACTTTTGTAACAGTGAAATCTTTATTAATTTTGATTTGTTCAATCAAAGGGATAATATCGGAATGTTTGATCAGCCGGTGAGAAAGAGTTTCTTCCATAAGGTTTTCATAGGCGAAATAGAAATCTTCCGCAAGTTTATAATCCTGGCTGAAACCGATCCAGCTTGTCAGCAATAAAAGTAAAATGACTTTTTTCATGTTAAAACTTATTATATTTATGATGGTTTAAAATAGTAAAATAATTTAGAGAGGTAAAATCCATATGCAAAATCAAAAATTAACTATTGGCAGTCAAGCACCTGACTTCAACTTAAAGAATATTGACGGGAAGTATTATTCGTTAGAATCGTTAAAAGAGAACAAAGTATTGTTGGTAATCTTCAGTTGCAACCACTGCCCGTATGTCCAGGCTTACGAGCAGAGGATAATCAACTTGCAGTCCGATTACAAAAGCAAAGGTTTACAGGTTGTAGCTATCAATTCCAACGATGATGTAAATTACCCCGAAGATTCATTTGAAGATATGGTTAAAAGAGGAAAATCGAAAGGTTTCAATTTTCTCTATTTAAGGGATGATACGCAGGAAGTTGCAAAAGCATACGGAGCCACACATACTCCCGAATTATTCCTTTTCGATAATGAGAGAAAACTTGTTTATATCGGGAAAATTGATGATAACTGGATGGAGCCGAGTAAAGTTGTTACTCATTATCTCAAGAATGCGATTGAAGAAGTATTAAAGGGAGAACCGGTTTCGGTTCCCGAAACATTTGCTATCGGTTGTACTATAAAGTGGAAATAAAGCTATTATAAAGAGGCTGTCCTAAAATAGGACTTCCCTGCGTTTCCTATTTATTTGTTTTAATCAAACAAAACTGAAATCGAAAAAGGGAATAAAATCATTTAGGACAGCCTCTTTTCAAAAAATGTAAAGATTTTTCCTACTCCAGGTAAACGCCTGAACCTATAAAGTAATCGGTACCGGGAATCGGTTCTACATAACCAAGTTTTTCTTTTTCTTCCTCCGTACCGGGTTTAATCCAGTAGAATTCTACAAAACCGCCGCCGGATTGAGCAGCTTTCGATAATTCCCGGATTACATATTTCCCTTTAACATCTTTATGGTTATACAGGTTTTTACCGACAATATCTTTTTGTCTTGCATGAGCAATGTTCACACAATCGAAATCGTAAGCATAAAAATAACCTGAGCTATCGGGATAAAACCTAACTTTTTCAATTACTTTCCGGATGAATTCTATTTTGAGAGAATCCCCTTCAATAAGAGGTAACGAATGTCCGAGCATTTCAGCGTAAGAATGGACATACGCAACAGCAATTTTTTTATTCCATCCGAGGTCGGGATTAATTTCAACTTTCACATCTCCGCATGATGCAAAAATGAAAGCAGTTATAATTACGGTAAAAATGAATCGATATACTTTCATTTGATTCCTTTCTAATATAATGATAGTTCTCAGTAAAAAACATTTGCTATTAAAGAACGGATAATAGCGGTTAAATTTACTCTTTATTCTGATTCCGGCAAAATGAAAGAAAAAGTAGAACCCTTTCCTACTTCACTTTCAATCGTAATTTTACTTTTTTGCTTCTTTAAAAGTTCGGTACATAAAACAAGTCCCAATCCTGTACCTGGTTCACCCTCGGTTCCTTCTTTGTTTACTCTTTCGTCGATTTTAAAGAGTTTGGGTATGATATCATCCGGTATCCCGATACCGGTATCAGAAACCGAGATTTCTACTTTGTCAAATCCTTTTTCTTTTGCGGTAATTAATATCCTACCTCCCCGATTTGTAAACTTAACTGCGTTCGAAACCAGGTTACGAATAATTGTTCCGACAAGATTGAAATCAGAATAGATAAATAGCTCAAACGGACAATCTTTAACTATTTCGATTTCCTTTTGATTTGCAATTTGATGATACGGTTCAATACTTGAATTAATTACTGCTGAAACATTAATTCTTTCCAGCTTGTATTCCATTTTGCCCCGGCTTATAATAGTCCACTCAAGTAGATTCTCTAACAATTTATATAGGTTTAGTGCCGACTTATGCAAGGAGTCATTCATTCTAATCAATTCATTAATTGAATACGATGAATAATCCTCACTCATTTTTTTAGACAAACCTATAAATCCTTGAAACGGGCTTCTGAGGTCGTGAGCAATAATTGAGAAGAATTTATCCTTTTCTGCATTTATCAAATGGAGTTCCTCGTTCTGTTTTTTTATCGCATCTTCTTGTATTTTTCGTCCGGTAATATCTATCTGCGTAGAAAGAACACACAATTCATTCTGATAACGAATAACAATCCCACTACCGATAGCCCAAAACTTTCTTCCCGATGCAGATTGAAGATACATTTCGAACTCCCTTACCATCCCGTTTTTTTTAAGTTCTTCTATCCATGCAAGACGGTCTGTGGAATTAGCCCACACTTCAATTGCATTCCTTTTTTCCACATTCGGTTCAAGGTACAACTCGAATAATTCAATTCCTTTCGGGTTAATGTATAGCAATTTACCTTCAAGCGTAATTATACTTAATGAAATCGGAAGGTTGTGTATTACTTTTTGGAATTGTAATTCATTTTCACGCAGAGCTTCTGTAACTTTCTTTTTTTCATCAATATCTCTTACTGCTACAATTCTGATTTCTTTATCCTGCCACTCTATTGTATATGCTTCGATTTCCACGAAAAGCTCGGTTCCGTCTTTCCTTATTATTTTTATTTCATATGGATGATAAAATTCGGATGAAATATTATTGATAACAAGTTCATGAAAGTCGGGATGAACAACCTGCCTAACAATGTTTTCCCCAACCAGTTCTTCTTTTGAATAACCGCAAATTCTGCAAATTGCAGCATTTACATCGCGTGTAATCCCTTTTTCGTGAATTAGAATACCTTCTTTCGTTACTTCCGAAAGAAGCCTGCTTTTTTCTTCGCTTTCTTTCAGCTGCTGTTTGTATCTGTATTCTTTGCTTACATCCCTAAAAACAAGAACCGTTCCGATTATTTTCCCTTTGTTGAATATCGGGGCACATGTGTCTGCAATCTGGTATACTTCACCCGACTTCGAATGAAGTGAAACATGCTCGTTTAGTTCAATTGTGCGTTCATTTTTAATAACTTCAAATACCGGACTCTGAACTTTTTCACCTGTCTTTGGTTCAACAATTTTAAATACTTCATCAATTGATAAACCTTTCGCAATTGTAGTAGCCCACCCTGTTAGCTTTTCAGCTACTGTATTAAGACTGATCACATTACTGTAAATATCTGTAACAATTACCGCATCTCCAATTGACCTTAAAGTAGCAGTTAAGTATTCCTCTTTTTCCAAAAGATTATCTGAAATTCTTATTATGTTCCTGTTGAGAAAAGAAACTCTCATCCCAAAAATCAAAGAGACTATCAATAGAATAAGAAACAATGAAATTACAAGCCAGTATTTTTCAATTACTTCAAAAAAGGAAATTTCACCGTATGTTTCATATGGAGGAAGACGAAGTTCTCTAAGCAATTCATGTACGCTGGCATAGTCTTGCGGAATTGCCCATCCTGCACTAAAATTAGATACTGCAGCTGAATCATTTTGCGGCATACTAAGCAATTCACGCGATATTAATTTACTTAATTCCGCATCAACGCCTGTAACTGCTGCAAATGCCCATTCCGGGTAAAGTGGTGTTGATAACCAGTAAGGGTATAAAGGATTTTCAATATTCTTACTGTGAATAAGTTTAAAATCCTTCATACTGATCAAACCTTCACTTGCCATTGTCTCCAGATGTGAGCTTCTTACAGTACCGGCATCGGATTTGCCTGACAAAACCGCATAAACAACAGCATCGTGAGTTTTTTCGAATATCAGTTGAGCAAAATCTTTTTCAGGATTTATTCCTTCTCTTGTCATCTCTCTTAATACAGCATGCCAGCCGCCGAAAGATAAACTGTCAACTGCCGAGAATTTTTTTCCTGAAAGATCATTTATGTTATTAATATCTTTTCGGGTGGACTTTGTAAATACAACTCCACCGAAAGATGAGCTTGGTCCGAAATTTGTTTTTTTCTGTAATGTGGCAATTCTGTGAGCTTTTCCGTTAAATTCTAAACAAGCATAATAAGCCGGATTTGCTGCAACATATTCTACTCTGTTATATAAAATTGCATCATATATTTCATTGAATGAAAGGGGTACAATTACAAATTTAAATGGATGAAGTTTGCGAGAAAGATATCCGGCAGTCGGAGCCCATCTTTTAAAGCATTCGTCTTCTCCTCTATTAGCCAACACACCAATACGTATAACACTATCTTTATTCCAGTTAACGTTTTCGATAGCCGGTGTTGTATTCCCTTTCTCCGAAATGTTGAAAAGTTTATTTGAGTCGGCAAACACCAAGGTAAAAATACTACTTATAAAAAATAGGAAAACCCCAACAGTAAAATAGCTTTTCCATATGTATTTAGTTGACAACTCTATTATTTTATTACTCATTCTTTTACTTTAATTAGTCTGTTTTCGATTCCATCAAAGGGTATAATTCATTCTATTATCGAAGATTTTTCTCATTATTTTAACAGCAGCTAATAATTAACAAATACACGCTGTATTGGCAGCCTGTTACAAAAGAAAAACTCTATCCTATTAACTGTAATAATGAATTAATCCTGTACTTAATTTGTTTTGGATCATAAATTCAACGGATTGTTTGGTTTTTTCAGATTATGAACCCATATGGGCTTTCTTTTATCAAATCTTTTTAGTATCATTGAATCAAAATTTTATGTCAGGAGGGATGATTTGTTAACAGTTGTAGACAAAAGTAACTACTTGAGAGGACTATTAATACTTGCAAAAAAGGATAATCGTCTTATCGAGAATGAAAAAAAAATAATTAGGGACGCAGCCAAACGGATGGGTTTCAGCAAAGATTTCTACGAAGAAACACTTAGAAATCTAATGACTAACGATTATATATTGGAAAAACCGATTATTTTTTCAAACCCGGAAATCGCAAAATTGTTTATTTCGGAAGGACTTGAACTTGCATTTTCGGATAATGAATTGTGTGTGCATGAATTGAATTGGTTGAAAGAGATTGCTAATGCAAATGCAATCCCGGACGAATGGTTCAGCGAGGTAATAAAAAGCCTGGACAACGTTAAAGTCCATTGATTTATTTCCTATTCTTTTTTAGCCTTTTGGTTGTATAGTATAGCCAAAAGGCTTTTTTATTTTATAAACGTACAAATTTATTCACTGAACTTTTATAACCGGACTTTCGTTTTCACTACAAATAACTGTTTATCATAAAGAAAACCGGCAGGCAATTAAGATTATGCCGTTTTTTTTCTTAATTTTGACCCGGTTAATAAACTGATTTTTAATGCATTCTCTGTAAATATGTCTTTACAAATATATAAAAGAAGAACTCCGGCAAACAGCCATACTTATTTATTCACAGCAAAAAGAACCGTACCCGGAACTACAAACAAAGTGGGAGAAGAAGAGATAACCGATACATTATGCGAAACCTTTTAACATTAAAAAAGTATTTTCTACGCTATAAGAAGAAGCTCTTTTTCGGCATTATTTTTATTCTTCTTTCGAATTCGGGAAACGTTTATATCCCAATACTTATAAAAGATTCGATTAACTTCCTCCAGAAGGAGACGACCTCGGGCAATCTTTTGAATTATGCTTTGCTAATTGTCGGTACTTCACTTATTGCAGGTGTGTTCCGATTTTTGATTAGAGAAACAATAATTGTAGTATCAAGAGAAATCGAATATGACCTCAGGGGTGATTTCTGGAAACACATTCAGCTTCTCCCCTTGAAGTACTTTCAGAATACATCAACGGGGAATTTAATGGCTCATGCAACGAACGATATTAATGCAGTAAGAACATTCGTAGGTCCCGCCGTTATGTACTCTATTGATACTCTAATCCGCCTTGTAATAGTCATTACTATTATGATGTCCATTAGCTTCAGTGTTACTGTTTATTCATTAATTCCACTACCGCTTCTCTCCATACTCGTTTACAAAGTAGGGAAGAAAATTCATCAAAGATTTACTGCAATTCAGGAAAAATTTTCCGAGTTGACAACAAAAGCACAGGAAAACTTTTCCGGGATTAGGGTAATAAAATCTTATCTAAGGGAAGAATCGGAAATAGAATCATTCAGAACGTTGAGTAAAGAATACCTCCAAAAAAACATGCGGCTTGTAAAAATTCAAGCTCTGTTTCAACCTATACTTTTCTTAATTACCGGGGTATCTGTAATAATAGTAATATGGGCCGGCGGAATCAAAGTAATTCAGGGAGAGTTACTTCTCGGAGATATTACGGCATTGATAATCTATCTCGGTATTTTAATCTGGCCTATGATTGCTTTCGGCTGGGTGATTAATATTATCCAACAAGCCGAAGCAAGTATGAAAAGATTAAATACAATTCTTCACGAACCATACGATATTCAAAATTCAAGTGAAACCGACTATTCTTTGAATAACATCAAAGGAGATTTAGAATTTAAAAACGTATCATTCAGGTATAACAATAATTCCGGCGACGTACTGAAAAACATTAACCTAAAAATTCCAGCAGGTACTACTCTCGCAATTATGGGTGCTACCGGGAGCGGAAAAACAACGTTGATAAATCTTATTCCCCGTCTTTATGACGTTACTCAAGGACAACTATTAATTGACGGGAAAGATGTAAAAACAATCCCGCTGGATGTTCTTAGAAAAAGGATAGGGTATGTTCAACAGGAACCTTTCCTCTTTTCAGATACTCTTGAGAATAATCTCTGTTACGGACTTGAACATCCCGATAAAACTGCAATGCTTAATGCAGCGAAGACTGCACAATTCGATAAAGATGTAAAAGACTTCCCGAAAGGATATGAAACGATTATAGGTGAAAGAGGAATTACTCTTTCAGGGGGACAAAAACAGAGAGCATCAATCACAAGAGCAATAGTAATTGAACCGGCTATTCTTCTTCTTGATGATTCTTTCTCTTCAGTTG